>Ga0302314_10000252_pt1 | contig 95782 bp, 93 predicted proteins | sample III_Palsa_N2_3_FD_200533 | JGI IMG/M metagenome (GOLD analysis project Ga0302314, IMG submission 200533) | Peat permafrost microbial communities from Stordalen Mire near Abisko, Sweden - III_Palsa_N2_3 | ecosystem: Environmental > Terrestrial > Soil > Palsa > Peat permafrost | place: Sweden... | reverse complement strand
GCGTAGCTCGGAATTCCGGGCTCGCAGCAAGCTACATCCATCAAAAAGCGACCATCCAACAGGCTACGCCGCATCTTCGTCTCATGATCAACGGCCAATTCGGTTGTAAATCAGAGCTTCCCTAGCTGGCCAGCCCCGCAGCCGATGATTTTTCGCCAACAGGAACCTCATGATGACCATCACCATTACCGCCTTTGAACGGTCGCCCGATGGCGGCAAGGGGCTGGCGCGGGATACGCGCGCGCGCTGGGCACTGGAAGAAGCGGGCCAAGCCTACGAGGTTCGCCTGGTTTCGTCCCTGGCGATGAAAGAACCCGCGCATTTGCGCCTGCATCCTTTCGGCCAGATTCCAACCTATGAGGAGGGCGATCTCGCCCTGTTCGAGACCGGCGCGATCGTGTTCCATATCGCCGAGCGCCATGCGGGTCTGCTGCCGGTCGATGCCAATGCCCGGGCGCGCGCGATCACCTGGATGTTCGCCGCGCTCAACACCGTGGAGCCGCCGATCCTTGAACTAGTAACGGTCAGGTTTCTGGAGGGCGACAAGCCCTGGAGCAAGGAGCGCCTACCTCTGGTGGTGGATCGCATCCGCGGGCGGCTGGTGCAGCTATCCGCCTACCTGGGCGATGCCGACTGGCTCGATGGCGGGTTCAGCGCGGGCGACCTGCTCATGGTGTCGGTGCTGCTCAGGCTGAGACCATCGGGCATCCTGGACGAATTTCCGAGCCTGGCCGCCTATGTCGCCCGCGGCGAAGCGCGGCCCGCATACCAACGCGCTTTCGCCGCCCAATTGGCGATTAACGCCGGCAAACCGGCAGCGGGCTGATCGAGAGGCCAGCTTCCATTTTGTAGGTTGGGGTGAGCGCAGCGAACCCCAACATCGCGCAAGCTATGCCGAAAACGTTGGGGTTCGCTACGCTCACCCCAACCTACCTGTCTGATCGTGCGCCCCTCTCCCGAAGGGAGAGGGGACAAGAGCAGATTGCAGCTAGCCGTTGAGCAGATGCGCCATCGCCGCGTGGTAGCGATGGCCCGAGGCCGCGCCCTGCGGTGCCACCGCCTCGATATGCTCCAGCTCCGCCTTGCTCAGCACGATGCCCGGCGCGGCCAGGTTTTCCTCCAGGCGCGCCAGGCTGGTGGTGCCGGGGATCGGCACGACGTCCGTGCCCTGTGCCAGCAGCCAGGCCAGGGCCAGCTGCGAAGGGGTGCAGCCCTTCTGCTTGGCAATGGCGTTGATCTGCTCCACCAGCTCCAGGTTCTTGGCGAAATTCTCGCCCTGGAAACGCGGCGACTCGCGCCGCCAGTCGTCCGCCGCCAGGTCCTCCAGCTTCTTGAAGCGCCCGGCCAGGAAGCCGCGGCCGAGTGGGCTATACGGCACGAAGCCGATGCCCAGCTCGCGCAGGGTTGGCAGGATCTCGTCTTCCGGATCGCGGCTCCACAGGGAATACTCGGTCTGCAAGGCGCTGATCGGATGCACCTTGTGGGCGCGGCGGATGGTGGAAGGCGCGGCCTCGGACAGGCCTAGGTAGCGCACCTTGCCCTGCCGCACCAGCTCCGCCATGGCGCCGATGGTGTCCTCGATCGGCACGCTCGGATCGACGCGGTGCTGGTAGTACAGATCGATGTGATCGACGCCGAGCCTTTGCAGCGAGGCTTCGCAGGCGGCCCGCACATACTCGGGGCTACCGCTGACGCCGCGATTGCTGCTGCCGGGCTGGCGCACGATGCCGAACTTGGTGGCCAGCACCACCTGGTCGCGCCGGCCCTTCAGCGCCTTGCCGACGGTCTGCTCATTGGTATGCGGGCCGTAGGCGTCGGCGGTGTCGAGAAAAGTGACGCCCAGCTCCAGGGCGCGATGAATCAGCGCGATGCCTTCGGCCTCGCTGGCGCCGCTGCTGGAATAGAAATCGGACAAGCCCATGCAGCCGAGGCCGAGGGCGGAAACCTGCAGGCCTTGCTGGCCCAGTTGACGTTGTTGTTGCATGACTGCTCCTTGCTTGATTGGCGAATGCGCTTCCGTACTATCGATTCAATAACGCCGTGCCGGCTACGTTGTAGCGCGCACCGGCGATGGCGGCTTGCGGCGCCGCCGCTTCGATCCTGGCCAGCTCTGCGCGGCTCAGCCTGATGGCGGCCGCGGCCAGGTTCTCTTCCAGGCGTGCGGGGCTGCTGGTTCCGGGAATCGGCACCAGGTCCTCACCCTGCGCCAATACCCAGGCAAGAGCAAGCTGCGAAGGCGTGCAGCCTTTCTCCGCGGCGATGGCCTTGATCTGCTCCACCATCCGCAGATTCTTCGCGAAGTTCTCGCCTTCGAAGCGCGGCGAACTGCGGCGCCAGTCGTCGGCGGCCAGGTCTTCCAGCTTGCTGAAGCGGCCGGCGAGGAAGCCGCGGCCCAGCGGGCTATAGGGCACGAAACCGATGCCCAGCTCGCGCAGCGTCGGCAGGATCTCGTCCTCCGGCTCGCGGCTCCACAGCGAGTACTCGGTCTGCAGCGCGGAGATCGGATGCACCTTGTGGGCGCGGCGGATGGTGGCGGGCGCGGCTTCGGACAGGCCGAGATAGCGCACCTTGCCCTGCCGCACCAGTTCCGCCATGGCGCCGACGGTTTCTTCAATCGGCACCTCGGCATCGACGCGGTGCAGGTAATACAGATCGATGTGCTCCACGCCCAGGCGCTGCAGCGATTGCTCGGCGGATTGGCGCACGTCTTGCGGCCGGGCGCTGACGCCTCGGCCTGCGGCAGTGCCGGTGAGCCCGAACTTGGTGGCCAGCACCGCCTGGTCACGCCGGCCGCGCAGGGCCTTGCCGACCTTGAGCTCCGAATCGCCATAGACATTGGCGGTGTCGAGCAGGGTCGTGCCCAGATCGAGCGCGCGGTGGATCAGGTCCACGGCGGATTGATCGTCGCGCACGCTGCTGGAGTAGATATCGGCGATGCCGAGGCTCATGCAGCCGAGGCCGATGGCGGAGACGGTCAAGCCCTGTGTTCCCAGTTTGCGGGTTTGCATGGTGTTGCTCCTGATTTACTTGAAAGCTGAACTTGGAATCGATGAATTCGGGGTGAATTCGGAATCGGGCCGCGAACGCTGGTTCAGCGGGCTGCGGCGACACGCACCGGCTGGTGATAGCCCGCCGGCTTGTCGCCGACGCTGGCGCCGCCGTGGACCATGCCCTGCAGTTCGGCGCCGAAGAAGTAGTACGGGTACTGCTGCTCGGGCGCGCTGACGGCATCCAGCCTGTCGGCGAGTTCCCGCGGCAGCTGGAAGTCCAGCGCGCCGAGGTTGTCCTCCAGCTGCGACAGCCTGGTGGCGCCGACAATCACCGAAGCCACGCCGGGGCGGTTGGCGACCCAGTTCAGCGCCACCTGGGCCATGCTGCGGCCGGTTTGCTGCGCTGCTTGTTCCAGCGCCGCCACGATCTTCCAGTTGCGCTCGGTGAATTTCTGGAAAGCGGGATTGGCGCTGTCCTTCATCGCCTGCAGGCGGCCCGCGCCGTCCTGACCCGGCTTGTACTTGCCGGAGAGCAGGCCGCTGGCCAGCGGACTCCACACCATGATGCCCATGCCGAGCGCTTCCGCCAGCGCGGTGTATTCGCGCTCGATGTTGCGCTCCACCAGCGAGTATTCGAGCTGCAGCGCCACCGAAGGTTCCCAGCCGCGCAATTCGGCCAGGGTCTGCGCCCGCGCCGCGTACCAGGCGGGGACGTTGGAGAACCCGGCATGACGCACCTTGCCGGAGCGGACCAGATCGTCGAAGGTGCGTATCACTTCTTCCGGCGGCGTCACCTGGTCCCAGGCGTGCAGCAGGTACAGATCGATGTAGTCGGTGCCGAGGCGCTTGAGCGAGCCCTCCACCGCGCGCAGCACGTTCTTGCGCTGGTTGCCGCCGCTGTTGGGATTGGGGCGGCCGCCGGCGGAGGCATCGTTGAATGTGAACTTGCTGGCGATGACCATGCGGTCGCGCGTGCCGGACTCGCGCACGAACTTGCCGAGCATGCGCTCGCTGTTGCCGCCGGTGTAGCCATCGGCGGTATCGAGGAAATTGCCGCCGGCTTCGAGGTAGCGGTCGAAAATCGCGCGCGCTTCCTTTTCCTCCGAGCCCCAGCCCCAGTCGGTACCGAAGGTCATGGTGCCCAGGGCCAGGCGGGAAACGCGCAGGCCGCTGCGGCCCAGGGTGTAGTAGTGATCGACGGACATCGCGCTGCTCCTTGCTGATCGGGTCTGTGAGGCTGGACGGCGAATCGTTCGCCGCCATGGAGTGCATCCTGAGCCTTGCCACTCCGCGGAAAAAGCGGCACGATCTACATTGTTTATGAAGTTCTACTTCACAATAGAGGCTCGATGAGCCGAACCCAGGTCGGACCAGAGCATTTGCCCGCGGTGGCGGCGTTTGCCCGCGTGGCGCAGCACGCCAGCTTCACCCGCGCGGCGGCGGAGCTGGGCGTCAGCCCCTCGGCCCTGTCGCAGACGGTGCGCGCCCTCGAAACCAAGCTGGGCATGCGCCTGCTCAACCGCACCACCCGCCGCGTCGGCGTGACCGAGGCCGGGGCGCAGTTCCTGCAGCGGGTGCTGCCGGCGCTGGAACAGCTCGGCACCGCCTTCAGCGAGCTGGACGAGCTGCGCGGCAAACCCACCGGCACCTTGCGCATCAACCTGCCGCGCATGGCGATGGTCACGCTGCTGGCGCCGATGCTGGGCGAATTCTGCCGCGCCTATCCGGAGATCTGTCTCGACCTGACCGCCGACGACCGTTTCGTCGACCTGGTCGGGGAAGGCTACGACGCCGGCATCCGCCTGGGCGAGCGCCTGGCGCAGGACATGATCGCGATCCGCGCCACCCGCGAGCAGCGCATCGCGGTGGCCGGCTCGCCGGAATATTTCCGCAGGAATCCCAAGCCGGCGGAGCCCGCCGACCTGCACGAACATCCCTGCTTCCGTTTCCGCTTCAGCAGCGGCGTAATCTACCGCTGGGAATTCGGCCGCGACGGCAAGGACTTCGAGATCGACGTCGACGGCCCGCTGATCTGCAACGACAACGCTACGATGATCGCCGCCGCCAAACAGGGGCTCGGCTTGGTCCACGTGATGGAAGAGCTGATCCGGGAGGAGCTGCGCGGCGGCGAGCTGGTGCGCGTGCTGGAAGACTGGTGTCCGCCCTTCCCCGGCCTATACCTGTACTACCCGAGCCGGGCGCAGATGCCGCTGAAGCTGCGGGTGTTCATCGATTTTTTGCAGGCGCGGCTGGGGTAGCAGCGAGAGCTTCGTCGTCCCGCGATGGACTCGGCTACCGGTCTGGACTCTATAACCTCACCAGGCCCAGCGCGACCGCCTTCACCGTGGCCTGGATCTTGTTGGTCGAGTTCAGCTTGCCTAGCACATTCTGAATATGGAATGTCACGGTGCGGTCGGACACCCCCAGAATGGCGGCAACCTCCTCGGCGGTCTTGCCATCGGCGGTCCAGCGGATGATCTCGGACTCCCGGGCCGTCAGCACCGCGCCCCCTTCCGGAACCATGCGCGGCGTGAGCAGCGTGTGCATGGATGCGTGGACCGCCTGAGTTAGCCAGATCAGCTTGCGCCTATGCTTTTCGATTTCGGCGGCGCTCAGAGGCTCGGATTCACGCGACAAGGAGAGCAAACCGAAGCTGCCTCCCGGCCCCCATGCCGGCTGCGCCATTCCGACATTCAGGCCAATGGACCGTGCGTCATGCCAAAGCGCGGGTGCGGTCTTGAAGGTCTGGTCGTTCCAGATCACGAGCTTGCCGGTACTCATTCCCAGCGATACGGTGGGGTCGACCTGGAGGTAGCCGCTGCGCTGGTAGTGGTGCATCCAGTCTTTGGGGTAATTGTCCAGGACCCGAATCTGCGGCTTCGATACCGGAACCGGCAGGCGCAGGCCATAGCTGCAGGAACTGAATCCCATATGCCTGGCCGCTTTGGACAAGGGCGCAAACAGATCCTCGGCGCTACCGGCGCCGCTCAAATTCTGCAGCAATTCCCTGATCCAAAGCATCCGGAGGTAGCCCCCGATTTTTACTGTCAAAGTTAGCAGTAATCATTTGCTCCGCGGGCCGCTAAATTGATCGATTGAGGCAAATCGGCTAACCAATGACTAAACATCGTCACGACAGCGCCCCAGGAAGGTGCATCGTGCCGCAGCGCAGCAGCGTTGACGGCTACATTCGCCTGCGCCAGCGTGACTTATACGTGGTTGAACTCATTCACGTTTGGACACTTCGTGACGCCGCTTGGTCGAGCGCCGAGGCGCACGGGGCACTATCGGCGGGGCTGACCGAGTGGGTCGGCAAACTTGAAGGCTGCGCCGCCGACATCTCCATCGGCTGGGACTGGTACCGCGACCGCCACAACCGCATACGGCTGGCGGGCTCGGACATCCGCAGCAACCTCATGCTGATCGGCGTGTCGGGATCGGATTGGGGCATGCAGCGAACCGAGCATGCCCTGAGACGCTGGCTCGGCCGCTACGACTGGGCGCAGGCCATCGCCAAGAGTGCGAACGAATTTCTCCATTAGCAAGCTGTAAACGTTGACAGTTACGGCGGCATGCCGCCCGGCGCTTCAATGCCCTCCAAACATATGGGGGATGGCGACATGGCCGGTATGGTCGCGGTAGCTTCGAGATCGGATCTCTCGCCGATACACGAGGAGGAACTGGCGCGCTACAGGTACCGGATCTTCGTCGAACGCCTGGGCTGGGCCATCGCCGATGGCCGCGGGCCGAGCGAGTACGAACGCGACCAGTTCGATTCCGCGCAGACCATCTACATCATCCGGCGCAATCCAGCCGGCCAGATTTGCGGCTGCGCGCGCCTGCTGCCGACCGATGGGCCGTATCTGCTCAAGGAGATATTCCCCGATCTGTTCACCGAAGGCGAACTTCCGAGCATGCCGCAAGTGTGGGAGCTGTCCCGCCTGGCGGCCACCCGGGCGGACCTCAGTGACGAGAACACGGAAGATGTCCTGGACGGCGTGCGCGCAATGATGAGCGCGGTGGTCGACTTTGCAGCGTCACGCGGCATCGAGCGCCTGGTCGGCGTCACCTATGTCGCGATGGAGCGGCTATTCCGCCGGCTTGGCATTCACGCGCACCGAGCGGGCGCCCCTCGGGTGGTCGACGGCAAGCTGATTGTGGCCTGCTGGATCGAGGTCGACGCCGCCACCAAGCATGCCTTGGGAATCGAGAAATGAAAGAGGTCGTTGCTTGCATGTCGTTCGTACCAGTGGATTTTTAAATCAAAACCTTGCCATTGCCAATCACTCGGGAGATCACCATGAAATTCAAACTACTGTCCGGCCTGCTGCTGTCCTCCATCCTGCTGAGCAGCGCTTCGGTTTTCGCCCAGGAAAGTACCACGACAACAGCCATCACGGATCCGGCCAAATTGGATATCGCAAAACCGGCCCCTGCCGCCGACACCGGCTCCGCCACAAAGACCAAGCATCACAAGAAGAAGGCTGCGGCGCCCGCCGCCAGCAAGCCCCAAACCGACATCGAGAGTCATCAGCCTGCCAATTGACGAGCAGCAGCACGCTCGAATTCATAGCGCAGACCAATACCCGATTGATTTATGCGATTGATGTAGGGGGAAGCCGTGAAAAAAATGATCGTGGGCTTGACGTTGGCCGTTTGTCTCCTGCTGGCTTCCTGCTCCGGCAGCAAGCCCGAACAAAAGCAGGAAATTGCGGCGACTGAAAAGCAAGTCTCGACCAAGGACACGGATACAGGCGTTGCGGTCTTGCCGCAGCGGCCTGCCGACATTCCCGTCGGCGCGGCCAGTGCGACCCTGACCCAGGCCGCGCAATTCGCCTGGAACCAGTTCATCGCGCTGAATTGGCCGGCCCTGCCACAGGACGGCACCAACCGGGACAAGCCGGACGTCTCGCTGCCATTCGGGACGACCGGACAGCCCCTGGTCTGGCAAACCTACCGGTCCAGGGACGAGCTGTACCCCTGGCCGCAATATCTTCCGCCCGGCGCGACGATGGATCCCACCACCGGCAACGTCAGCTTCAACTACGACGCAAAGCCTGTTTACCACTATCAAGACACCATCCAGTCCTGCAATCAGAGCACGCCCCCGCCCACGCCGCCCTGGATCAACCTCGACGAGATTTCGCAGATCAGCCTGAACTTCATGTTCGACGGCAATTCACCCGACCCCTATCCGGCGAGCGGCAATTCTACGCCGAAGCTGATCCGCTTCCTGGCCAAGGGCAACCGGACCTATTCGAACTACATCACCGGCAAGGGCTACTACAACCACGGCGGCAATTATCCCCAGGATGTCACCAATTTCAAGAACGCTGTCTCAACCGACAAACCGCCGGCAAACGGGGACAACATTGTCGAGTTCCCGATCGATACCGTCATGGTGAAATCCGCATGGCGGCTATTGACGACGGCCGAACTCGCCAGCGGCAGGTTCTACAGCGCGCCGGTTCGCTTTTATGAGAAGAAAGCCGGCAATCCTTGCTACTACGACGAAGCCGGCTGGGGGATGGTGGCGCTGCATATCGTGCAGAGATCGCCGAGCACGCCGTACTACTTCACCTTCGCAACGTTCGAGCAGGCCGACAACATCAAGAATACATTTGGCAAGCCGATCGAGAGCGCTACCGGCGAAGCGCCGCCGCAGAGCGGCAGTCCGACGATGCCGGACCTTGCCCATACGGACTACCCGAACCCGGTCACGACTACCGCAAAAGGAGACTTCTGCAATCCGGACTACGGCGGCCGCCTCCTTTACAAGAACAGTCCGTCCGGTTTGCCGCAGGATGCTCACGGCGGCATCTGCGTGAACAACCGCAGGTACCTCATTCCCCAGCAGATCATCGATGTCAACAAAGAGGCTCAGCAGAAGATCCAGACATACGAAGACGCCCACACTGTGAAAGGTTCGCCCTGGCTTTATTACAAGCTCGTCAACGTGCAGTTTCAACCGTTCAACGGCGCGGACATCAACGACAGCAACCCCAATCGGCTGACCTCGACCTACCGGCAAGCCAACATCGTCGTCGAGACGAACTACACCCTCCAGAACTTCTCCGGCCAGCTGACCGATGACGGCCAGACTTCCGACTTCACCAGCATCAGGCCCGGCAGCAGCACCGTGACCAGCACCCCATTCAAGAACGTCGTTGTGGCAAACAGCGCCAAGACGGCATTCGACCGCTACAACATGGGCGGCTGCATGGGTTGCCATGGCAATGCCCAGATCAGCGGCACCGACTTCAGCTTCATGTTGCTCGAAGGTCCGGAAACCGACCCCGAGTCGCCGGACTTCTCAAAGGCGGCGCGGGCCGCTCTGAGAAAAAAATACAAGTTCTGATCAAAACCAGGGAGAAACATCATGACGCCGTACTACAGAGTCCATCCGGCGATCGGCATCGCCCGTGTCGGGGACAGCCCCGAATATTATCTGGCGCCGGAAACCGCTGGCGGCCTGCCCACGATCTACTCCAGCGCAGCCACCAACCTGGATGCGTTCCGCGACAAGGACGGCAAGCTACTGAAGCAAGGCGTCCGCTTCAAGGTATTTCGCTACGACGATACGAATCCGAATGGGGTGGAAGTAAAGCCGGGACAGGATGGCGTCACGTACATCGGGTGGTACGTTTATCCTGCGAACAAGAAGGCAGCTTGGTTCCAGTTCCAGCAGCAAACAGGTTCCGCGCAGGGCCCGTATTCCTCGGATTCAACGCCCTATCCGAATGCGCCTTACGCGTTCGTCAACGACAAGGGCTACGACGCCAACAACGCAGCCAATCCTTACAATGGAATTGGTCCGACAAATCCGAAGGCTCCGTCGAATCCGCTGCGTTACAACCGTTTATTGGGCACGAGCGAGGATCCCGCGACGATCAACGACGAAAAACGTCGCCAATTGATTCTCGATCCCGGCTATGGGTACGTTTCAAACCACGGCACTGATGATCGACGCCACGATTTCACGCTTTCGCCCTCCAAGTACCCCTTCCTATCGAAGCTGAAGCCGAATCCAATCTCTTCCCTCGGCAGCATCTTGGCGGATGACGATGGTAATCTCATTTTCTTGCCAGGCGACGGGAATTCGGGAACGACATCCACAGCGGGCGTTCATATCACGCATTACGCCAACAACGAGGGCTGGTTCGACGACACCTGCGACGGCATTGTGCAGCCAGTGATTTATTTTGACGACAACAATATTTTCAGTGATCCTTCGGAATTTGCATGGGTCATTGCCGCGCCACCTGCGTATGCGCCGCAGGTGCTGAATCAGGTCACGATGTACGACAACATGTACGACGTCTTCGTCCGCAAGTTGGGCGCAAATTCGGCGCTGCACAGCAACGGCCAGTTCAATCCTAGCTACAGGCCCAGCTATCCCGACGAGATTGCCCCCATCCTGAACCGCCCGGACATCTATCAGTACGTCTGCATCATTCCAGGCGCCGGCACGAAGCCGCACCGCCTGGTTCAGAAAGCCGATCCGGCCTCCTTCATGGAGACTTTCTTCGGAAGAATCCGCCAGCGCGGCCTGAACGATCCCGACCATAACGCCAGCGACGTCGGCGAGAACAAGCCCACATTGATGCCGTATCTGGCGGGCGACAATCCAATCTCTAATCTCACGATCTCGAAGTACCTCGGGCTTACCGAAACCCAATACTTCTTTTTGTCGCAGTACAGCCAGGGCGTCTACACCCCAGATCCGCTACCCCCGCTGGGCCCGGGGCTCGCGCTCGACAAGGCCGCCTTGTCCAACTGCGTAGGCGGCGCATTTTCACCCGGCATCGAGAGCACCTGGATCACCCGCAGCCCGACGATCTATAGAACCTACTATCTTCCATACCCAAGCCCCGTCCTGCCTGGTGACTTATTCCGGATTTACGTCAGAGGCGTCGGCGACTATGGCCCCCTTTCGCTCACCTGGGGAAGTTCCGGGGACTACAATGGCCTTGCTCTGCAACCGGGCGACCTGACCAAATACATGGCTCAACCCTGGCAGGCGGATTTCAATGAATGCTCCAACCAGCAGATCAGCAATGGCCCTTTGAACACGTATGGCGACCCGCCCAACGACACGCCAGGCCAGAACGTCACTACCTATTGGTGGTGGCCCGCGCAAAGGCCTTACTCGGTGTTTCCGCAGTCCGCTCCCAATGAGCAGGTCACGTGGACACGCGGCTTCATCGACGAGGATGCCGACGACCTCGAACCATCGGACATCCAGATGGTGACCTGCTGGAAGTACCTGGGCTTCATCGTCGAGAGCGGGCAGCCGGCGCCGCGCTATTGGGAAGTCTCGCGGCAGACCGACAAAATCAATGCCTACACGCAGGAGCATTCCTGAAGCGCCCCACGTCATGTTGACCGCGTGCGATGTCGCAATCGTGGGCGGCGGCATTGCCGGGTGCGGGACGGCCATCGCCCTGCGCAATCGCCGCCCTCTGAGCATCGCGCTGATCCACAAGGCCGAAGCCCGCTTGTTTCCTGTGGGCGAAACATTGCAGCCCCAGGCCCGGGAGCTGGCGGAGAAGCTCGGCATCCTGGAGGAGCTGCAGCGCACACCGCACCTCCCATCCAACGGCGTCTGTTCGGCCTGGGGCGACTCGGCGCTCGCCTACAACGACTACCTGTTCCAGACCTCGGGCAAGGGCTGGCTGCTGGATCGCACCGCTTTCGATCTCTCCCTGCTCGACAAGGCCCGCAGCAGCGGCGTTCATATCGTCGATGCGCCGTATTCCCGACTCGAAAGCGGCGCCGACGGACGATGGCTGCTGTCGACGCTGGACGGCGCGGCAATCCGCTGCCGCTTCGTCGTCGATGCGACCGGCAGGCGCTCAGCCGTCGCGGCCGGCCTCGGCGTGCCGCGTATACGATTCGACGAGCTGCATGCCGTCTACGCGCTGTGGCAGGGCCGGCCCGAGGTCTTTCCCCACCACACACTGGTGGAAAGCGTGGAGAGCGGCTGGTGCTACGCGGCCGCGCTTCCCGCGGACCGTTTCGTCACCGCCTATTTCACCGACAAGGCGCAGATCAAGGCGAACCGGCTGACGCGGCCGGACCGGCTGCTGCCGCTGCTGTCGCGGGCGCCCAACATCGGGCGCTTGTTGGGCACATCCTCGAAGCTGCTGGGCACCCGGGTCGCCGTCGCCGATTCGAGCATGCTGGACTTCGCAGGCTCCGAAAGAGGGTGGCTGGCCGTGGGAGACGCCGCTTCGGCCTACGACCCGCTGTCCTCGCAGGGCATCGCAAAGGCGCTTGGAGGCAGCCTCGCCGCAGCCGCGGCGATCGACTCCTGGCTGGGAGGTGAATCCGGCGCGGTTGACGCTTACTGCCGGAACATCGAGTCGGATTTCGATCGGTATCTGGCCCAGCGCCATCACTACTACGGGCTCGAACCGCGCTGGAGGAAGGACCCATTCTGGAAACAGCGCCAGGACTGGATCGGCATCCATCCCGACTGGGTGCTTCAAAGATCGGAACTTCAAAAAAAGGTTCCGCACCGGATCGTCAGCTCCGCAGTGCTTGAGCAGATGCTCGCTGCCTTCGGCGACGAGGCAAGGCGCGCCCACGAAGCCGTCCGCCTGGTCCGCGATACTCTGCAGAGGCGCTTCTCCGATCACCGCTTGATCCAGGCCATGCGCTACCTGGTCGAATCGGGACACCTTGCAGTCCAGACCTCGGGCGGTGGCGTCTCCGATTTGTAGCGTCACAGGATGAGATCGTTCATATCGGTTCCGGGCGCGATGCGCCCTAGAACCGACCTGCCTTCAAGGTTCGCGTTTCGCTGTCATAACTTAGATTGCGTTCACTCTCTATCTTTTGTAGAGTAAGGCTGCCAGCAAGCCAACAGGGAGGAGACCCCGTCATGGCCCCCAGCAGCAGCTACGATCTGATCGTCAAGAACGGCCGCTATTTCGACGGCACCGGCGCACCTGCCCTGGTGCGGCATCTGGGCATCCGCGACGGCAAGCTGGTCAGCGTCTCCGCCACGCCCCTGCCCGAAAACGGCTGCCCGGAGGTGATCGACGCGCTGGGCAAATGGGTGATGCCGGGCTTTCTCGATACGCACACGCACTATGACGCCGAGCTGCTGGCCAGCCCGGGCCTGAAGGAAAGCGTGCGCCATGGCGTCACCACCGTGACGTTCGGCTCCTGCTCCATCGGCATGGTCTGCTCCGAGGCGGAGGACTGCTCCGACATGTTCACGCGGGTGGAGTCGATTCCGCGCGAGCATGTGCTGCCGCTGTTGCGCAAGACCAAGACCTGGAACACGCCGGCCGGCTACGTGGCGCATTTGGACAGCATGCCGCTGGGCCCGAACACCACCGCCTTCCTCGGCCACTCCGATCTGCGCGTGTCGGTGATGGGCCTGGGCCGCGCGGTGAACCGCGACGAGCGCCCCACCGCGGAAGAGATGCAGAAGATGGAGCAGGTGCTGGAGGAAGGGCTCGACGCCGGCCTGCTCGGCCTCTCCACCATGACCACCAAGTGGGACAAGCTGGACGGCGACCGCTACCGCTCCGCCTCGCTGCCCACCACCTACGCCCGCTGGAGCGAGTACGCCCAACTCAACAAGATCCTGCGCCGCCGCGGCAAGATCCACCAGGGCGCGCCGAACATCGTGACCAAGGTCAATACGCTGCTGTTCCTCGGCGCCAGCCTGGGCCTATTCCGCAGGAAGCTGAAGACCACCCTGATCACGTTGATGGATGTGAAATCCGACGGCATCATGCATCGCGTGGTGGGCAAGCTGGCCCACTTCTGCAACAGGTTCCTCAACGGCGATTTCCGCTGGCAGGCGCTGCCCTGCCCGTTCGAGGTGTATTCGGACGGCATCGACCTGGTGATCTTCGAGGAATTCGGCGCCGGCCAAGCCGCCCTGCATCTGCAAACGGAGATGGAGCGCAACCAGCTGATGCAGGACGCGAGCTATCGCCGCTGGTTCCGCCGGAATTACGAGAACAAGTTCGGCCCGAGAGTCTGGCACCGCGATTTCCACGACGCGCAGATCGTCGGCTGCCCGGATGCGTCCCTGATCGGCAAGAGCTTCGGCCAAGTGGCGGACGAGCGCGGCATCCATCCGGTGGACGCCTTCCTCGACCTGGTGGTGCAGTACGGCAGGAAGCTGCGCTGGCGCACCCTGATCGGCAACTACCGCCAGCATCGCCTGAAGAAGATCGTGCAGGACAAAGGTTCGGTGCTGAGCTTCTCCGATGCCGGCGCGCACATCCGCAACATGGCTTTCTACAACTTCCCGCTGCGCATGCTGAAGCTGGTGCATGACGCGGAACTCGAAGGCCGTCCCTTCATGCCGATCGAGAAAGCCGTGTGGCGCCTCACCGGCGAGCTGGCCGACTGGTTCGACGTCGACGCCGGGCATCTGCGCCTGGGCGACCGCGCCGACCTGGTGATCGTCGATCCCAAAGGCCTGGACGAGTCGCTCGGCGCCTATGCCGAAGCGCCCATCGCCGAGTTCAACGGCCTGATGCGCATGGTCAACCGCAACGATGCCGCGGTGACGGCAACTGTGATCAACGGGCGCATCGCCTATCGCGACGGGGTTTACGCCGCGGACTTCGGGCTGGCGCAGGGCTATGGGCGCTTTCTGCGCGCGGGCGAGCATCCGGCGCGCGAAGCTCAGGCGGCTCTTCTGGCCCAGGCTGCTTAGTATCCTATTGTCATTCTGAGCGCAGCGAAGAATCTGGCCCTGCACTAAGCCAGATCCTTCGCTACGTTTATCCCGGGCGCAGCCGAGGGACTCAGAATGACAAACTAGATAGTGACTCATGAAATGACATGAAGGCCCCACTTCCCGCCCCCACCCGCCGCACCCAGCAGGAGCGCCGCGAAACCACCGTGCGCAAGCTGCTCGACGCCGCCACCGAGGCGCTGATCGAAGTCGGCTACAGCAACACCAGCGTGCAGGAAATCTGCAAGCGCGCCGGCGTCTCGCACGGCGGTCTGTTCCGCCATTTCAGCTCGCGCATCGAGCTGCTGATCCGTGTCGCCGACGATGTCGGCAACCGCCTGCTGGAATTGTATCGCGCGGATTTCGAGCGCCTGCGGCGGTCCGAATCAGACGAACTGGTGCTGGCGCTGAGGCTGCTGCGCACCAATACCCAGTCGCGCCTGCACCAGGCCTGGTTCGAGCTGCTGATGGCGGCGCGCACCGACCGCACGCTGCACGATGCGCTAGTGCCGATCTGGAAGCGCCGCGATGAGGCCACGCAGCGGTTCGCGGTGGCGCTGCTGCCGGAGACCGCGCGCACCCTGCCGGACTTCCCTATCCTGGTGGATACCATGGTCACGCTGTTTCACGGCGAGGCGGTGGACCGCTTCCTGCGCGACGATCCGCACAGCGAAAAGCAGCGCATGGAGTGGCTGCTGAAGCTGCTGGAACTGCTGCTGCCGAAAAGGAATCGGACATGAGCACCACAACTCTGCACAGGCGCACCTGATGGAAGCCCTGGTCCAGAATCACAAGGTCTATTTCGAGCGCAGCGGCGAGGGCCCGCCGGCCCTGTTCATGCACGGCGTGCCGGACACCGCCGATATCTGGCAGGACGTGATCGCCGGCGTGCGGGAGCGCTATACCTGTTACGCGGCGGACTTCATGGGCATCCACCGCTCCGCCGAAAACCCGGCCTTCGATTATTCCTTCGACGGCTACGCCGACTGGATCGAAGCGCTGGTGCAGGCCCTGGGCATCACTGAGCCGGTGACCCTGGTGGTGCACGACTGGGGCCTGATGGGCCTGGCCTGGGCCTGCAAATATCCGCAACGCATCGCCCGCATCGTCATTACCAATACCGTCTTCACCCATCTGTACCGATGGCATTTCTGGGCGCGGGTGTGGCGCACACCCCTGCTCGGCGAACTGGCCATGCTGTCGATGAATCGCACCATCTTCCGGCATGAAATGCGCCGCGGCTCACGCAAGCTGACGCGACAGCAAATCGATCACGCCTACAGCGGCGCCTTCGCCAAGCTCAGCTCGCGCTTCGTGGTGCTGAGGATGTACCGCTCCGCCGACCCGGCCAAGCTGATCGGCTGGGAAACCCGTTTTGAAACGCTGGCGCAGCGCGTGCCGGTGAAAGTGCTGTGGGGCGAGCACGATCCCTACCTGCCGCGGTGGGTCTCGACCTGCTTCTATACGCAGGATGTCGAGCTGATTCCCGGGATCGGGCACTGGGTGCCAACGGAAGCGCCGGCAAGGATCATCGCCGCGCTTTAGCGATGTCCGCTTCGTCGTCCGCGGCCATACGGCGATGCCCGCGAAACCGCCACGAAAAATATTGCGCGTTTGCGCGGCGAATGCCACCTTAGCGAAAGCCAGGGAGGATAGGGGCGTGCCTGAAACATCCATCGCGACCAACATACAGAGGAAGGTTGATGCACGCCGCGCAGGACGCTACGGCATCGATGCGCCGCTGATACCGCTGCTGGGCAGCCTGGCGGTCATCGCCAATCTGGTGTTGGGGCTGATCCAGCACGCCTCCGGTCCGCTGATCGCCGCCGCGATCATGGCCGTGCCGCTTGCCAGCTTCCTGTACACCACGCTGCGCGGCAAATTCGTGGTGTGGTCCCGTGTTCTGGCAGGACTGGGCTTGCGTGGCGACGAGCAGATTCTCGATCTGGGCTGCGGGCGCGGCGCGGTCCTGTGCATGGCGGCGGCTCTGGTGCCGAACGGCAGGGTTAGCGGCGTCGATATCTGGAGCCGCAGCGATCAATCCGGAAACGGCCCGGACATGACCCGGCGCAATGCCGCGGCGGAGGGCGTTGCGGAGCGCATCGAGCTGCACACCGCCGATATGCGGCAGCTGCCGTTTGCCGATGCAAGCTTCGATCTGATCATATCCAACATGGCTATCCACAACATCGGCAGTGCTGCCGGCCGCGAGCAGGCCATCGACGAAGCGCTGCGGGTGCTGCGCCCGGGCGGCCGCCTGGTCATCGCCGACATTCTCCACGCCGGCCAATACCGCAAGCGCCTGATCGCCGGCGGCGCCCGCGACGTCCAGCAGAGCGGCCTGGGCTGGCGCATGTGGTGGGGCGGCCCCTGGCTGTCGACCTCACTGGTTACGGCGAGCCGGCCCAGGTAACGCCGGTCCGCATGAGCGCAGCAGAGCGCCTCCGCAGCGGGGCGCTTACCTGCCGAAGATGCGCGACAGGCGCCGTCCGAAGCGGCGCAACCCGCTCAGCGGCAGTTGCGAGGGATCGTAGTAGAAGTGCTCCTCGACGATCTTGTCGTCACGCCAGAGCTGATAGGCCAGTTCATCGAGGACGATCTTGAAGCCCAACGGATGGGTGAACTCGAAGCGCCAGTGAATCACCGCGCGCTGGTCCTGCACGAGGAAATCATCGACCAGCCTGGCCTCGATCTTCCTGAAGCTGGCCATGACTTTCCGCTCGTCGCGGATCAGGCGCGGCAGGCCGATGCGCGGCGGCTCGTGGTTTTCCTGGGTGGCGGCGTCATCGGCGTAGAACTCCTGCAGGGCCTCGACGAATTTGCCCTGCTCGACCATCTCGACCAGCTGCTGCACCCGCTTGCGGCTCGGCATGTCCGGCATCTCCTCCTGGATATCGGATGGAGCATGCCGTGAAGCCGTGGCGCGGTCGCGCACGATTGGACGCCCGCCGGCACGTCCGGACGATGCCGTTGGGGGCAAAAGGCACGGGCGCCGCGGGCGTATCATCCATTTTTCCGCGCGCAGCATCTAAGCTGTACCGACTCCCTTGACCCGAGATCCATCCATGGCATCCAGAACTTCACTCAGCGCCCTGCTTGTCGTGGCCCTGCTCGGCTCCCGGCCGGCCTCGGCGGACAGCCTGCATGAGCTCATCAGCGAAGCCATGGGACCGTCGGTGCACGGCTCCGGCGTGATCAAGACCGATACGCGGCAGCTCGACTCCTTCGAGGTGATCAAGTCCAAGGGCAGCATCGACCTGGACGTGAAGATCGGGCCGCAATACGCGGTGGTGGTGGAGGCGGACGAAAACCTGTTCGGGGTGATCCGCACTGAGGTTTCCGGCGGCGCGCTGGTGGTGGACAGCAAGGGCAGCTGGAGCAGCAAGCACGGCACGGTGGTGCACGTCACCCTGCCCAAACTCACCGCGATCGGCGTCGACGGCAGCGGCGACGTCAGGCTCAGCGGCTTTTCCGGCGACAAGCTGGGCGTGAAGATCGAAGGGTCCGGCGACGTGGTCGGTAACGGCCATGTGCAGAACCTGCACGTGGTGATTGAAGGCTCGGGCGATGCCGACCTGGAGAAACTGGACGCCGATGATGTCCAGGTGCGCATCGACGGCAGCGGCGACGCCTCGGTCACCGCGGAAAAGACGCTGGACATCACCATCCACGGCAGTGGAGACGTCACCTGGCGCGGCAATGCGCCGCAGGCCAATTCGCAGGTTTACGGCAGCGGGGACATTGTTAAGAAGGAGTAGGCGCCGTCGTGGAAGGCGGTCGTTAGTGCACTTTTCGCTTAGTTGCCTACAAGTTATCCCCTCTCCCTCCGGGAGAGGGGAAGGGGTGAGGGAAGCACTTTCCAGCTACGGTGCAGCAGTCGGAAAGTGTGCCCCTCACCCGCGCCTCGCGGCGCGGCCTCTCCCAAAGGGAGAGGCGATGAGCCGCTTTCAGGCGGCTCATGATGTATTCGCGTCTGAATCGAAAATATTCTAGAACGCCGTCAACGGCACTTTCAGCGTGGTGTCGTCCAGCCGCTGCAGCAACTCGGCACAGCGCTGGGCGCGCGGCAACTCGTAGCGGAAGAAGTAGCGGCAGGCGTAGAGCTTGCCTTCGTAGAACTCGCGGCTCGCGCCCACCGCCGACTTCACGCCGGCCCGCGCCACCTGCGCCTGTTGCAGCCAGATCCAGGCCAGCACGATGTGGCCGAGCATGTCCAGGTAGTAGCTGGCATTGGCCAGGAACAGGTCGATCTCGCCCTTGAGCGCCGCGCCCGCCAGCACCTGGGTGGTGGCGGCGGCCAGCTCGACCGCCTTGCCCAGCGCCTGCGCGTATTCGCCCAGCTCCGTGTCATGCGCCGCCGACTTGGCGGTGGCGCCAATCCGGGCCAGCAGCAGGCGCAGGGCGGCGCCGTTCTGCATCGTCGCCTTGCGGCCGAGCAGGTCCAGCGCCTGGATGCCGTTGGTGCCCTCGTGGATCGGATTGAGGCGGTTGTCGCGGTAGTAGCGCTCCACCGGATAGTCGCGGGTGTAGCCATAGCCGCCGAGCACCTGGATCGCCAGCTTGTTCGCTTCCAGGCACCACTCGCTGGGCCAGGCCTTGGCGATGGGCGTGAGGATCTCCAGCAGCAGGCGCGTGTCTTCGGCCCCCTTCGAGTCCGGTGCCGCTTCCAGTTCATCCACCAGCCGGGCGCAGTACAGACCCAGTCCGAGCGCGCCCTCGACGTAGGCTTTCTGCGCCAGCAGCATGCGCCGCACATCGGCGTGCTCGATGATCGCCACCGGCTTTGCCGCCGGATTCTTGTTCGACGGCGGCCGGCCCTGCAAGCGGGTCCTGGCGTAGTCCAGGGAATAGCGGTAGCCGGCGACGCCCAGCGCGGTGGCGCCGAGGCCGACGCCGATGCGCGCCTCGTTCATCATGTGGAACATGCAGGCCAGGCCTTCGTTCTCTCGGCCGACCAGTTCGCCCACCGCCGGCTCCGACTCGCCGAAGTTGAGCGCGCAGTTGGTGGTGCCGCGATAGCCCATCTTGTGGTTGAGGCCGGCCAGGCGCACGCCGTTGCGCGCGGCGGGCTGGCCCTCCGCATCCAGCCGGAACTTGGGCACGATGAACAGGGAAATGCCCTTGGTGCCGGCCGGCGCGCCTTCGATGCGCGCCAGCACCAGGTGCACGATGTTGGCCGACAGCTCGTGCTCGCCGCCGGAGATCCACATCTTGTTGCCGGCGATGTGGTAACTGCCGTCGCCCTGCGGGATGGCGCGGGTCTTGATGTCGGCCAGGGAGGAGCCGGCCTGCGGCTCGGACAGGCACATGGTGCCGAAGAAGCGCCCTTCCAGCATCGGCTGCATGTAGCGCGTTTTCTGCTCGCGGCTGCCGTGGACGCGCAGCAGGTTGGCGGCCGCGCCGGTGAGGAAGGAATAGCCGGCGGTGCCGACATTGGCCGCGCTGAACTGGGAATTGGCGGCGGCGGCAATGGTGTACGGCAGACCCAGGCCGCCATCCTCCTGCGGGAACGCCGCCGCGAGGAAGCCGCCGGCGATGTAGGCGTCGATAGCCTCCTTCACCTCTGGGATCATGTGCACGCGGGTGCCGTCGAAATGCGGCTCGTTGGCGTCGGCCTTGGCCGCATGCGGCAGGAATTTCTCCTCGGCCAGCTTGCTGGCGGCGTCGATCACCTGGTCGAAGGTGGCGCGGTCGTGGCCGGCAAAGCGCTCGTGCTTGCACAGCGCCGGCAGGTCCAGCCATTCGTACAGCAGGAAATCGAGATCGCGGCGGGGAATCAGGGACACGGGGCCTCCAGTTTGTTTTGTTTTTCGCCTCTCCCTCTGGGAGAGGCCGCGCGAAGCGCGGGTGAGGGGCGCGGTATCAGCGTTGCGGGCGCTCCATCGATACCGCGCCCCTCACCCCTACCCCTCTCCCGAAGGGAGAGGGGAATGAGAGTGCTGAGTGTTAGCCATGGCGCCAGCGCACGCAAGCGCCGCACAGGCGTTATCCTTTGCACCTCCCAGAAACACTCCTAGAAACACGCACCACCGCTACCGGAGCACCGATGTCCAACGCCGCCGCCCGCCCCGTCATCCCCGCCGCCGATCCCGCCGAACTGGAACTGTTCCGCGACAACGTGCGCCGCTTCTTCGCCGCCGAGGTGGAGCCGAACATCGACAAGTGGGAGAAGGACGGCCGCGTGCCGCGCGAGTTCTACTACAGGATGGGCGAGGCTGGCCTGCTGGCGGTGGACCTACCGGAGGAATACGGCGGCAGCGGCGCCGGCTTCGAGTTTTCCATGATCGTGCTGGAGGAGGCCGGGCGTATGGGCTTCCTGGCGCTGTCCTCCAACCTGACGGTGCATTCGGACATCGCCGCGCCATACATCCTGCATCTCGGCACCGAGGAGCAGAAGCAGCACTGGCTGCCGAAGATGGCCAGCGGCGCGGCCATCGGCGCCATCGCCATGACCGAGCCGGGCGCCGGCTCCGATCTGCAGGGGATGAAGACCTCGGCTCTGCCGGACGGCGAAGGCGGTTATCTCATCAATGGCTCCAAGACCTTCATTACCAACGGCCAGAACGCCGACGTCATCGTGCTCGCCACCAAGACCGATCCCAAGGCCGGCGCCAAGGGCACCACCCTGTTCCTGGTGGACGCCACCCTGCCCGGCTTCAAGCGCGGCCGCAATCTGGAAAAGATCGGCCAGCACAGCGCCGACACTTCGGAGCTGTTCTTCGACAACGTGCGGGTGCCGGCCAGCGCCGTGCTCGGCCGCGTCGGCAACGGCTTCGGCCACCTGGTGGACGAGCTGCCGCGCGAGCGCCTGGGCCTGGCCGTCACCGCCGTGGGCCACTCCCGCGGCGCGCTGGAGAAGACCATCGAGTACGTCACTACGCGCAAGGCCTTCGGCGCCGCCATCGCCAGCTTCCAGAACACCCGCTTCAAGCTGGCCGAGATGAAGACCGAGATCGAGGTGCACTACGCCTTCGTCGAGAAATGCGTGCGCCTGTATGCCGAGCACAAGCTCGACGTGCCGACCGCGGCGATGGTCAAGCTGTCCACCACCGAACTGGAGGCGCGCGTCACCGACGGCTGCCTGCAATTGTTCGGCGGCTACGGCTACATGGTGGAGTACCCGATCTCGCGCTACTACGTCGACGCGCGCATCCAGCGCATCTACGGCGGCACTTCCGAGATCATGAAGGAAGTGATCGCGCGGTCGATTGTGGGGAGAGGCTGAAAAGCCGGATAGCTTACGTAGGGTGGGTGGAGCACCGCAGGCGCGTAACCCACCACCCTACAACTCAAAACCACGGCGACCACAGGCCGCCCTACAAACTGCCCGAGCCACGCATTCTTGTCATTCTGAGCGCAGCGAAGAATCTGGCCAGATCCTTCGCTACGCTCAGGATGAGATTGGCGGCAGTGGGGATTTTCTCTACCGATAGCGCTCGGTCAGGCGCCGGCGCTTCTTCACCTGGCGCCCTGTGAGGACGTTCTTCTTGTCCTTGAACGGGTTGTCGCCGGTCTTGAACTCCAGGCGCAGCGGCACGCCCTTGAGCTTGAACGCCTCGCGGAAGACGTTGGTGAGGTAGCTCTTGTAGGAATCCTTGAGCTTGTCGGTCTGGTTGCCGTGAATCATGATCGACGGCGGGTTGCGTCCGGACTGGTGCGCATAGCGCAGCTTGATGTGGCGGCCCAGCACGGCGTGCGGCGCATGCCGCTCCACCGCCTGCTCCAGCACCCGGTTCAGCTCCGGCGTGGGCAGGTCGCGGGTGGTGGCCTCGTAGGCTTCGACCACGTCCTCCATCAACTCGCGCAAGCCCGAGCCGTGCAGCGCCGAGATGAAATCGAGCGAGACGAAATCGAGGAACGGCAGGCGGAAATCGACCTGGTCCTTGACGCTGCGGCGCTGGTCGCCGGGCAGGCTGTCCCACTTGTTCACCGCCAGCACCAGGGCACGGCCGTGATGGGCGACCAGGCCCATCAGGCGCGCGTCCTGCATGCCGATCTCCTCGCGGGCATCGACCATGGCGATGACCACATGGGCGCGCTCGATCGCCTGCAGCGCCTTGACGATGGAGAATTTCTCGATCACTTCGCTGACGCGCGAGCGGCGGCGGATGCCAGCGGTATCGATCAGTTCGAAGCCGCGGCCTTCCCACTCGAAAAATACGCTGATGGCGTCGCGGGTGGTGCCGGGCTGGTCCGAGGACAGCACGCGGTCCTCGCCCAGCAGGCGGTTGACCAGGGTGGACTTGCCGGCATTGGGGCGCCCGACCACGGCGACGCGGATGCGGCCATCGTTGTCATTCTCAAGCGGCGTCGGCTCGGTAGTGGCCAGCAGCGAACGCAGCAAAGGCGGCACGCCATCGCCGTGCTCGGCCGAAATCGGCAGCGGCTCGCCCAGGCCCAGGCCGAAGAAGTCGGCGACGGTGGCGCGGCCCATGCCCTCGGCCTTGTTGGCCAGCAGGCGCACTTTCTTGCCCAGCTTGCGCAGGTAGTCGGCGATGTCGCGGTCGGAGGGCATCACCCCGGCCTGGGCGTCGACGATGAACAGCACCTCGTCGGCCTCGTCGATGGCCAGCCGCGCCTGCTGCTCGGCCAGCGCCGCCAGGTCGTCGGACGAATCCGGGCTGAGGCCGCCGGTATCGACCACGATGAAGCGCTTTTCCTCGAACTCGCCGCGGCCGTATTGGCGGTCACGGGTCAGGCCGGGAAAGTCGGCGACGAGGGCGTCACGGGTGCCGGTAAAGCGGTTGAACAGGGTCGATTTGCCCACATTGGGGCGGCCGACTAAAGCGAAAACTGGGGTGGACATGGGGGGATTGTAGACGTTACGGCCCCAAACGTTATGAAAACGTCGGGTTCGGCCAAAAAACAAAGCCCCCTTTCCCGAGCGGGAAAGGGGGCATTTCGGGTGAAATCAGCGCGGCGGCTTGACGTCGTAGGCGCGCAGCTTGCCCGACATGTCCATCACGTACAGCAGATCGCCGCTCGACACCAGCGGGGTGACGATCGGATTGCCGCCGAGGCGGGTGCGGCCGATGATCTTGCCGTCCGTCGGCGACAGCCAGTGCAGGTAGCCCTTGTAGTCGCCCACCACCACATAGCCCTTGAAGTATGCGGGCGGCGACAGGCGGCGGAACTTCAGGTCCTGCTGCTTCCAGGCGGCGGCGCCGGAGGCGGCGTCGAGTGCCCACACCGTGCCGTCGTCATCGGTGACGAACAGCTTGTCCCCGCCCAGCGCCATGCCGGAGTAACTTTTCACGCCGCGGCGCCAGCGGCTGTCGCCGGTGTTGTAGTCGATCATGGCCAGGTCGCCGCCGTAGGTGACGACGTAGAGACCATCGCTGCCGGGCAGCAGGTCGGCGTCGATGTCGGTCAGCTGGTCCAGCACCGAGCGGCCGGTGGCGACCGAAATGGTCTGTTCCCAGATCGGCGTGCCGTCGGCGAGGTTAAGCACCGCCAGCTTGCCGTTGTCGAGGCCGGTATAGACCCGGTTGCCCACGATCAGCGGCGAGGACAGGCCGCGCAGGGTCAGGTTCGGCTCGTAGCGGTCGAAGCTCCACTTGCGCTCGCCGGTGACCGCATCCAGGCCATATTCGCGGCCATCCGAGGACTTGGCCACCACGATGTTGCCGGAGCCGACCGGCGGCCCCAAGGCCTCGCTGGGTGACTTGGCGCGCCACACTTCCTTGCCGTCGGCGCGCTTGAGGGCGATCACTTCGCCGTCGAGCGTGCCGACCAGAACCAGGTCGCCGCTGACGCCGGGGCCGGAGATGACCCGCGCCTTGGTGCTGGTGCGCCAGATGGTCTCGCCGGTCTTGGGATTGAGGGCGTAGACCTTGCCATCAATGGCGGCGGCGAACAGCGCGTCTTCACCCAGGATCAGGCGAAAGCCGGAGTAATAGCCGTTGCTGCCGCCACCGATGCTGTGCGACCAGACGTCGAACGGAGATACCTGCGTGTTCTTGATCGTGATCAGCTTGGCCGGCTCGCGCGCCTTGCCCTTGCTGGAACAGCCGATCAGGGCCACGGCGGACAGCGCCACGGCCAGCGCCAGCCGCATGCCGCGGGTGGCGGCCATCAGGATTTCACCGCAGCGGCTTCAGCCAGATCGTCGAGTTTGCGCTGCAGGCCATCGCGGCCCACGGTGTTGTCGCCCAGGGATTGCAGGGCCTGCTGGTAGGCGCCGCGGGCGGCGCCGCGGTCGCCCTGCGACAGCTTGATGTCGCCGCGCAGCTCGGCGTAAAGCGGCGCGTAGCTGCCGGCATCGCCATCGAGCTGCAGCAGCGCCTCGTCGGCCTTGTTCTGCTGCCACAGCACCTGCGCCAGGCGCAGGCGCGCCAGCGGCAACAGGGCCACGTCATAAGCCTGGTTGCGCAGACGCAGCGTGGCGCCGACGCGGGCCATGAAGCCGGGATTCTGCTCGAAATGCACCACCCACTGCAGACGCGTCGCGGCGTCGTCGAGCTTGTTATCCAGCACGGCCACCTCGGCCAGCTTCAGCGCGCCGGCGGCGGCGTAGGGGGTGTCGCTGAAGTCCTTGACCAGGCGGTCGGCCATGGCCTTGGCATCGTCGTACTTGTTCTCGGCTGCTGCCTTGCCCAGATCCTCGAACACATGCGAGGCGGCACCGGCATGGTTGTCCTGCAGCTGGCCCCAGGCCTGCCAGCCGAAAATCGCGGCCAGGCCCAGCGCCAGGCCGGAGGCCAGCGGGAACCAGTTGTCGCGCAGCCACTGGCGCAGCTGTTCAACCTGCGCTTCTTCGTCGTAATGATCGGTCACAGCGTGTTCTCGGAGTATTTCTTGAAGGTTAACAAATGGGGGCCGCGCGGAGCTTAGAGGCTGAGCAACTTTACAAGTTGCACCGGCAGCTCGGTCCAGGGGCACATGAAGGGCTCGCCCTCGCCGCGCAGGGATTTTACTTGAACCAGGGATTTTGCCGCTTCGTCGTCGCCCAGGACCAGAGCATAACGGGCACCGCTGTTGTCGGCGCGCTTGAGCTGGGACTTGAGACCGCCGCCGCCGGCATTGAGCACCAGGCGCAGCCGCGGCGACTGCTGGCGCAGCTGCTCCGCCAGCTTCGAGCCGGCCGCCTCGGCCTGGGCGCCGAAGCGGCAGAAATAGATGTGCGGGGCGTTGCCGGGCACCGGCGCCTGCTGCAAGGCCAGCAGGGCGATCAGGCGCTCGATGCCGAGGCCGAAGCCGATGCCGGGGGTGGCGGGGCCGCCGAGCTGCTCCACCAGGCCGTCGTAGCGGCCGCCGGCGCAGACGGCGTCCTGCGCGCCGAGCTGGGTGGTGGTCCACTCGAACACGGTGTGGGTGTAGTAATCGAGGCCGCGCACCAGGCGCTGGTTGATGGTGTAGGCGATGCCCAGGTCACTGAGGCCGCGCTGCACCGCCTCGAAATGGGCGGCGGAGACGGCATCCAGGTGATCGAGCAGGCGCGGCGCGCCGGCGACGATCTCGCGCGTGGCCGGTACCTTGCTGTCCAGCACCCGCAGCGGGTTGCTGAGCAGGCGGCGTTTGGAATCCTCGTCCAGCGAGGATTCATAGCGGCCCAGGTACTCGATCAGCGCTGCCCGGTACAGCGCGCGCGCCTCGGGCGTGCCCAGCGAATTGAGCTGCAGGGTGAAGCCGGACACGCCCAGCCGCCGCCACAGCGCGGCGGCGATGGCGATCACTTCCACGTCGATGTCCGGCGTGGCGATGCCGAAGGCTTCGACGTCGAGCTGATGGAACTGGCGGTAGCGGCCGGCCTGCGGCCGCTCGTAGCGGAATACCGGCCCGGTGCACCAGACGCGCTGCTGCTGGTTGTAGAGCAGGCCGTGCTCGATGCCGGCGCGCACCACGCCGGCGGTCAGCTCGGGGCGCAGGCTCAGGTTCTCGCCGCCGCGGTCCTCGAAGCTGTACATCTCCTTCTCGACCACGTCGGTGACCTCGCCGACGGCGCGCTTGAACAGCTCGGTGCGCTCCACCACCGGCAGGCGCAGCTCACCGTAACCGTAGGCGCCGAAAACCTCGGCGGCGACGGCGTACAGGTGCTGCCAGGCCGCGGCATCGGCCGGCAATACATCGTTCATGCCGCGAACGGCTTGCAGCTTCTGGGTCATGTGCGTCGGGACTGGAATCGGGACTGGGGCGCAATCAATCGCCGCTGGCTGGGCCGCTGACGGGAACGCTCAGGCGCGCCGTGTCGTTGCTCTTGATATAGGAGGTGATATCGACCGCCCGGCCCTGGTATTCCACGCTCACGCCCGGCGCATTGCCGAGGAACAGGGAGTACGGCGCCTTGCCGGCCAGCACCTGGTGGTCGCCCGACTGCACCACGCCGGACAGCAGCACCTTGCCGCTGCTGTCTTCGACACGCACCCAGGAAGTGGCCTTGAAACTCAGCGTCAGGGCGCCGGCCGGGGCCGGCGTCGCAGCAGCGGGGGGCGGCGGCGGAGAGGACAGTTCGGTGGCCAGCGTAGGCTGCGCCGGATTCGGGGCGGGAACCGCCTGCTGGGGCGGCGGTTGGGATGACGGCTGCGCGGTGGATTCGGTGCCGGCAGCGGGGGTAGCCGTCTGGCCGCTTTCCGCCGGCGTGGTGGCCAGCTCATTGGTGGACAGGGGCTTGGTGGCATCGGCGGGCGCGGCATGCGTCTCCGCAGCCGGCTTCGCCGCCAGCGGCGCCTCGGCCAGCCCGACATGGCGGCCGTTCGGGTCTTCGCGCAGGAACCAGGCACCCACCGCCACCAGCACGGCGAAGCCGATCAGCCACAGCAGCCAGGGCGAACCGGAGCGGCGGCGGGTCTTTTTCAGGCTGCTGCCGGTGGCGCTGCCGCCGAGCAGCAGCTTGGTCGGCGCCTGCGGTGCGCGCGGGATCACCATCTTCTCGTAGGCCGACAGCAGCTCCTGCTCCGAAATGGCCAGCGCCTTGGCGCATTTGCGGTAGTAGCCGCGCACGTAGACCGGCTCGCGCAGCACGGTGAAGTCGTCGCGTTCGAGCGCTTCCAGGGTGGCGGTGGCCAGCTTGGTCTGGGCCGCCAGTTCCGAGATGCCGATGCGGGCGCGCTCGCGCGCCAGGCGGATCAGGCGGCCAGGCCCCTGGCGGGAGGAGTCCTGGGCGGCATCGTTCGGATTGCTTGCCGCCGTCGGGGCGGTCGTATCGGTGGTCATGGAGCGGAGGCGCGTAGTTTGAGCAGTTGGGCTGCTTCGTCGGAATCGGGGTAATTGCGGATCAATTTAATCGAATACTGTTGCGCGGCGACGTCGTTGCCCAGCGCCTGCTCGGTCTTGTAACCCAGCAGGAGCATCGCCGGGGTTTCCGGCCCCGCCTTCTGGTAACGATCGAGAAAAGCGCGGGCACCCAGGTAATTCTGCTGCTGGAAGTTGAAGGATGCCATTTCCGACAGCGCCGGGTAATAGTTCGGATCGATCTGCAAGGCGCGGCGGTAGTCGGTTTCGGCGCGCTCGCGGTCGCCGGCCTGGCGCGCGCAAACGCCGGCATTGTTCCAGGCCTTGGCCGGCGTCGTGTAATCGTGGTCCTTCAAGGCCAGCATGAAGTTGCGGTCGCCCTCATCGTACTTGTGCCGGTCGCACAGGAAGACGCCGTAGTTGTTACGGATATCAGGATCGGCGCCGTCGAGGTCGATAGCCCGGCGGAACTCGCTCTCGGCATTGTCGTTGTCGCCGCGCTGCCAGTAGACGTAGCCCAGGCCGGAATGCGCCTGCGCGATGCTGTCGTCCTGTTCGATGGCTTTCTTCAGCTTGGCTTCCGCCACGTCGAAGCGGCCCTGGCTGGCGTAGGTCAGGCCCAGCTCGGTATTGATGCGCGCCGCCGCCTTGAAATCGGCCTTGACCGGCTGATGGGAGCCGGGCGGTGTGACGGTGACGCAGGCGCTGAGTGCAAGCGGCAGGCCGAAACTGGCCAACCAGGCAATGAATCGAGGACAGATCGCGCGAATTCCAAGCATCAGCTGACTTTAACGGGAATATCGCCCAGCCGCTGCTTCTGACGCGACTGCACCTTGCCCACGAGCTGGCCGCACGCGGCATCGATGTCATCGCCCCTTGTCCGTCGCGTCGTGGTGACGATGCGCTTGGCGCGCAGGATCTCGGCGAAGCGCTGGATCGCTTCCGGCGAGGAGCGCTTGTAGCGTGTCTTGGGGAAGGGATTGAAGGGGATCAGGTTGACCTTGGCGGACAGGCCGCCGAGCAGCCGGGCCAACTCGCGCGCATGCTCGGGATGGTCGTTGACGCCATCGAGCATGACGTACTCGTAAACGATGTGGGCCTTGCGGTCCTTGCCCGTGGTGTAGCGCCGGCAGGCTTCGATCAGTTCGGCCAGGGGGTACTTGCGATTGATCGGCACCAGCTCGTCGCGCAGCTTGTCGTTGGGCGCGTGCAGGGACACCGCCAGCGCGGTATCCACGTCCTCGCGCAGGCGGTCCATGAACGGCACCAGGCCGGAGGTCGACACGGTGACGCGGCGCTTGGACAGGCCGAAGCCGAAGTCATCGAGCAGGATCTTCACCGCCGCCAGCACCTTGGCGTAGTTGGCCAGCGGCTCGCCCATGCCCATGAAGACGACGTTGGAGATGACGCGCTCGTTCTGGAAGTCGCCGCCCAGGGTCTTGGCCGCGAACCAGACCTGGGCCACGATTTCGGCGGTGCTCATGTTGCGCGAGAAGCCGCCCTGCGCGGTGGAGCAGAAGCTGCAATCCATGGCGCAGCCGGCCTGCGAGGAAATGCACAGGGTGCCGCGGTTGGTTTCGGGGATGTAAACCGTTTCGATGTAGGTTTCCGGCTTGCCTTCGGCGCTTTCCAGCCGGAGCACCCACTTGCGCGTGCCGTCGACCGAGACCTGCTCGGTGACCAGCTCCGGCGGCTTGATCACGAAGTACTGCTTCATGCGGCCGCGCAGATCCTTGGCGATGTTGCTCATGGCATCGAAATCGGCCACGCCGCGGCGGTAAATCCACTGCATCACCTGGTCGGCGCGATAGGCCGCCTCGCCCATCCGCGCGAATTCCTCGCGCAGCCGCTCCCGATCGAGTCCGAACAGATTGACCGGAGCCTGGACGGCGGGTGCCGCCGCCTCGGCCGGACGTACCGCCGCCTCGCCCACCTGGGCGCCCCCATCTTGGGGAGGGGCTGGGGGCTGGGCGGCGGCCTGGCTCATGAGCCGGAAGGTTTCAGCGGGTGCGCGGGCACAGCTCGGTGCTGCGGAAGAAGTAGGCAATCTCCTTCGCCGCATTTTCCGCGCTGTCGGAACCGTGCACGGCGTTCTCGTCGATCGAGTCGGCGAAATCCGCGCGGATGGTGCCCGGGGCGGCCTTCTTCGGATCGGTGGCGCCCATCAGGTCACGGTGCTTGGCAATGGCGTTTTCGCCTTCCAGCGCCTGGATGATGACCGGGCCGGTGATCATGAAGTCCACCAGGGCTTTGAAAAACGGACGCTCGCGGTGCACCGCGTAGAAGCCTTCCGCCTCGGTACGGGTCAGGTGCTTCATGCGCACCGCAACGATGCGCAGGCCGCCCTTCTCGAAGCGGCTGTAGATCTCGCCGATGACGTTCTTGGCAACAGCGTCGGGCTTGATGATGGAAAGAGTGCGTTCAACCGCCATGATATTTTCCGTATCTATTGAGAGAGGCGCCCGAGAAAGGCGCCAGATGGACCAAAAGCAGAGGATTTTACCGGGAGGAAGGCCTTCCCGGCAATGCGCTGCGGTGCAGCAAGGGTGGGGGTGAGTAAGTGCAGGGCTGCCCTCACCCCACCATCGGCTCCGCCGATGGTTCCCCCCTCTCCCCCAAGGGGAGAGAGGCATAAGTCGGCGGCCAAGGCCGCCGGTTCTTTACACGGCGAAACTTTCGCCGCAGCCGCACTCGCCCTTGACGTTCGGATTGCGGAACTTGAAGGCCTCGTTGAGGCCTTCCTTCTGGAAGTCCACCGTCAGCCCCTGCAGCATCGGCAGATGCTCGCGCTTGACCACCACCGCGGCGCCGTTGGACTCGAACACCTCGTCCTCGGGACCGGCGGCGTCGGCGTAGTCCAGGGTGTAGGCATAGCCGGAGCAGCCCGACTTCTTCACGCCCACGCGCAGGCCCAGGCCCTTGCCACGGCGGGCCAGTTGCGCCTGGACGCGCAGGGCGGCGGATTCGGTCAGGGCGATGCTCATGAATTCACTCGGTTTTTCAGGATGTTGCGGCAAAACTGGCGAGGGCGGCGTGAAGCGCGTCCTCTCCTAACAAGGCACAGTGGGCGCGATCGTCGGCGATTTCAAGCGCCTGACGCAAGTCGGCGGCGCGCAGGGTAGCCAGTTCGGCCGGGGTCTTGCCCAGGCTCCACTCCACGATCCAGGCGCCGACGGCGATGCTGCTGGGACAGCCATAGGCCCTGAAACGCACATCGGCCACCCGCCCGCCCTCGAAGCGCAGCTGCAGGCGCAGCACCGAGCGCGCGGCCTTGCTGCCGGCCTCGCCGCTGACCACGCCGGGCGTGCCCGGGGCGAACTCGCCGACGTGGCGTGGATGGGTAAAGCGCTCCCAGATCGGCTGGGCGTAGCCGAAAGGATTGGCTTCTGTGCTGTTTATGGCTTCCATAAAGGGCTCAACTCCCGCAACCACTGTACCTGTTTGATCACTTTATCCGCCGCTTGTTCGATCTGCCCGGCCGTGGTGCCCCGGCCGAGCGAGAAACGCAGGCTGGCATTGGCCAGCTCGTCGTCGCGGCCCAGGGCGCGCAGCACGTAGGACGGCTCCTGCGTGGCCGAGGAGCAGGCCGAGCCGCTGGACACCGCCAGGTCCGGCAGGGAGGCGCGCAGCGCCTCGCCCTCGACGCCCTCGAAACTGACGTTCAGCACGTGCGGCGCCGCCCGCTGCGGATCGCCGTTGCGCAGGATGCGCGGCAGCGCCTGCAGCCGCTGCCACAGCAGGTCGCGCAGTCCGGCCAGGCGCTCGGCGTCGGCCTGCAACTCGGCGGCGGCGATTTCGAATGCGGCGCCCATGCCGGCAATCTGGTGCGTGGCCAGGGTGCCGGAGCGCATGCCCCACTCATGGCCGCCGCCGTGCATCTGCGGCGCCAGCCGGGCGCGCGGCTTCCTGCGCACATACAGCGCGCCGGCGCCCTTGGGGCCGTAGATCTTGTGGGCGGAGACCGACAGCAGGTCGATCGGCGTGGCGCGCAGGTCGATCGGCAGCTTGCCGGCGGCCTGCACCGCGTCGACATGGAACAGCACCCCGCGCTCGCGCAGCAGCGGCGCCAGCCGCTGCACCTCCTGCACCACGCCGATTTCGTTGTTGACCCACATCAGCGACACCAGCACCGTCTCCGGGGTCAGCGCCTCCAGCACCTGCTCGGGGCTGACCACGCCGTCCGTCCCCGGCCTGAGGAAAGTCACCCGCACGCCCTGGGTTTCGAGGTGGCGGCAAGTGTCGAGCACGCATTTGTGCTCGGTGCGCGAGGTGACGATATGAGGGCTGCGCCCGTTGTGGCCGCCGTTGAACTCCAGCGCGCCCTTGATCGCCAGGTTGTTGGATTCGGTGGCGCCGGAGGTCCAGACGATTTCGGCCGGTTCGGCGCCGAGCAGCGCCGCCACCTGCGCGCGCGCCCTTTCCACGGCGGCGCGCGCCTTGTAGCCGGGGCCGTGGGTCGAAGCGGGGTTGGCAAAGCTGCCATCGGCCGTCAGGTACGGCAGCATGGCCTGCAAAACGCGGGGGTCGAGCGGCGTGGTGGCCGCGTAGTCGAGATAGATCATCGGCAATTATGGACCGCCGCGGCACAAGGTTCGACTGCGGATCGACTGCACGGCGGCGCAGGCCCGGCATTCACCGGCGCCGGTCAACCCCTTCCATCACGGCCCCAGCTCTGGCCGCCGGCGAAGGCCTGCAGGCGGAGCGATTCCTGGCCGGGGGTTCGGTTCATGCGCGGCGGCTATTTCTGGTTGAGGTAGGAATCCAGATCCTGCTCCACTTTCTGCTCGGAGGTCCCGAGATCGTGCAGCAGGCCGCGGCATGTCCGGATATCGAAACCGTGGGCCTGGTTGGCAATCCACTCCTGGACCATCCAGTCCAGCGTCTTGCCGTAGAAGTCATCGTAACGATTGAACCCGGCGTAGAGGATGGCGATGCGGCGGGTGTTTTCGAAGCCCATGTCGGCGAACACCCCGCTGGCCATTGCAGTGTCGTAGGCGGCGCGCAGCAGCGGCGTCTCGACCGGCGAGTAGAAACCGTGCCAGCCGTCCACGTCCTGGCAGTAGATCGGTGGATGGGGCGACTTGAGCGCCGTGTCGATGCCCTCGATCAGGCTCTGGTGATAACTCCTGCGGCTTTCCAGAACCTCCCGGTCGGAACGCAACTCCTGGCGGATGCTGGCCATGGCCTCGTCGACCTTGTCCTGGGTCTGCCGCTTCTGCACCCAGGCATTGATCAGCAGCGCCAGCAGCACGCCGAGCAGGACCGAGAAGGTTTCGACCAGCAGGTCGCTGAGATCGAGATGGCCGATGCGCAGCCAGCCGCGTGGTTCGTCGTCGGAAGGATCGCTCATCCGCGCAGATTATGCCGCCGCCAGCGCCGCCGCGCGCAGCTCGCCCAGCACCGCCAGGAAACGGTCGATCTCCGCCGCGGTATTGCCCTGGCCCAGGCTGACGCGGATGGCGCCGTAGGCGGTATCGCGCGGCAGGCCCATGCCCAGCAGCACGTGGCTGGGCTCGCCTTTGCCGCTGGAGCAGGCCGAGCCGCTGGAGACGGCGATGCCCTTGCGGTCCAGCGCCATCAGCAGAGCCTCGCCTTCCCAACCTTTCAGGCCGAACTGCACCGTGTTCGACAGCCGCGGCGACTGCTCGCCGAAGATGCTCACGCCCGGCAGGGCGTGCAGGCCGGCGATCAGGCGCTCGCGCAGGGCCAGCAGATGCGTGTCGCGCACCTGCAAGTCCTGCTGCGCCAGCTCCGCCGCCGCGCCGAAGCCGACAATGGCAGCGACATTCTCGGTGCCGCCGCGCAGGCCGCGTTCCTGGCCGCCGCCATGCAGCAGCGGCGCGATTTCCACGCCGGCCTTGACCAGCAGGGCGCCGACGCCCTTGGGCCCGTAGAGCTTGTGCGAGGACAGGCTCATCAGATCGGCGCCGCTGGCGGTGAAGTCCAGCGCCAGCTTCCCGGCGGCCTGCACCGCATCGGCCAGCAGCAGGGCCTTGGCGGCATGCACGGCTTTGGCTGCGCGGGGCACGTCCTGGATCACGCCGGTCTCGTTGTTGGCGACCATCAGCGCGGCGATGCACAGCGGGCCACGCGCCAGCTGCGCCTCGAACGCCGGCCAGTCGACCAGACCCTGGCCGTCGATGGCGATGGTCTCCACCTGCCAGCCGTGACGGCCCAGCGACTCCGCCGTCTCCAGTACCGCCGGGTGCTCGGTGCTGCCGTAAAGGATGCGGCTGAGCCGCGCCGCCACTCCGGCGGCGCCTTGCAGCGCCAGGTTGTTCGACTCGGTGCCGCCGGAGGTCCACACCACTTCCGCCGGCTGCGCGCCGGCCAGGGCCGCGACCTGCAGCCGCGCCGCCTCCACCGCGTCGCGCGCCGCGCGGCCGTAGCGATGCACGCTGGACGGATTGCCGTAGGGGCCGCTCAGGTAAGGCAGCATCGCTTCCAGCACCCGCGGGTCGAGCGGGGTGGTGGCGTTGTGGTCGAAATAGATGGGCATCACTCGTTCCTGTCGCGGTCGCGCGACCACCATATCGGAAGCTTCAGCGGGATATCGTCCTCGGCGGCGAGCAGCAGCCACCAGAAATCGAAAGCCAGGAACAGAGCCACACCAGGAGCCAGCAGCAGCCACCACCATTGATTCGTTGCCGCACACAGCACCATTCCGCAGAACAGGCCGAGAACAACACCCAGAACGGCGCGCCAGGGATGAAATGAAAACGGATCCTTCCGCAGCCTTTGGCTTCGTACCGGAGGAACGAGGTCGCGGTTGGAGTCCATGACAATTCTCAGCCGGCGCGGCGCACCTTGGGCGGCGCTTCCGGCTGGTCCGTGCCGGCCGTCTGCTCCGCGCAGAAGGCCGGCAGCTCGAGCTTGGACAGTTCCAGCTCCGGCATGCGCGAATCCATCTGGTGCAGCACCTTGCACACTTGCACCAGGCGCTCGTCCAGCAGCTGGATGTGTTCCAGCATGGAGCCGATGGCATTGGCCACCGGGTCCGGCATGTCGCGGGTCAGGCCGTAGGCGTCGAAACCCAGGGTCTTGGCAATGGCGACGACTTTCTCCGACGGCGGCGGCGCTTCCTGCACCACGCGGGCCGGGATGCCGACCACGGTGGCGCCCGGCGGCACTTCCTTGACCACCACCGCGTTGGAACCGACGCGGGCGCCGTCGCCGACCTTGAACGGCCCCAGCACCTTGGCGCCGGCGCCGACCACTACGTTGTTGCCGATGGTGGGATGGCGCTTGCCCTTGTTCCAGCTGACGCCGCCGAGGGTGACGCCCTGGTAGAGCGTGACGTCGTCGCCGATTTCCGCGGTCTCGCCGATCACCACGCCCATGCCATGATCGATGAAGAAGCGGCGGCCGATGACGGCACCGGGATGGATTTCGATGCCGGTGAGCCAGCGCGACAGGTTGGAATGGAGCCGCGCCAGCCATTTAAAGCCATGTGTCCACAGCCAGTGGCTGATGCGCTGGCCCCAGATCGCGTGCAGGCCCGGATAGCAGCTCAGCACTTCCCAGGTGGTGCGGGCGGCGGGATCGCGATCGAACACGGATCGGATGTCTTCGCGGATTCGGCTGAACATTGGATGGACCTCAATAGCAAATCTTATGCGGCGGCGGCCTGCACCAGGCGCACGCGATGAAAGCTCAAGGCCACCGAGCGCACGCTGGGGACGTTGAGCAGACGGCGCGACAGCTGGCGGGCGGCATCGGGTTCGGAGGCGAATTCCACTTCCAGGCGCAGCGACTCGTCGTCGAGATTGCGGGCCAGGAAGCTGCTGGGCAGGCGGCCCAGTTCGGCGAAACGGCCCAGGACACGAGCGGGCAATTGCGGGTCGAAATCCGCCTCTAACACCAGACGGGCAGAAGAAGGGGCGAAGCTATGCGGGGAAAAACTGTGCGGCGAATCCATGACGGGAGAACTCCGGAACGGGATGGCAAGAAAGGCGCGTACGACGACAACACCGGCCCGCGGCGAGGGCCGGGCCGGTAATTCGCGTCGTCTGCGGCATTCGCATGCTGTGCATCACGTTCAGTTCTGCTGCGTCACGGTCGAAAACACCGCCCACGGTCGAAAACACCGCCTGTGCAATGGCGGAATATCTTTATTCTGCGCCCGAAGGGGGCGCATCTCAAGCCGGAAGACCTGGGCGACCAGAGGTAAGGTGCGGAAGGACAAGCATTTTCCTCCCCCACAGCTCTTGTCGGGAAACCCCTACTCCTCCCCTTTCGGGGCCTTCACCCGCTCCCGCTCCAGGGCATCCGTCACCGAAGTGAGGATGCCGCGCAGGATGTTCATTTCATTGGCATCCGGCGCGGCGCGGCCGTAGAGCTTGCGCAGCCGGCGCATCAGCAGGCGCGGATTGGTGCGGTCGATGAACTGGGTGCGCGCCAGGATCTGCTCCAGGTGCACGTAGAAGCGCTCCATCTCGATCTGGTCCACCGGCTCGTGCACCGGCAGCTCCAGGGTCGAGGCCCCGGCCGCCAGCAGCAGCTCGTAGCTGAGGATCTGCACCGCCGAGGCGAGGTTGAGCGAGGTGTAGTCGGCGCTGGTGGGAATGGCGATCAGTTCCTGCGCGCGATCGATCTCCTCGTTGGTCAGCCCGGTGCGCTCGCGGCCGAACATCAGGGCGATGTCGCCGGCCACGTCGGTCTGCACCAGGCGCTGCGCCCATTCGCGCGGCTGGTAGGGCTGCGCCGAGATGTGCCGCGGCCGCGCCGTGGTGGCGGCAACCCGCGTGCAGCCGGCCAGCGCTTCGTCCAGGTCGGCGCAGATCCGGGCTTTTTCCAGCAGGTCCACCGCGCCCACGGCGAGGGCGTCGGCACGAGGGTCGGGGAAGATTTCCGGGGCCACCAGGACCAGGTTGTGCAGGCCCATGGTTTTCATCGCCCGCGCCGCCGAGCCGATGTTGCCGGGGTGCTGGGTGCCGACGAGAACCACGCGAATGCGGGATAATAGGGACATTGAGGTATTCGTTGCTGCCTTAAAAATCTGCCGACGGCGCCGGAGTTTCCGCTTTCCGGCCCGTGGTTTCCAGCCCCGGGGTGGTTTTCCCGACTGGAAACCGTCCCCTGGAAACTGGAAACTGCTGCCCATGCACCCGCTCGTCAACATCGCTGTTTCCGCCGCGCGCTCCGCCGGCAACTTCATCATGCGCAACGCCGATCGCGTCGATCAGTTGCAGATCGAGCGCAAGGGCCGCAACGATTTCGTCACCCAGGTGGACCGCGGCGCGGAAAGCGAAATCATCAAGATCATACGCAAGGCCTATCCGCAGCACGCCGTGCTGGGCGAGGAAGGCGGCCAGGACGGCGACAACGAAGTGCTGTGGATCATCGATCCGCTTGATGGCACCACCAACTTCCTGCATGGCCTGCCCCACTACGCGGTGTCGATCGGCATCCAGGTCAAGGGCAAGCTGGAACACGGCGTGATCTACGCCCCCAATACCCAGGACCTGTACTGCGCCACCCGCGGCAGCGGCGCCACCCTCAATAATCGCCGCATCCGCGTCAGCGGCACCAAGGAACTGGACAGCGCCCTGATCGGCACCGGCGTGCCGATCCGCGCCGCCAATCTCGACGCCTACCTGCCGATGTTGCGCGCCGTGGTGGAGAACACCGCCGGCGTGCGCCGCGCCGGTTCGGCCGCGCTGGACCTGGCCTATGTCGCCGCCGGACGCCTCGACGCTTTCTGGGAACTGGGCCTGAAGCCCTGGGACATCGCCGCCGGCCTGGTGCTGGTGCAGGAAGCCGGGGGCATGATCAGCGAAATCTATGGCGCCGAGGATGCTCTTCTCGAGACCGGCAATGTGCTGGCTGCCAATCCGAAGCTGCACCCCATGCTGGTCGACGCGCTGGCCGGCGTCGCCCGCGCCGCCGCTGCCCAGGAGCAGCGGGAAGGCTGAACCGTTCAGCCACGGATAAGCTCAAACTGCTAAGGTCGCTGCTTCAGCCACAGGGAGAGTACCGATGCGCATAGGACTGATCGTTGCCGGACTTTTGATCGCCGCCCTCGGCGTGGGCGTGCTGATGGGCAAGTTCCAGTACACCCAGAACAAGGAAGTGCTGAAGATCGGCGATCTTTCGGCCAAGGTGCAGGAGCAGCAGACCGCGCCGCAGTGGCTGGGCATTGCCGGGCTGGTGCTGGGCGGTGTGCTGGTGCTGGGCGGGGCCCTGAAGAAGAGCTAGCGCAGGATCTTGGTAGCCCCCAGGTAGGATGTGCTGAGCGCAGCGAAGCGCATCGTTTACCGCGATACAACGCTCGATTGATGCGCTTCGCTGCGTTTATCCCGGGCGCAGCCGAGGGACTCAGCACATCCTGCGTTTTACGCCGCTCCCTCTCTCCCCATCGTTGGAGAGAGAGGGGAGCAGTAACCCCCAATCAGACGACCGCGCCATCCTTGTTGCGCTTTTCCGCCATGGCGTGATCTTCCGGCGGAATCAGGTCCTCGCGCTTGATGTTGAGCAGCACGGTGACGCCGCTGGAGATGTAGATCGAGGAATAAGTCGCCACGATCACGCCGACGATCATCGCCACCGAGAAGCTGTGCACGCTCTTGCCGCCGAAGAAGAACAGGCAGAACAGCACCATCAGCACGGTGAAGTGGGTGATGATCGAGCGCAGCAGGGTCTGGTTGATGGACAGGTTGATGATGTCCAGCACCGGCTGCTTGCGCAGGTTGATCAGGTTCTCGCGCACACGGTCGAAGATGACGATGGTTTCGTTGTTCGAGTAACCGAGCATGGCCAGCACGCCGGCCAGGGTGGTCAGGTCGAACTCCACCTGGAACAGCGAGAGGAAGCCCACGGTCATGATGGCGTCATGGCACAGCGCGGCGATGGAGCCGGCGGAGAACTTCCACTCGAAGCGGAACATGACGTAGAAAAAGATGCCGGTGAAGGCGGCGATCAGGGCGATGACGCCGTCCTCGGACAGCTCCTTGCCCACTTCCGGGCCGACGAACTCGATGCGCCGCAGCTGCACGCTGTTCTTCTGCGCATCCAGCGCCTGCAGCACCTTGGTGCTGATCTGGGATGCCGCGTTCTTGGACTCGGCATCGACGCCGGCCTGCGGCAGCAGGCGGATCAGCACGTCGCTGGTGCCGCCGAAATACTGCACCACCGCATCCGGAAAGCCGCCCTTGCCGAGCGAGCCGCGCACATCATCGAGCTGCACCGTCTGCGGATACGCCACCTCGACCAGCACGCCGCCCTTGAAGTCGATGCCGAAGTTGAGGCCGCGCCCGATCAGCAGGCCGATGGCGATCAGCGACAGCAGGATGGACAGCCCGAGCGCGACCTTGCGCTGGGCCATGAAGTCGATTTTCGGAACTCTGGAAAATACACGCATTGATCTTTCTCCGGACCTGGTGCCGGCTTAAACCGGCAGGTCCTTCAGCTTGCGGCCCTTGAACACATAGTGCGCGATGGTGCGCGTGCCCACAGTGGCGGTGAACATCGAAGTGGCGAGGCCGATCATCAGCGTCACCGCGAAACCCTTGACCGCGCCCTGGCCGAGCAGGAACAGCACGAAGGCGGCGATGAAGGTGGTGACGTTGGAGTCGGCGATGGTGAGGAAGGCGCGGTCGTAGCCCGCGTTCATCGCCGCGTGCGGCGACAGGCCCAGCCGCAGCTCCTCGCGGATGCGCTCGTTGATCAGCACGTTGGCGTCCACCGCCATGCCCAGGGTCAGCACCATGCCGGCGATGCCGGGCATGGTCAGCGTGGCCTGGAAGATCGACAGCACGGCCACCAGGATGATCACGTTGAGCAGCAGGGCGATGTCGGCGAACAGGCCGAACACGGTGTAGTACACCGCCATGAACACCACCACCAGGCAGAAGCCGGCCACCGCGGCGATGGTGCCGCGGCGGATGTTGTCGGCGCCCAGGCTGGGGCCGACGGTGCGCTCCTCGACGATGGCGATCGGCGCCGCCAGCGCGCCGGACTTGAGCAGCTCGGACAGGTCGTGCGCTTCCTTCTGGCCCAGGCCGGTGGTCTGGAAGCGCTTGCCGAAGGGCTCGCGGACGCTGGCGACGCTGATGACGTCGGCGACATCACGGCGCTCGCGGATCGCCTCACCCTGCGCGTTGTAGTTGGTGTCGTAAACGGTTTCCTTGTACAGCACCGCCATCGGCTTGCCCACGTTCTGGCGGGTGAAGTCGAACATCTTGGCAGCGCCGGTGCTGTCCAGCGTCACGCTGACCGCGGGCGTGCCGCTCTGCTGATCAATGATGGGCGCGGCATCCACCAGCTGCGGACCACTGGCGATGACGTCCTTCTTCAACAACACAGGCTGATGGGTATCGCGTCTGTAAAACAGGTCGTCATCCGGCGGCACGATGCCGGTCTGGGCGGCGCTTTCCGCCGCGCCCAGGGTCTCGTCCACGGCGCGGTATTCGAGGGTGGCGGTCGAGCCCAGCAGTTCCTTGACGCGGGTCGGATCCTGCACGCCCGGCAGCTGCAACAGGATGCGGTCGGCACCCTGGCGCTGCACGATCGGCTCCGACACGCCCAGGCGGTTGACGCGGTTGCGCAGGGTGATCAGGTTCTGCTGCACGGCGTAGTCGACGATGCGCTTGGCCTCGGCATCGGACATGCGCGCCTGCAGGGTCGGCGTGGCCAGATTGGCCGGCACCGTCACGGTCAGCTCGTGGTATTCCTTGCTGATGGCGGCGCGGGCCGCTTCCAGCTTGGCGGCGTCGGCGAACTCCAGCACCACCGTATCGCCCTCGGCGCGGCGGCCGGTGTAGCGGATGTCCTGCTTGCGCAGGAAGGTGGGCAGGTCATTGAGATAGCGCTGCACCGCGGCCTTGCGCGCGTCGTCGATGTCCACTTCCAGCAGCAGGTGCACGCCGCCGCGCAGATCCAGGCCCAGCGGCATCGGCTTGGCGCCGATGGCTTCCAGCCAGGCCGGCGTGTTGGAGGCCAGGTTGAGGGCGACGATGTAGTTCTGCCCCAACGCCTGCTTCAGCGTATCCACTGCCTTGAGCTGGGTCTCGGGGCTGCCGAAGCGCACCACCCACTGGTCTTTTTCGGCACGCGAGGACTGGTCGCCGATCTGGTCGACCGCCAGCGCCTTGGCCACCTGGTCACCGAAATCCGCCGGCAGCGGATCGCCGCTGACCGTGGCGATCTGCACCGCCGGCGATTCGCGATAGATATTGGGCAGCGCATACAGGGCGCCGAACAGGGTGGCGACAATCAGCGTCACCGTTTTCCAGAGGGGATATTGATGCATCGGAATTCGCTTTAAGTGAGTCGCGAGCCGCTTATTTGAATAGTCGGGGACATGGATGTCCCCGTTTTGGACAGGATGTCATGCACCAAAGGGTGCACTCAAGGCGCTATAGCGTCTTGAGTGTGCCCTTTGGTAATACACTCGTAATCGCACTCTTCTGCACCTTGATCTCCACCCCGGCGGCGATCTCCACCGTCAGGTAGACCTCGCCGATATTGGCGATGCGCCCGGCCAGGCCGCCGGTAGTGATGATCTCGTCGCCCTTGGCCAGGGTGCCCAGCATCTGGCGGGTTTCCTTGGAGCGGCGCATCTGCGGCCGGATCAGCATGAAATAGAACAGCGGGATCATGACGATGAAGGGGAACACCGTCACCAGCAGGCTTTGGCCCTGCGGAGCGCCCTGCTGGGCATAGGCGGGCGAAACCAGCAAATCGAGAAGCTGCACGGAGAAATTCCAGACTGTTAAAAAGAGCGCCGGATTATGCCATGAATGCCCGACCGCACAGTGCCCAGGGCCATGCCCGGCCGGCCCCCGGGCTGTGCTAGCCTTTACAGTCAAGCTTATTCCCCCTCCCGGAGTGCCCGATGGCCAGCTACAACGCGCCCCTGCGCGAAATCGAATTCGTCCTCAACGACGTCCTCAATGTCGGCCAGCTGGCCAGGCTGCCGGCTTTCGCCGAAGCCACCCCGGAGACCCTGATCGGGCTGATCGAGGAAGCGGCCAAGCTGGTGCAGGAAGAGATCGCCCCGCTCAGCGCCAGCGGCGATCAGCAGGGCTGCAAATGGAACAACGGCGAGGTGAAGGTGCCGGATGGCATGCCGGAGGCCTACAAGCTGTACTGGCAGGCCGGCTGGGTCGGCCTGTGCAACCCCACCGAGTACGGCGGACAGGGTCTCCCCTACACCCTGTCCAAGGTGGTGGACGAGGTGCTGTGCTCGGGCAACGTCGCCTTCGCCCTCTATCCGGGCCTGACCATGGGCTGCTTCGAAGCCATCCTGGCCAATGCCTCGGATGAGCTGAAGCAGACCTACCTGCCCAAGCTGGGCACCGGCGAATGGACCGGCACCATGTGCATGACCGAGCCGCAGGCCGGCTCCGACCTGGCCTCGGTCAAGACCAAGGCCATCCCGAACGAGGACGGCAGCTACGCGCTGGAAGGCAGCAAGATCTTCATCACCTCCGGCGAGCACACCATGGTGGAGAACATCATCCACTTCACCCTGGCCCGCCTGCCCGACGCCCCCCCGGGGATCAAGGGCCTATCGACCTTCGTCGTGCCGAAATTCCTGGTCAAGGCGGACGGCTCGCTGGGCGAGCGCAACAAGGTCACGTGTACGGCCATCGAGCACAAGATGGGCATCCATGGCTCCTGCACCTGCTCGATGCAGTTCGACGGCGCCAGGGGCTGGATGGTGGGCAAGCCCAACACCGGCATCCAGAACATGTTCGTGATGATGAACCTGGCGCGCATCCTGGTCGGCTTCCAGGGCCTGGGCCAGTGCGAGCTGGCGACGCAGAACGCCATCGCCTACGCCAAGGACCGCAAGCAGGGCAAAGCCTTCAACGGCGGCGACACCATCATCAACCACCCCGATGTGCGCCGCATGCTGCTGACCATGAAGGCCACCACCGAGGGCGCCCGCGTGATGGCCTACGAGACGGCGATCTACGTCGACCTGGCCCATCACCACGAGGACCCGGCGGTGCGCGAGGAAGCGCAGGACTGGGTGGAGCTGAACACCCCCCTGGTCAAGGCCTACTGCACCGACTCGGCCTTCGAGCTGGGCAGCCTGGCGGTGCAGGTCTACGGCGGCCACGGCTTCATCCGCGAGCACGGCGTGGAGCAGATCGTGCGCGACTCCAAGATCCTGTGCCTGTACGAGGGCACCAACGGCATCCAGGCGATGGACCTGGTGCGGCGCAAGCTGATGCTGCACAACGGCCGCCTGGCGCAGCGCTTCTTCGCCAAGGTCCGCGCCGAGGGCACCGCCGACGCCCCGGTGGGCTTCATCGCCAAGCCGCTGCGCGAGGCGGTGGACGAGCTGGAAAAGACCGCACAGTGGCTGCAGGAATCGTTCAAGACCAACCCGGACGACGCCGGCTTCGGCGCGGTCGATTTCCTGCGCGCCTTCGCCCTTACCTACCTGGGCTTCAACTGGCTGCGCATGGCCAAGGCCGTCTCGGCCAGCAGCGACGAGAACTTCAAGTGCGGCAAGCTGGCCACTGCCCAGTTCTTCGCCGCGCGCATGCTGCCGCAGGTGCGCAGCCTGTGCGCCAATGTGCGCAGCCCCGCCGGCGAGCTGATGCAGCTCGATGCCGCATCGATCTGAGTTGCACGGCCCGGGTGGCGCCTCGCGCTACCCGGGCCGCCCGGAACAGCCCCGCTGATTTTTCGAATGTCATCTCGGGGTTACTTGACATAGAGTACTCTAAATTTTAGAGTACTCGCACATCGTCAATGGGAGCGTTGCCGTGGCCAATCTGAATGAATTGCATGAAGACCTGAATTTCGTCGCCGGCGCGGTGCAGCGCGGCCAGAGCCGCTCGGCGCCGGCGATTCTGGCGCTGTGGGCGGTGCTGGTGCCGATCGGCTTTGCCCTGTCCGATTTCGCGCCGGGCTGGACCGGGCCGTACTGGCTCGTCGTCGGCGTGCTGGGCGGTATCGCCAGCATGTACCTCGGACGCGCGGCCTCGGCCCGCCAGGGTGTGCTGGACAGCGAGGTCGGCCATCGCCACGCCTTGCACTGGCTGACCATGCTGGCCGCCTACCTCCTGCTCGGCGCCAGCATCGCCACCGGACATATGGACCCGCAGGCTTCGATGCCGATCTGGCTGCTGCTGACGGCCATCGCCTACACCATGGCCGGCATCCATCTGGACCGCGACCGCACCTTCCTGCCCAGCGGCATCATCATGTTCATCGGCTACGCGGCCCTGGAGTGGCTGCCGCTGCCCTATCTGTGGACCACCACCGGACTGATCGTGTCGATATCCCTGATCGTGGCGGCGGTGCGCAGCAGCCGCGCCACGCGGAGCGCCTGAGTGAGCCTGGGCGAGACCGGCTTGCTCGACGCCGCCGACCCGGTGCTGGAGCACCGGGTACGCCTGGCGGTGTGCGTGCTGCTGTCGGGCGCCGACGAGATCAGTTTCTCGCGCTTCAAGGACGTGCTGCAGCAGACCGACGGCAATCTCGGATCGCAATTGCGCAAGCTGGAGGACGAGGGCTATATCACCCCGCGCAAGGTGTTTCAGGAGCGCAAGCCGGTCACCTGGTACCGGCTTGCCGAGCCGGGGCGGCAAGCTTTGGGCAGGCATCTGCAATATCTGCAACGGCTGGTGGCGCAGGCTGTCATCTGAGCTGACGGCACTTCCCGCAGGGCCGCACCGGTGCTTCACAATGGCGCATTCCGGCTGCGGTGATGGGCGGTACGGCGGCCGCTGTGCAATGTATTTGTCGCCGCGGCCAATGAGTGGGCCAACGGCCGCATTGGCGTGCTAGCATCCTTGAGTCGCCCTCATCAAGGATGCCCAGATGTCCTCCGTTTACGATTTCAGCGCCAACACCATCGACGGTCAGAGCATCAAGCTCGATGCCTACAAGGGCAAAACCCTGTTGATCGTCAATGTGGCCAGCAAGTGCGGCTTCACGCCGCAGTACAAGGGCCTGGAAGCCCTGTACAAGAAATACAAGGACAAGGGACTGGTGGTGCTCGGCTTCCCCTGCGACCAGTTCGGCCACCAGGAACCGGGCGACGAGAAGGAAATCATGGAGTTCTGCTCCCTGACCTATGACGTCGATTTCCCCATGTTCGCCAAGATCAAGGTCAATGGCGACGACGCCCATCCGCTGTACAAGTACCTGAAGAACGAGGAGAAGGGCATCCTCGGCACCACCAACATCAAATGGAATTTCACCAAGTTCCTGGTGGACAAGACCGGCAAGGTGCTGAAGCGCTACGGCTCCATCGACACGCCGGATAGCATCGACAAGGACATCGCGCCGCTGCTGGCTTAAAGCACCGCGATAACCTTCGGGGAGCCGGGGGGCTCCCCTCACCCCGCCAGTCGCTCCGCGATTGGCCCGCCCTTCTCCCGCTCTGCGGGAGAAGGGGACCAGGTCGGCGGCAAATGCCGCCGATTCGTTGAGAAAGGGAGTGTCTTCATGCGCGCATGGCGCGACGCATTGCTATTCCATTTGTTCTTCGCCGCCGCCGCGGCCGGCGTGTTCTTTGCGCTGCGCCCGCCGGAGCTCGGCTGGGGCATCCTCGGGCTGGTCGCGGTCTATAACCTGCTGCTGCCGCTGATCGCCAGCCGCAGCGGACACCGCGACTGGCTGGAAATATGGATCTTCCTGCTGCCGCTATCGGTGCTGCAGGTGCTGCCGGACTGGGTACTGACGCAGCAATTCGGCATCCTCGCCTTTCCCGACCTGGGCGGGCCGCACATCGGCGCGGTGCCGGCCTACATGGCCGGCATGTGGGTGATCCCGCTGTTCTGGATCCTGTGGCTGGCGGGGCGCTCCACGCTCACCGCCACGGTGCTGGCCCTGCTCATTTTCGCCGGGGCGGAATGGGCGGCGCTGCCGCTGCACCTGTGGCACGCGCAGCACGCGGATCAGTTCATGGGCGTAGCCCACTACGTGCTGCTGCCGGAGGCCCTGCTCGGCGGAGCCGCAGCCTATGCCTTCCGGCAAAGCAGCGACGGCAATCCGTTCACGCGGCTCGGGGCGGCGGCCTGTGTCACCACGTTCTATACCGGCGCGCTGGTGCTGAGCTATTTCCTCAGCGAGCACGTCGGCTTCCGCCTGCCTTCGTTTACGCACTGAGCGGGGTGCGCGGCGCAGCGAACTTAGGGTGGGTGGAGCGCAGCGCAGCCCACCGTCTGCGCAATGGTGGGCTACGCACCTGCGGTGCTCCACCCACCCTACGGGACTACAGGACCTGGGCGCCGAAGGTGTCGCAGTGCTTGAGGTCGCCGCTGTCGAAGCCGGCGTGGAACCAGCGCACCCGCTGCTCGCTGGTGCCGTGGGTGAAACTGTCGGGCGTGACGGTGCCCTGCGCCTGCTGCTGCAGGCGATCGTCGCCGATGGCGCTGGCGGTGTTCAGCGCCTGCTCGATGTCGCCTTGCTCCAGCCACTGATGGCGCTGCTGCGCCTGGTTGGCCCAGACGCCGGCGAGGCAATCCGCCTGCAATTCCAGGCGCACCGACAGGCCGGCGGCGCCGCTGCTGTCCTGGTGTGAAGCGCTGACCTTCTGCGAGATTCCCAGCAGGTTCTGCACGTGATGGCCGACTTCGTGGGCGATGACATAGGCCTGGGCGAAATCGCCGCCGCCGCCGAGGTGGGCGCGCATTTCCTGGAAGAAGGACAGGTCGAGATAGACGCGCTGGTCTTCCGGGCAATAGAACGGCCCGGAGGCGGCGCTGGCGCCGCCGCAAGCGGACTGCACCGAGCCGCTGAACAGCACCAGGTGCGGCGCGGTGTAGTTGCGTCCCGCATTCTGGAAGATGGCGCCCCAGGTGTCCTCGGTGTCGCCGAGGATGGCGCGGACGAAATCGACGGCCGGATCGTTGCCCGGATTATTGGTACCTGCCGGAGCGGTGGCGGCCGGTGGCGACACGCCCTGCTCGACCTGGCTGACCAGGCCCAGCATCTGCAGGGGATTGGTGCCGGTGGCCCAGCTCAGCAGCAGCGCGATGACGATGCCGCCGATGCCGATATGGCCGACGCCGATGCCGCCGCGCCGGTCCTCCACGTTGTCGCTGCGTCTTGCGTCGCCCCAGCGCATGGCCGCTCTCCCGGTTGGTGTCGAACCGATGGTCGGGGCGATTGTAGCGCGGCGCCTGCCAGGGAAGGTCCGATTGACTCCCTTTCTTAGATTGCGGGGAGAGGACTGGGTGAGGAGCTAGCCGCAAGGAGCTGAGTGTGCTTCCCCTCACCCTAACCCTCTCCCCACGTTCGTGGGGAGAGGGGACCAAGCCAGGGCCGGTCAGTCGGCCGGCGGCTGCGCCGGGCCGGCGGCGCTGCGCGAGGCGCTGCCTTCCGGTCCCGCCAGGAAGTCCGCGGCGAATTCGGCGTAGCGCCCGGCTTCGATGGCGGCGCGGATGCGCCGCATCAGGCCCAGGTAGTAGTGCAGGTTGTGGATGGTGTTGAGCCGTGCGCCGAGAATCTCGTCGCAGCGGTCAAGGTGATGGAGATAGGCGCGGCTGTAGTTGGCGCAGGTGTAGCAGGAGCACACCGGATCGAGCGGGCCGGCATCGTCACGATGGCGGGCGTTGCGGATCTTGATCACGCCCTCGGAGGTGAACAGGTGGCCGTTGCGCGCATTGCGCGTGGGCATGACGCAATCGAACAGATCGATGCCGCGCCCCACCGCCTGCACCAGGTCGCGCGGCGTGCCCACGCCCATGACGTAGCGCGGCCGGTCGGCGGGCAGCTTGGCCGCGATGCCGTCGAGCACGTGCAGACGCTCGACTTCGCTCTCGCCCACGGACAGGCCGCCCAGGGCGTAGCCGTCGAAACCGATCTCGGTGAGGCGGGCCAGGGATTCGTCGCGCAGCTCCGGGTACATGCCGCCCTGCACGATGCCGAACAGGGCGCCCCCGGCGCCGGCGTGCGCCGCCTTGCAGCGCGCGCCCCAGCGCGCCGACAGGCGCAGCGATGCCGCCGCCTGCTCGGCGGTGGCCGGATAGGGCGTGCATTCGTCGAACTGCATGATGATGTCGCTGCCCAGCGCCAGCTGCACTTCGATGGAGCGCTCCGGGGTGAGGAAGATGCGGTCGCCGTTGATCGGCGAGGCGAATTCCACGCCTTCTTCCGACAGCTTGCGCAGTTCCGCCAGGCTCCATACCTGGAAGCCGCCGGAATCGGTGAGGATGGGGCCGTCCCAGTGCATGAAGCGGTGCAGGCCGCCGAGCTTGCGCACGATCTCCTCGCCCGGGCGCAGCATCAGGTGGAAGGTGTTGCCGAGAATGATCTGCGCCCCGGACAGCTTCAGCTCCTCCGGGGTCATCGCCTTGACCGTGCCGTAGGTACCGACCGGCATGAACTGCGGCGTGTCGATGACGCCGCGGGCAAAGGTGATGCGGCCGCGGCGGGCGGTGCCGGAAGTGGCGAGCAGTTCGTATTTCACGGAGCAGACTTCAAGGCGTTCGGGACGCCGGGGACGTAATTGGGCGCAGATTATGCCGGATTGGGCCGGATTGCCCTATCGGCCGGCCCGGGCGGTAAAGTGAATGCGCGGCCACGGGGCCGCCCGACCCCGTCAGCGGAGGCATGGTGAACACGCAATGGCCGTATCAATGGTTATACCTAGGTATCGCCATCGTGGCCGAGGTGATCGCCACGTCGACGATGAAGGCGACGCAGGGATTCAGCCGCCTGTGGCCCTCGCTGGTGGTGGCGGCCGGCTATCTGGTGGCGTTCTATTTCCTGTCGCTGACCCTGCGCACCTTGCCGGTGGGCATCGCCTACGCGGTGTGGTCCGGCGTCGGCATCGCCCTGGTGTCGCTGATCGCCTGGCTGGTTTACGGACAGACCCTGGATGCGCCGGCCGTCGCCGGGATGGCGCTGATCGTGGCGGGGGTGGTGGTGCTGAACGGATTTTCGAAGTCGGTAGCGCATTAGCCAGGGCTCGTAACAGTGCCCGCGGGCCGCTAAGCTGACCGCCAAAATTCCAAACCGATGGTGCGCCGTGCCGCATGAAGAAACGCTGATCGCCACCCTGGCCCTGAGCCTGGCGCTGGCTTTCGTCTTCGGCCTGCTGGCGGTGCGCCTGCGCCTGCCGGCGCTGGTGGGCTATCTGCTGGCGGGCATCGTGCTCGGCCCCTATACCCCGGGACTGGAAGCCGATGTGCACCTGGCGCCGCAGCTGGCCGAAATCGGCGTGATGCTGCTGATGTTCGGGGTGGGCACGCATTTCTCGCTGCGCGACCTGATGGCGGTGAAAGGCGTCGCCGTGCCCGGCGCCATCGCGCAGATCGCGGTGGCCACGGCGCTCGGCGCCGGCGCGGCGCATCTGTGGGGCTGGTCGCTGGGCGCCGGAATCGTGTTCGGCCTGGCGCTGTCGGTGGCCAGCACGGTGGTGCTGCTGCGCGCGCTGGAGCAGCAGGGCACGCTGGAGACGGCCGACGGGCGCATCGCGGTGGGCTGGCTCATCGTCGAGGACCTGGTGATGGTGCTGGCCCTGGTGCTGCTGCCGGCGCTGGCCGGGGTGCTCGGCGGGGAAGCACCCGCCGGCCATGGCGGCGCGCCGGGGGAGTTGTGGCGCAGCCTCGGCATCACCCTGGGCAAGGTGGCGCTGTTCGTGGCCCTGATGCTGATCGTCGGCGCGCGCGTCTTTCCCTGGGTGCTGCAGCGGGTGGCGCGCACCAATTCGCGGGAGCTGTTCACGCTGGCGGCCATCGCCCTGGCGCTGGGCGTGGCTTACGGCGCCGCAGAGCTGTTCGAGGTGTCGGTAGCACTGGGCGCGTTCTTCGCCGGCATGGTGCTGAACGGCTCCGACCTGAGCCACCGCGCATCGACCTATCTGCAGCCGATGCAGGACATCTTCGCCGCGCTGTTCTTCGTCGCGGTGGGCATGCTGTTCGACCCGCTGGTCCTGCTGCAGCATCCGCTGGAGGTGCTGGCCGTACTGGCGATTATCGTGGTCGGCAAGTCGCTGGCGGCGCTGGGCATCGTGCTGCTGCTGAAACGTCCGCTGGGCACCGCCCTGACGGTGTCGGCGGCGCTGGCGCAGATCGGCGAGTTCTCCTTCATCCTGGCGGTGATGGGCGTCAACCTGAAGCTGCTGCCGCCGCAGGGGCAGAGCTTGATCCTGGCCGGCGCGCTGCTGTCGATCACCATCAATCCCCTGGTATTCAAGCTGGTTTCCCGCTTCCGGCCGGCGCCGGTGGGATGAATCCCAACGGTAAGGGGGAATCCGTATACTCCCGCTCAACAAACGCGCCGCTGTCCAATCGCCGGAGACTCATGCGCCTCACTCTTTTGCCGCTGCTTGCCGTTCTGCTGTCCGGCTGCGCCACCGACCGCGTCAGCGGCTGCACCAAGCTGGCCGGCCCCGGCTGGATGCCGCTGGGCCAGCCGCCAGCCAACGCCACGCAGCTGCTGGAACTGGAAAACCTGCCGGCCGACAGCCAGCTGGTCTGGCTCGGCAAGGGCCCCGAGCAGGTGGTCGCCTGCTACTACGCCCGCGGCCTGACCAGCCCGGGCTGCGGCGGCTCCGACGCCTACAAGTTCGTGCAGAAGAACGGCCACTGGACCTCGCAGGGCCAGTTGCTGGATTTCTGCGACACCGGGCCGAGCTAGGACTCAAGCCTTGATCGGCCGGTGGAACGGCCAGCCCAGGACGGCCGCCGGAAATCAATGCTGACACCAGCTTGTCAGCAGCATGCGTCTAGCATGTACTGACAGACCGATAACGGGGAAGCAGCCGATGTCCGCACCACAACAGCCAGCACCAGCCGCGGGACGCCGCGCCGCGGTGATTTTCATCTTCATCACGGTGGTGATCGATGTGCTCGGCTTCGGCCTGATCATTCCGGTGCTACCGAAGCTGGTGCAGCAGTTCATGGGCGGCGATGCGGCGAAGGCCGCCACCATCTATGGAGTTTTCGGTACGGCCTGGGCGCTGATGCAGTTCCTGTTCTCGCCGCTGCTGGGCGCCATTTCGGACCGCTTCGGCCGGCGCAAGGTGATCCTCATCTCCTGCTTTGGGCTGGGGCTGGATTACATCGTGATGGCTTTGGCGCCGGGCGTCGGCTGGCTCCTGGTGGGCCGCATCATTTCGGGGATCTGCGCCTCCAATTTCAGCACGGCGGGCGCCTATATCGCCGACGTCAGCCCGCCGGAAAAGCGGGCGCAGGCCTTCGGCATGATCGGCGCCGCATTCGGCGTGGGCTTTGTGCTCGGGCCGGCGCTGGGCGGCTTGCTGGGCAGCATCGGTCCGCGCCTGCCGTTCTGGGCAGCAGCCGCATTGGCGCTGGTCAACGCCACTTATGGACTGTTCGTGCTGCCGGAGTCACTGCCGCCGGAAAAGCGCGACGCTTTTTCCTGGAAGAAGGCCAATCCGGTGGGTTCGCTGACGCTGCTGCGTTCACACCCCGATCTGCTGGGCCTGGCAACGATCAATCTCCTGTTCCAGGTGGCGCATTGCGTGCTGCCCAGCATGTTCGTGCTGTACACCGGCTACCGCTACGGCTGGGACACGCGCACCGTGGGCTTCACGCTGATGGCGGTCGGCGCGTTCAGCATCGTGGTGCAGGGCGGCCTGGTGAAGCCGGCGGTGAAGAAACTCGGCGAGCGCGGCGCGCTGTATACCGGCCTGCTGTTCGGCATTGCCGGCTTCGCCGGTTTCGCCCTGGCGCCGACCGCATTCTGGATGTGGGCGGCGCTGCCGGTGTTCGCCCTGATGGGCCTGTTCGCTCCGGGCCTGCAAAGCCTGATGTCGCAGCGTGTGGCGCCGTATGAGCAGGGCAAGCTGCAGGGCGCCAACGCCAGCATCATCGGCATCGCCGGGTTGATCGGGCCGGGACTGTTCACCCTGTCATTCGCCTATTTCATCGACAAGAGCCGCGCCTGGCCCCTGCCCGGAGCGCCATTCTTCCTCGCCGCCGCGCTGCTGTTGCTGGCCCTGGTGTTGGCCTTGCAGGCGGCGCGGCCGGGGCAGCCGGCGACGGCCCAATCCGAAGCCTGATCCGGAGCCTGGATATGGAGCAGTCATCGGTGCCGGCGCCCGCATCGGCGAAGGTCTACTACAACAGCGCCTGCCCGGTGTGCAACGCCGGCGTGAAGGGTCAGCGCGAGCGCATGGAGGCCTGCGGCGTGAGCAACGTCGAGTGGATCGACGTGCATAACAACCCGCAGGCGGTGGAGGAAGTGGGCGCCGACCTGGAAACCGTGCGCGAAACGCTGCATGTGAAAACCGCGGACGGAGAAATCGCCCGCGGCGCGGATGCCTTCACCGCCCTGTGGTCGCGTACCCGCGGCCAGCACTGGCTGGCCGCCCTGGTGCGGCTGCCGCTGCTGCACGGGCTGGCACAGCTCGCCTACAAGGGATTCGCGCGACTGCTGTATCGCTGGAACCGCAGCCAGGGGCATTGGTAGCGATTGCCGCACGCGCAGCGTGCCGCGGATCACGAAACGGCCGGTGCTGCGGGCCGGCGGCCATTGACAGGCTTACCTTTGCCGATAAAGCTAACGGCGCAATCCCCCACTATCGCGCCCCATGGAAGGACCCAGCCCCAAGGTCAGAGCCAGCCACGGCTGCATCATCGACAGCGGCTTCCGGCCGCACCCGCTGCTGCGCAACCGGCATCTGCAGACCATCTATCCGACTTTTCTGCGGCCCCTGCCGCCGCTGCCGATCCGCCGCGAGCGGCTGGAGCTGGCGGACGGCGATTTCGTGGACCTGGGCTGGAGCGGCAACACCGAGGGCAGCGGGCCGGTGGCGATCCTGCTGCACGGGCTGACCGGGGGCTTCGAGTCGAAATACCTGCGCGGCACGGCGCGGCAGCTGATCGCGCGCGGCTGGCGCACGGTGGCGCTGCAACTGCGCGGCAGCGGGCCCGACACCAACCGCCTGCCGCGCTGCTACAACCACGGCGATACCGAGGACTTCCATACCCTGTGCCGGGTGCTGCGCGAGCGCGAGCCGGCGACGCCGCTGTTCGCGGTGGGCTGGTCGATGGGCGCCAATATCCTGCTCAAGGCGGTGGGCGAAAGCGGCGACCAGTCGCTGCTCACGGCGGCGGCGGCCTCGTGTGCGCCGTTCCAGCTGCAGGTCTGCGCCGAACGGCTGCGCAATGGCTTTGCGCGGGTTTACCAGAGTCATCTGATCAAGGGTCTGGGGAACATCCTGCGGCGCAAGCACGGGCCGGTGCCGGTGCTGCCCACGGCGAACCTCGACGCCGCGCTCAATGCGCGCGACTTCTTCGCCTTCGACGACGCCTACACCGCGCCGATGAATGGCTACCCGGATGCCATCGGCTACTACACGCAGGCGTCCTGCGGGCAGTTCCTCAAAGGGGTGCGGCGGCCGACGCTGGTGATCAACGCGGCGGACGATCCCTTCATGGACCCTTCCATCATTCCCCAGCCCGGCCAGCTGGCGCCGCAGGTGACGCTGGAGCTGGCGCGGCATGGCGGGCATCTGGGCTTCATCGCGGCGGGCGAAGGCGGCAGGCCGACGTACTGGCTGGAGGAGCGGATACCGGAGTTTTTGTTTGAGGCGGCGGCGGCGGCGGGATAAGGGTCATCCCACACGGCCTGCGGGAGAAAGCTCGGGAGACGAGACAGTCGCAACTTGCTGAGTGCGCGGCCCCTCACCCTAGCCCTCTCCCTCCCAAAAAGGGGACTTCCTACGGTCGCACTATCGTGGGGAGAGGGGACTCCATCGGAATTTCGCTAGAGGGACGCCCGCGACGGCATCCACATGGCGTCGCCGTAGCTGAAGAAGCGGTACCGCGCGGCCACCGCGTGCCGGTATGCTGCCATGATCCGCTCGTAGCCGCCGAAGGCGCTGACCAGCATCAGCAGGGTGCTTTCCGGCAGATGGAAATTGGTGAGCAATGCGTCCACCGCGCGGAAGCGGTAACCCGGGGTGATGAACAGCCGCGTCTCGCCGTCGAAGGCGTGGGTGCGGCCATCATCGGCGGTGGCCGATTCCAGCGCTCGCACCACGGTGGTACCCACGGCGACGACGCGGCCGCCACGGGCGCGCGCGGCATTGACGCGCGCGGCCAGCTCGGCGCTCACGCTGAGGCGCTCGGCGTGCATGCGGTGCTCTTCCAGCGCATCCACCCGCACCGGCTGGAAAGTGCCGGCGCCGACATGCAGGGTGACGAAGCCGGTTTCCACGCCGCGTTCAGCGATGGCGGCGAGCAGGCTGTCGTCGAAATGCAGGCCGGCGGTGGGCGCCGCCACCGCGCCGGGCACGCGGGCGAAGACGGTCTGGTAACGCTCGCGGTCGTCGCTGCTGGCGGGGTGCTCGATGTACGGCGGCAGGGGCAACTCGCCGTGCTGCTCCAGCGCGGCCTGGAGATCCTCGGTTTCGAAATTCAGGCGGTAGAACTCGCCTTCGCGACCCTCGACCGCCGCCACCAGGGCCTCGTGCGCCAGCAGCAGCTTCGAGCCGGGCTTGGGCGGCTTGCTGGCGCGCACCTGGGCCAGGGCGCGGGTGGCGTCCAGCACCCGCTCGATCAGCACTTCGACCTGGCCGCCGGTATCCTTGACGCCGCGCAGCCGCGCCGGGATCACCCGCGCGTCGTTGAATACCAGCAGGTCGCCAGGCAGCAGCATTTCGGCGAAGTCCGGCATGTGGCGGTCCGCCAGGGTGCCGTCCGGGTTCAGGCACAGCAACCGGCTGGCGCTGCGGCGCTCGGCCGGGCGCTGCGCGATCAGTTCGGGCGGGAGCTGGTAGTCGAAGTCGGAGCGGCGCATGGGGCGCGATTGTACCCGCCCCCACCCGCGCCTGTGCATTCCCTGCAAGGGTCCGCCCCGGCCAGCTATAATCCGCTCCCCAAAGCCTGAGTGGCGGAATCGGTAGACGCAGCGGACTCAAAATCCGCCGAGGCAACCCCTCGTGAGAGTTCGAGTCTCTCCTTAGGCACCAGTAAAGAAAGCCCAGTCCAACTGGGCTTTTTGCATTTTTGTGGACCTCATACTTTTTGCGCGAATACAGAGTTAGTAGCCGCAGCGGACTAAAAGTCTGCCGTGGTCACCTAATTTGCTGTTTCTAAAGAATTTATCTGCAAGAACCTACTTACACATAAATTTCCACATTTTGTTTTCCCGTGAACTGCATTGACGCAGGGGCGCGCAGCTTCAAGGAAAGCAGAATGCTGGTTGTCGCCGATGAGCGTTTCATGCATCTCGCATAGCCTCGGCTGGTTGGCGTCTGCGTTCCCTTCGGAACGCTGAGGCCAACGTACTGCTCCTTCGGGCAGCACTCCCCAAGGCGCGTCATCGGTTCCGATGACGCAGGCCCGCTTGGTCGGGCTCACTAAATCCAATTGCTTAACTGCCTTGTGTTGGCCTGGACTAATAAGCGGCGCATTTGCTTCGATCGCCTGCTCTGGGCCGTGCCCTGCGTTTACGCGGCGCACATTTGCGAGGAGTGCTGTGCCGACTGACGGCGTCCGATAACAGCTTTCTCCTGCGCCCCGGTGGCATTGCCTAGCAGCCTTACGTCGTTATTTGTGAGCTGACGTACCGACACGGCGACTCACCTGGGCGCAAGGTGACGGCAATTCACTGCTTCCGCATTGATCAGGAGAACAACGATGCTTTATCGCATGGAAAAATTGATCGGCATGTCGATTGCCGCTTCCGATGGAGAGATCGGCAGGGTCAAGGACATCTATTTCGACGATCACAGATGGGCCGCACGCTATCTTGTGGTGCAGACGGGTGGTTGGCTGGAAGACAAGAAGGTATTGATCTCTCCCTATGCAATCACCGGCATAGATTGGGATCTGCGTGTGGTGCAGGTCGATCTGACCAGACAGCGGGTCAAGGCAAGCCCGTCGCTCGACACCAACAAGCCGGTTTCACGGCAGCACGAGATGGAATTCTCCGGCTACTACGGATATCCCTATTACTGGAGCGGTCCATTCTCATGGGGAGAAAGCTTGTATCCACTGCTGCCAACGGGCGCGGTAGCGCACGTCAATCAGGTCGTGCCCGGACGCGCCGAGCTGCCGGCCGACGGACACCTGCGCAGCGCGAGGGAAGTGACCAGTTATAACATTCAGGCCACCGATGACTCGATCGGACACCTGGAAGATTTTCTGGTCGACGACGAGAGCTGGGCCATACGCTACCTCGTGGTCGATACGCGGAATTGGTGGCCCGGCAAGCATGTCGTGATTCCGCCGCAATGGATCAAGCGGCTGGACTGGGAAGAGAAGCGTGTCCATGTGGATGTGACGCGCGATACCGTGCAGCACGCCCCCGAATACGATCCAAGCCTCGAATTCTCGCGCGCCAGCGAGACGAGCCTGTATCAGCACTACGCGCGACCCAGCTACTGGCAATAGGACTGCCGCGTCTTGTCGTTCTCCGGCGCCGCGGCGGCGCCGGAGTTCGGGCCGGCGATTGCCAATGTTCAAACATCGACTCGCGCGCGAAGTGGGGCTTATGGTGGCGCTGAAGCTGTTGCTTCTGTCGGGGCTTTATTTCGCATTCTTCAGCCCGGCGCATCGCGTACGGGTCGGCGATGCCCAGGTCGCTACGCGCTTGCTGTCGGCCGCGCCGTCCGTTCCGCTCAATAACATTAAATAACAGGTCTATTCCATGGACGTCGTCGCGCTGTCGCGCCTGCAGTTCGGCCTTACGGCCATGTACCACTTCCTGTTCATACCGCTGACGCTCGGCCTGTCCGTGCTGCTGGCGATCATGGAAAGCGTTTATGTCATGACCGGCCGCTCAATCTGGCGGGACATGGTCAAATTCTGGGGCGCGCTGTTTGGCATCAACTTCGCCATGGGCATCGCCACCGGCCTGACCATGGAATTCCAGTTCGGCACCAACTGGGCCTACTACTCGCATTATGTCGGTGATATTTTCGGCGCGCCGCTTGCGATCGAGGGGCTGATGGCCTTCTTTCTCGAAGCTACCTTCATCGGCCTGTTCTTCTTCGGTTGGAACAAACTGTCGAAAGTCGGCCATCTGGTGGTGACTTGCCTGATGGCGCTCGGCACCAATCTGTCGGCGCTGTGGATCCTGATCGCCAACGCCTGGATGCAGAATCCGGTCGGCGCGCGCTTCAATATCGACACCATGCGCATGGAAGTCACCCATTTTTCGGAGGTGATCTTCAATCCCGTCGCGCAAAGCAAGTTCGTGCACACCATTTCCGCCGGCTATGTCACCGGTGCGGTATTCGTGCTTTCGATCAGCGCCTATTACCTGCTGCGCGGGCGCCACGTGCCGCTGGCCCGGCGTTCGATGGCGGTGGCCGCAAGCTTTGGCCTGGCCTCGGCGTTGTCCGTGGTGGTGCTCGGCGACGAGAGCGGCTATACCACCGGCCAGAACCAGAAGATGAAGATCGCCGCGATCGAGGCGATGTGGACAACGGAGAAGGCACCGGCGAGTTTCACCCTGTTCGGCTTCCCGGATGTGAAGGATCACGTCACGCACTTCCAGATCGAGCTGCCCTGGGTGCTGGGCCTGATCGCCACCCGCTCGATCGATACGCCGGTTCCCGGCATCGAGGAGCTGGTGAGCACAGCGCGCAGCCGCATCAGGAGCGGCATGTTGGCTTACGGTGCCTTGCTGCGATTGCGGGCGGACAAGGCCGACACGAGTGCGCAGGCGGCGTTCGAGGCGCACCGCGACGATCTTGGATACGCACTATTGCTGAAGAAGTACACGCCCGCGGTGACCGATGCCTCGGACGCCCAGATCGAACTCGCGGCGAACGATACCGTCCCTGCAGTGGCGCCGCTGTTCTGGAGCTTCCGCCTGATGGTGGCGCTGGGCTTCTTTTTCATCGGCCTGTTTGCGCTCGCGTTCTGGTACGCCAGCGTTCACCAGCTGGCGCGGCACCGGATTTTTCTCGGATTCTGCGTCGCCGCGTTGCCGCTGCCCTGGATCGCGGGAGAGCTGGGCTGGTATGTCGCCGAAGCCGGCCGCCAACCCTGGACCATCGACGGCGTGCTGCCGACTTTCCTGTCCGCTTCCAGCACCAGTGCGCAAAACGTCTGGATCAGCCTGTTCGGTTTCATCACGTTTTATACCGCCCTGCTGATCGTCGATATCTATCTGATGGCCAAGACCATTCGCGGAGGCCCGGACACGCCGCGCGCCATAGCGGCGACACCGCCATCCGATGCACTAACCGCGAAATAGGAGCCAGCCCATGTTCGATTATGAAACCCTGCGCGTGTTGTGGTGGGTCCTGCTCGGCATCCTGCTGATCGGTTTTGCGGTCATGGACGGCTTCGATCTCGGCGTTGCGGCCTTGCTGCCCATCGTCGGTCGCAGCGCCGACGAGCGGCGGGTCATCATCAATACCGTTGGCCCGGTATGGGAGGGCAACCAGGTCTGGCTGGTGCTCGGTGCCGGCGCGATCTTCGCGGCCTGGCCCGCGCTGTATGCATTGGCCTTCTCCAGCTTTTACCTGGCGATGCTGCTGGTGCTGCTGGCCCTGATCTTGCGTCCGGTCGGATTCGTCTTCCGCGGCAAGATCGACGATGCGCGCTGGCGCCGCGTATGGGATACCGCCCTGTTCATCAGCGGCGTGGTGCCGGCGCTGGTGTTCGGCGTGGCCTTCGGCAATGTGCTGGAAGGCGTGCCGTTCAACTACGATGCCGATCTGCGCCTGAGTTATGACGGCGGACTGTGGAGCCTGCTCAATCCCTTCGCCCTGCTTTGCGGCCTGGTCAGCCTGAGCATGCTGGTCGCGCATGGGGGCAGCTATCTGGCACTGAAGACCGAGGGCGTGATCGCCGCCCGTGCGGCGCAGGCTACACGCATCGCGGCACTGCTGATGGTGGTGTCGTTCGGCGTCGCCGGCTGGTGGGTCGCAAGGCATCTGACGGGCTATCAGCTGACCTCGGTCCTGGCGCATGATGGGCCGTCGAACCCGATCGGCAAGACGGTGGCCACCGCGGCGCGCGCCTGGACCGGCAACTATAGACGTTATCCGTGGATGATGCTGGCGCCCCTGCTGGGCTTCGCCGGCGCCCTGTGCGGAGCGATCAGCGCCGGCCGCATACGAATACTGGGGTTTGTCGCCACCGCGCTGGCCTGCGCCGGCGTCATTCTGACGGCGGGTTTCAGCCTGTTTCCGTTTCTGATGCCTTCTTCCCTGAATCCGAGCGTCAGCCTGACCGTGTGGGATTCCTCGTCCAGCGCGAGCACCTTGGCGACCATGGCCTTTGTCACTGCGCTGTTTCTGCCGATCATTCTGCTCTACACGGCCTGGGTCTATCGGGTGCTACGCGGTCAGGTGACGCAGGACGCCATCACGCGCGATCCGCACGGCTTTTACTAAGATCTCTGAAGGAGCACGACGATGTGGTATTTCACCTGGATTCTTGGCTTGGGCCTGGCCTGCAGTTTTTCCATTTTGAACGCGATGTGGCTGGAGGTCACCGCACCGCAGGAAGGTGGGGATGTCTAAAGCTGGCGCAGCTCGGGCCCTGTCGCTTACGGCAGCAGGTGCGCTGGCACTGAGCTTGACACTGACGCCACAGATTCTGGGCCGGCAGGCTGCAAGCGGCGCGGCGCACGCTGGATTGAGCCTCGCCATGCTCGGTATGGCAGGGGGCTTCGTCCACGGTTTCGGCTTTCGTCCGGACAATCTCGCCCTTCGCATCCTGTTCAGCCCCTGGATATCCTGGGCCTTGATGATCGGCGGACTATGGATCGCAATTAGCCTGGTGCGCTAGGTATTTCATCCAGCAAGCAAGAAGCACGCTCGCGTATTTCGTTATTGCCGCATCGGCGGGACTTAAGCGGCGAGCGCCGGCAGCACCTTGTTCCGCGCGCACAGGCGCTCGACGGTGAAGCGGCATTCGCGCGGCAGGACATCCACACGAAAGCCAGGTATCAACCGTGCGGCGCTGCGCCACCCGGTCTTGCCGAATAACGCTGTTCTACTCCAATCACGCCGGCCGTCGCCGATATCGCCGACTCCGCCGCAGCCAGCTTGGACGAGGTGCTGCTTTTCCGCTGGCAGGCCAACAATACATCGCGACTCTTCCGTTTTCCGCCCAGTTCGACCAGCTTCGACTGCGCACTATAAGAATCGTGCATTTCGCCAAGCTGATCCTGAAAGACGGTGAGTTCGGACAAAAACCTCCGCATTGGGCGCACCGCATATAGCTCGCGAAAGAACTCGGCAACGTAGCGGAGCTTTTTCACCCGGATCCGCAAGGCATGCAAATGGAGGCTGTCGAGATCCGCGGCCTTGTCCCGATCTTGCTCAAACCGCTTGTAGTATTTGATCAACACTTCCTTGGCGAACACCGAAACCGGAGGATCCTTGGGTGGATCACCTGTTTCGGTCGCCACGGTTGATGTTCTTCCTGCCCCGCTATTGCGGACGAGCGCCACGTAAGCATCGAGATGGCGCATCAGCTTGCGGAATCGCTTGCCGCCAAAATCCGCCGCACTGCGTCGGGCGGCTTTTTTCCGCCGTCGCGATGCCTTGGCGCTTGCCAAGCTGAAACGCCGTCTGTCCGATGCCTTGGCGCTTTTGCACAGGGCGCCCGCGATGAAAACGTCCCACTCCCGCACGACACCGATCCGCCGTTGCAGCCGGTGCAGTTCCTCATTCATATGCGACGAGGATTTCGTGGGCGCCAGTTCACGAAAGACGGTGAGCGCGGTATGCGCCCGCCTGATCGCGACGCGGAGCCTGTGCACCGCTTTTACACTGCGGCCACGTTCAAAACGTTTGGCGGCTGAGCTGACTTCCAGCAGGCACGGCTGCAGCACCACGGAGAGCGCGACGCTGGTGCGCATCGACGGCCGCAAGGCAGGCTTTCGCGAGGAGCGTGTCATCGATGCGCGGCGCCCTCAGGCCATGCACAGCTTGGCTGGCCTGTCTGCCAGTCCATGACTTCAGGCTGCTTCCAATGCCTTTGAATCCGACAGCACGGCACGGGCACTTGCTACCTCTTCGGCATTACCGTGAACCATCAGCACGTATTTGTCCGCCTTCAGGGCGGTTTCGTACTTGATGACCTGGTCCTTGGGAACGCCGATCTGGACCAATGCTCCGCCCAGCGCCGACAGACCGCCGACCACGACAGCCCCTTCAAGGGCGCCGATCAGCGTGGCGACGACCGGGCCGGCCATCGCGACCAGTCCCAGTCCCGGCAAGAAGAAGACTGCCGGCGCGAGCAGCAGGCCCCAGAAGCCGCCCCAGAAGGCGCCGATGCCGCCCCAGGTCTTGATCCGATCACCCATGGTATAGAAACCAACCGGATGTTCTTCGCTGTGGTAACCCTTGCCGACCAGGGACAACTTCTTCACATCGAAGCCGGATGCACCGAGTGAGCGGATGGCCCCCTCCGCTTCGCTGTGAGTGTTAAAAATATAAAGGTAGGAATCTTCCTTTTTCATGGTTTTTCCTCGAGATACGTCGACTACAAATTAGACATGGAAGGATGCGGAGTCCGAACGTGTCGGACCCCGCATCGGGATCAGCTGACGACCTTGATCTCGTCCACTACATACTGCACGCCGGGAGTGCCCCAGGCGGAATGCGTAGCCAGTTCGCGTTCGGACCAGCTGTGTGCCGTGCCGCTGAGGGTAACGCTGGTGCCATGGACTGCCACGACGATCTTGTTAGCTTCGCTGCTGGCGCGCCGCTTCAACGCAGCCTCGATATCCGATTTGACGGCAGTCGAAGACACCTTGGGCTTGACGGCAATGTTGCAGCTGACACCCCTGACGCCGGTGAGATGCCGAATCGCGCTTGCGGCGGCCTGCCTCTGGTAGTCCCAGTCCACTTCGCCCGACAGCGTGATCCAGCCGTTTTCGACCATGACCTTGACGCCGCCCTGCGCCACATCTGTAGCCCACAGCAGCACGTTTTCCGCCGAGCGCGCAACGTCAACATCCGTGCGCGTGCTGGTTCCCGGAAGCTTGACTTCGATCTCCACAGTCAAGGCTTTGACGCCTGCTACACGCTGTGCCGCACGTTCGGCATCCCACTTTTCCGCGTAACAGCAGACGTGGCCGGCCAGGGTTACGATGCCGTCCTTGACTTCGACGCCGATCTGCGCGGCATTGATTGATGGCTCCCAGCCTAGCTCCGCGGTGACGTCCTTTTGCAGCTGTGCGTCGGTCTTCATGACGTTCTCTCTCGATCTCGTTGATGGACCTCAAGACTGCACCAGATGCGCCATCGGGTATGTACGGGCACTCGCTTACCCGACCCGTTATTTTTCAGACTCCCGGCTCAGCTTCCCACCGGCTTGGTGATCGACTCTGCCAAACGATGCGCCGGGCTGTGGTCGGGCGTGATTGGACCCGCTCATCCAAGCGCAGATCATTGCCATTCGGATAACGGCGGGACAAGTGGACGGAGGGCATAGGCATCGCCCCGGCCGGCGTTTAGACCGACCTTCTGTTATCACCAGGTTGCGATAAGGGACAGGTTGCCGAAGCAGTAACGGTAGCCGCCGCCCGCTGCCTGCACCTGGAATCCTCCGGTATTGGTGCAGCCAGCCTTTCCTTCCAGGCCCATGCGCTCGGTGAACCAGCCGCGGGCGCGCAGCTCGGCCTGATAGATGGCTGATGTGGTGGAGCCATCGATGCGTTGGGCGCCGCCGCCAAGGACGCCGGTCACGACCCACTTGCCGCCCGGCAAGGCGTGGCCGTACTGCAGTTGAGCCAGCGTTTCTTCCAACCTTGCCGGACTGAAATAGCCGACGCCGGCGAATTCCGCATCGAGGCGGCGGAAACGCAGCTGCGCATTGAAACCTGCGAGCCAGGCCGGCGCGTAGACGATGCGTGCTATGCCGCCGGTGCGATGATTGCCGTCGCTGAAGAACTGCTGCAGGACACCGCCGACCAGGGTCACCGAATCGAGCACCTGGTAGTCGGTGGAAAGATTATAGGTATTCACCAGAGTGTGCCGCTGCGCCGCCAACGCCGTATCCACAAAGTTGTAGTCGGCGCTGCCTTCCAGCGTCCACAATCGGGTGGCGTGGTAGCTGAGGTCCGCACTGCCCAGCGTTGGGGACCAGTCGCCGCTGGCCAATTGCAATGCATGCAGATCGAGCTGGGTCTTGCTGCCGAGATCGCGCTGATAGTCCAGACGTAACGCGGCGAACTCGCTGTGGTGCGATGGATCGTCGAGCAGCCAGTAGCCGGTGCGGGCGCCGAAGGACGCGGTGCTGCCCAGGTCCGGGAGCGGATGAACATAGCCGGCCAGAACAGAGCGTTCGTGCTGGCCGTCGTTATCTCCATTAAAGATCGAATCGACGACCCAGCGATCGGGCGCCGCGGCGTTTGCCGCCGCGGCACAGAACAGCAGCAGCGCGGCAGCGAGTGCGGATCTTGTCACCACGACTTCCTGAGACGCGCCATTTCCGACAAATAGCCCATCACGCTCGCCGGCGCGAGCAGGAGCTGATACATCAGGGTGAACAGAATCGCACCGGCATGGTTGCGCCGTACCTTTAATCCGCTGCGATGGAAAATCACGAATTGCCGCTGGTACATGGCGAAGTTGCAAGCCATGGACAAGGGAAGCACAAGCAGCGTGGTCAAACCGACGATTGCATAGAAATGGAAGAACAAGGCGGCGACGACACCCGGCAGGAACACCAGCAGATAAATGGCGTCCAGATATGGAAACATCAGATTGAGAAAGATGAAGGGTGTGTTGAGGTGCCAGTGAAACATGATGCGGGGATGCCGTTTGAAGGCCTCGATCAGGCCACGCGACCAGCGTTTGCGTTGCCGGTAATAGGCGCCATAGGTTTCCGGAACATTGGTGAAAACAAACGCGTTTTCCGCGTAACCGATGCGATAGCCACGCTCGAGCAGGGCCCAGGTCAGGACGATATCTTCGCCGACCACTTCCTGCCAGCCGCCGACTTCGAGCAGAGCTTGCCGGCGATAAACCGAGAATGCACCCTGCGCCACCAGCGTACCCTGCAATAGCGATTGGACGCGCTTGACCACGGCGATACCCAGAAAGTAGTCCCATTCCTGCATTTTTGTCAGCAGGTTCTTGCGCGAGTTGCGCACCAGTACCGTGCCCGCGGTTGCGGCCGTGCCGATCGGGCTGCACTGCTGGTTGATCACCAGCCGCGCCAGCGCATGGGCATAGAGCAGGGAGTCCGCATCGACCGTGACGACCAGTTCGTGGGCCGCCTGCGCGAGACCGGCATTGAGTGCCCGCGCCTTGCCGCCGTTGACCGGCATTACGATCAGGCGCAGCGACTGGTTGGGCGGTCGCAGGCCCGACGCGATTCTGTCGTGCACAATGTCGCACATCTGATCGGTGGAACCATCGTCAATCACCAGGACTTCCACCGCGGCCGCATAAGTCTGCTGTGCGATAGAGTCCAACGTTTCCCCGACGAAGTCCCGTTCGTTGTAGGCGGCGATCAGAATGGTGACGGGCGGCGATGGCGCGCCGGACCGAAACCGCGGCCGTCGGTCGAGGGCCAGACCGGCGACGAGAAATGCGTTTACCGACCCCGGGATCAGCGCAATGCCGGCGACGACAAGCAGGGCTACAGGCCAATCGGTCAGGCGTGCCAGATCGCGCATCCAGGGCAGCGCGAGATAGGCGCTGAAGGCCTGCCAGGCTGCCGCCAGCACCAACATGACCGCCAATTTGTATGGAACGGCCATGTAGAAGCGCCGGGATGCGTTCACCTCTCCTGCGCGCGGTACGTTGCTGCGTCGGCGGCGGCGTATGGCGATGGCGCCTCCTCGAAAGGCCGGTGCTGGGCGAAACGGTGCCGGATCAGGCATCTGGTCCCACATTGCGATGGCGCCATATCAAGCATTTTTGGCGACTTCCGGCATGACAGGCTCGGCGATGCTAGGCCCGTGCGATCGCAACGTCGGTACGGTGCCGCACGAAAAACCGGCATGGTTGCGCTGACAATAAGCATCCCGCGATGCGCCGCGGCAGTTAGTGTAAGGCTTGTTGTGCCAATTCCAGGAGTTGCGGAGGTGTGACACTCGAGAGGTCCGCGACAAGCTCACGGACGATGCGCCCATAGATTGCCGGGTGGTGCACGCGCAGATATTCGGTCAGGTGATGCGCCGAATTGCTCTTCCCGGTGCCATGACCCACCACAAGGATTTTGCCGCCGGTGACCAGGGCCTGAGCAATCCGCTCATAAAAGCTGGAATCTTCCGGAGCCCGCTGGCCTTGCTCGCGCGATTGGTCCTTGTGCGTGAGATGATGAAGGAAGTGATGCGGGTCGTAAGGTTTTATTTCGTACGCCGAACCGGCATCGGGCGCGCAGGAGATGAGATAAAGTTTCGCCCCGTGGTGATCCACGGCAATCATGATGCTGGACGCAGCCGCGCTCACATCAGAAGCTGGCTGTGGCTGGGCCCCGGATGACCATCCGGATCGCGTCAGGAATTTCCGCACTTCAATGACCTCGGGGCCGGTGAGGTCTTTGACATGCGGTTTACGAAATAGCTGGCGTTGACCGGAAACTTCAAACGCGAACTCGTGATTGGCTTTCCGCTCGACGCTGCCGATTTTTTCGATCAGGGCGACGACATCGTTCCATTCGAGATTATGTGCCAATGGATGGCGGAATAGGGCTTCCAGCGTTTTGTGGTTCGAGCCGGTTATCGCCGGATGGTGTCGGGGGGAGCCGTTAATCAGACTCTCGGTGTGCTGTGCTCTCATTGTGCTCTCCTCATTGCTGATGGACATTTATCTGGCTGCAAGCCGATGGTCGCTGCCATCGGCTTTTCCAGGCCTGATCCGTGCCGACCGCTTGCTTCAGGCCGCGCCGAATTCAAGCACCACACGTGACGCCACATCGCCGTGTTCGAGCCGGTTGAAGATCTTGTTGATTGCGGACAGCGGCTGCAGCTCGATGTCGGCCTTGACCCTGCCATCTGCGGCGAAGGCGAGCGCTTCGGCCATATCCTGGCGCGTGCCGACAAATGATCCGCGGATGGTGATGCAGTTCGCCACCACATCGAATAGCGGAACCGGGAATTCGCCAGGGGGCAGGCCGACCAGTACGCAGGTGCCGCGCTTGCGCGTCATGCCGATGCCCTGCTTGAAGGCGATGAGCGAGGGCGCCGTGATCAGAACGCCATGCGCTCCGCCGTCCGTGCCCTTGGTCACGGCCGCAGCGGGGTCGCCCGTCTTGGCATTGATGGTCAGGTCGGCCCCGAGCGCCCTGGCGTGTTCGAGCTTGCCCTCGTCGATATCGATCGCGCAGACCTGGAGGCCCATGACCTTGGCATATTGAATGGCCAGGTGGCCGAGACCGCCAACACCGGAAATGGCAATCCATTCGCCCGGTTTCGCCATGGTCTCCTTGACCCCCTTGTAGGTGGTGATTCCGGCGCAGATGATCGGCGCCGCATCCCTGGCCGCAAGGCTGGCGGGAATATGGGCAACGTAGTTCGGGTCGGCGAGAATGTACTCGGCGAAACCGCCGTTCTTGGTGTAGCCGCCGAATTGGGCCTGAGCGCAGACGGTCTCCCAGGCCTTGAGGCAATACTCACAATGACCGCAAGCCGAGTAGAGCCATGGAACCCCGACGCGATCACCTTCTTTCACGATGGTCACGCCCGCTCCTACTGCGGCGACCCGCCCGATTCCCTCGTGCCCTGGAATGAACGGCAGTGTGGGCTTCAATGGCCAATCGCCATGTGCAGCGTGGAGGTCGGTGTGGCACACGCCACAGGCCTCGGTCTTGACCAGGATCTGCCCCGGCCCTGGGGTGGGGATATCCCACTCCCGCAGAACCAGGGGCTTGCCGAACTGTTCGACAACTGCAGCTTGCATTTTGCGTGTCATGGGTAACTCCTGTTTTGAGAGGGGCGCAGGCAGGTAGCCGCCCGAGTACCGGTCAGGCAGCGGCGGCCAGGCCCAGGCCTCGAACCGCTTCGATCATTTTTACCAATACGGCCTGGGCATCGCCGTAGACCATGTTGCAGTTGTCGCCGTAGAACAGGGCGTTGACGATGCCGGCGTAGCCCTTGCCCTCGCCACGCTTGACGACATAGACTTTTTTGGCCTTGTCGGCGTTGAGGATCGGCATGCCGAAGATCGGCGATGATTTGTCGGTGCGTGCAGCCGGGTTCACCACATCATTGGCGCCGATGATGAGGGCCACGTCGGTGCTGCTGAATTCGTCGTTGATGTCTTCAAGCTGGAAGATAAGGTCGTAGGGCACCCCGGCCTCGGCCAGCAAGACGTCCATTTGACCCGGCATGCGTCCCGCCACCGGGTGGACCGCAAATTTGACCCCGACACCGGCCGCCTGCAGCATCTTTACGAATTCATAAAGCTTCTGCTGCCCTTGGGCGACAGCGAGACCATAGCCCGGCACGATGATGACCTTGCTGGCATAGCGCATGGCGATGCCGGCGTCGCCTGCCTCGGCCGGCTTGAGGCTGCCTTTGATGTTGCCAGGCTTGTGCTTGGCAATAGCTCCGAAGTTGGTGAACAGCACATTGCTGACCGAGCGATTCATGGCTTTCGCCATGAGCAGGGTCAACAGCAGGCCGGCGGCCCCGACCACCATGCCGGCGATCATCAAAGCCGGGTTTTGCAGCACGAACCCCTCGAATCCGACCGCCAGACCGGTGAAAGCGTTGAAGATCGAAATCACCACCGGCATGTCCGCGCCGCCTATCGGTAGCGTCATCAGGACACCGAAGATCAAGGCACATCCGAAAAACAGATAGATCAATCCCGGCATGACGCTTGGTTGCCCGGCACCGTCGCTTGCCACGAATGCGATGTAGGCGCCAATGGAGAGGGTTGCCAGCATGACCAGCCCATTGAAAAACTGCTGGCCTTTTATCCGCAACGGCTTGTTGATGACGCCGTCAAGCTTGGCCCAGGCGACGAGCGAGCCGGACAGGGACACTGCGCCGATCAGCGCTCCGATCAGCGTCACTACCAGCTGAGTTGCTCCCTGAGCCTTGTTGCCGAGCAGTTCAACCGCTGCGATGGCGCCGGCAGCCCCGCCGCCCATGGCGTTGTAGAGCGCCACCATCTGCGGCATGGACGTCATCGGCACCTTTCTGCCGCTCCACCAGGAAGCGCCCCCACCCAGGCCCAAGGCGATCACAGCAAGCCCGATGTTGGCCGTCAAATAGGGCCTGGTCGCAGCGCTGACACCGAAGACATAGAGGAAGCTGGCCAGGATGGCAACCAGCATGCCCAGACCGGCCACGAAGATGCCGGAGGACGCCGTAACCGGCGACGACATGCGCCAGAGACCGTACATGAAGAGAAAGGCGGCCGCGAGGTCGATGGCGCCTATTGCCAGTTGCGGAATTGCGTGGAGCATTTCGATTCCTCAGCTCTTCTTCAGATGATGGGGTTTTGTCCGCCGGGACTTCGCGTGTGCGGGTTTGTGAGCGCTAGGCTGGAACATGGCCAGCATGCGATCGGTGACGGCATAGCCTCCCGCCACGTTGCCGGCGCCCAGAAGCACAGCGATAAACCCGATCACCTGCTCCCGCACCGAACTGGCGTTGAGCAGGGCGAACAACCCGCCCACGACGACGATCCCGTGCACAAAATTTGACCCCGACATCAGGGGCGTATGCAGAATTGCCGGGACGCGGCCGATGATCACCCAGCCGGAGAATGCGGCGAGCATGAAAATGTACAGGGCAAGAAAGCCGGAAATGGTGATCTGGGAATCCATTGCTAGTTCCTGATTCGATTCAAGCCGCTTTCGCGGCGGAGGCGGCAGCGGCTTTCTTGATGCCGCCACCGGGCTTGGCTCCGTGCGCGGCCGCCTTGTCCATGCGCCGGCCATCATGTGTGAGGACTGTCCCGCTTAGGATCTCGTCGTCCCAGTCGAGCTTGATCACGTTGTCCTTCATCATCAGCGCAAGCAGGTTGTACTGGTTCTTTGCGTAGAGCTCGCTGGCGTCTTCGCCGAGCAGAGACGGCACGTTCAGGGGCGCCACAATGCTGACCTGGCCGATGTGTGCCGTACCGCCGGGTCGGGTGTCATCGCAATTGCCGCCGCCTTCAGCAGACAAATCGACGATCACCGCGCCGGCCTTCATTCCCGATACCTGAGCTGTGGTGATGAGCTTAGGCGATGGTCGGCCCGGAATGGCGGCTGTGGTGATGATGAGATCGGCCTGCTGGATATGCCGGGTCAGCACGGCTGCGACCTTGCTCTTTTCGTCTGCACTCAGTTCACGCGCATAGCCACCCTTGCCGCGCGCATCCACACCGGTTTCGACGAATGTGGCGCCCAGCGACACTGCCTGCTCCTGAGTTTCCGGGCGCACGTCATAGCCTTCAACGACGGCACCCAGGCGGTGCGCGGTGGCGATAGCTTCCAGGCCGGCTACACCAAGGCCCATCACCAGGACCTTGACCGGTCCGATCGCCCCAGCGGCCGTAGTGATCTTCGGCAGGATCCGGGCCAGTTGGGTCGCGCCGAGCATTACCGCGTAATATCCGGCCAGGGCGGCCTGGCTGGATAGCGCGTCCATCGCCTGTGCGCGCGAGATGCGCGGAACGCGCTCCATGGCGAAACAGGTGATCTTCCGGTCCAGCAGGCGCTGCACCAAGGTCTGCTCCCTGTCGGCGTAGATGAAGCAAATCAGAATCGCGCCTTCCTTCATTGCGCCGACAACCTCCAGCGCGGGCGGCTGCACCGCGAGGACCACATCGGCGTCGCCGACCAGCGCCTTGCGGTCGTCCATGAAACTCACGTCCGTGTATGCGGCATCCGCCAGATTGATGGCCTCCGCCGCACCGCACTGCATATGCAGTTTCGCGCCCAGTTTGAGGAGTTTGGGAACGACCGAAGGAACGATCGCCACCCGGCGCTCGTGTTGCTGTGTTTCCTTCAGAACCGCGACGTTGACGTACATGGCCATGCTCAGGCCGGTGCGTCGAGGTGGACAGTGCGCACCAGCTTCTTGTTCACGAACTGCTGGATCCCCATGTCCCCGAGTTCGCGCCCGTACCCGGAATCCTTCACGCCGCCGAACGGCAGCTCAGCATCGGTCCAGTCGATGTTGTTGATGAACATCATTCCAGTGTCAACCTGGCTCGCTACGCGCTTGCCGCGCGCGAGGTCCCTGGTGAAGACCGACCCGCCGAGGCCGAAGTCGGAGTCGTTGGCCAGGGCGATGGCTTCTTCCTCGTTCTTCACGCGGAAGAACAGAGCCACCGGGCCGAAGAATTCGGCGCGGAACGCGGGATTGCCGGGTTTCACGTCGCCCAGAATCGTCGTTTCCATGAATGAGCCCGGACGGTCGATGCGTTTGCCGCCCATCAAAATCTTGGCGCCGTGGGCCACGGCGCCGTCAACTTGCTTCAGCAAATCGACCAGCGCCACCTCCTGCGACATGGGGCCTTTGGTGGTCTTCTCGTCCATCGGGTCGCCGGGCTGCTGCAGCGCGAGCGCCGCCTGGAATTTTTCAAGGAATTTGTCGGCGATCGAATCGAGAACGATGAATCGCTTGGACGCGCAGCAGGTCTGGCCCTGGTTGTACATGCGCCCCCATACCGCCCACGGAATGGTCTTTTCAAGATCGGCGTCATCGAGCACGATGAATGCGTCGCTGCCGCCGAGCTCCATCGAAGAGGGCTTGAGTATCTGCCCGGCGCGGGCCGCTATGTTTCTGCCTGCCTCGACACTGCCGGTCAGGGCAACGCCCTTGACACGCGGGTCGTCGATAACCCGGTCGGACTGCTCGTGGGAGATCAGCAGATTGGTATACAAACCTGGAGGTGCGCCGGCGTCGATCCACAGCTTCTCGAAGGCAATCGCGCACTGCGGCACGTTGCTGGAGTGCTTCACCACTACGACATTGCCGGCCATCAGATGCGGACCCGCGATACGGGCCAGCTGGTAAAAGGGGAAGTTCCAGGGCTCGACGCAGAAGATGACGCCGATCGGGCTGCTCTCCATGTGGGCTTCACCGCGCACGGGATGCAGCTTTTCCGGCGCAAGGAATTTCTCGGCGTTCTTGGCGTAGTAAGCCAGGATATTGCCGCTGAAGTTCACTTCTCCACGGGCTTCGTCGATCCGCTTGCCCATCTCCAGAGTCGCCAGCTTGGCGAAGCTGTCGACGTGGGCGTGCATCAGCGCCGCGGCCTTGTCCACAATCACCGCGCGCTCCTTGTAGCTCTTGTGTTTCCAGGTTTTGAAACACGCATCGGCGGTGGTCAGCGCTTTTTCGAGCTGCGCATCGGTGAGAACGTCGAAGGACTTGAGGTGCTTGCCGTTATAGGGGTTAACGCTTTCGTAGCTCATGGTTTATTTCTCGTTCAATCAATATTCTGTTTCGGGAGCCGAATAAACTCGGCAGGTATGGCCGCTACGCTTCGATGATCACCTTGAGCGCCTTCGTCTTCGCCGCGTTGGCAAAGGTTTCATAGGCATCCATGATCTGATCCAGCTTGAAGCGATGAGTAATCAGCAGCTTGGGATCGATCTTGTTGGATCGCACGACATTGAGCAGCATCGGGGTGCTGACCGCATCGACCAGGCGTGTGGTGATCGTGATATTGCGGCTCCACAAGGTCTCCAGATGTAGATCGACCTTGGTTCCATGTACCCCGATATTGGCGATGGTGCCGCCGGGAGCGACCAACTTTTCACATAGCTCGAAGGTGGCCGGAATGCCGACCGCTTCGATAGCCGTGTCGACGCCACGCTGATCCGTCAGTTTCAGGACCTTGTCCAATGCCTTGCCGTCGGAACTGTTGATGACCGCCGTGGCGCCGAAGCGCTGGGCTACCTCCAGGCGATTGTCATCGAGATCGATCATGATGATGTCGGCCGGGGAATAGAACTGGGCGGTGAGCAGTGCGGCGAGTCCAATGGGCCCGGCGCCGACGATAGCCACCGAGCTGCCCGGCTGAACCTTGCCGTTGAGCACTCCACACTCGAAACCCGTCGGCAGGATGTCGCTGAGCATTACCAGCGCCTCCTCATCGGCATTCGCGGGAATTGGATAGAGGCTGGTATCCGCATACGGGATTCGGACGAATTCGGCTTGCGTACCATCGATGGTGTTGCCGAGGATCCAGCCGCCGGTGGTGCAGTGGGAATACATGAGCTTGCGACAATACGCACACTTGCCACAGGCGCTGATGCAGGAGATCAGGACATGGTCTCCCGGCTTGAAAGCGGCGACTCCCTTGCCCACCGAGTCGACGATGCCTACACCTTCATGACCCAGGATGCGGCCGGGCTGACAACTCGGCAGGTCGCCCTTGAGAATATGCAGGTCGGTGCCGCAAATCGTCGTTTTGCTGACCTTGACGATTGCGTCTGTGGGCGCGGCGATTTCCGGCTTTGGACGCTGTTCAAGGCCTTTCTTGTTGGGGCCCAGATATACAAGAGCTTTCATTGCTGACATCCATATAGTTGTGAATTGGGGCAACGGGACCACGTAGCCCGATTCGGCCATCGGTCTGCTTGAGCTACGAGACTGGTGCTGCGGTCTGCCAGACGCTTCCCGTTACAGGAAGAATTTCCTAACCTGCTCCGCAACGTCATCGAATGCGATGTGAGGACGCCTTCGGGGCGATTCAGATAGCCTCCGCCGATGATTTTCGGATTTCGCGAACTCGCCCCCGGGCAAGCCGACGCAGATGCCGGAAAAGGCGTCGCGCTGTTGCAGCGTCGCGCTTTTTCCGTTTTGTCCAATCGAGTATTTCATGATGACCTCCAAGGCCGGCATGGCGTGCCGAGATGGGTGCGATTCACGAACACTAATTGATGCACCAGCATCGTGTCGGTACGCTAACTCCCTTATAGATTTGCGTGCCTGGAGATGACGCGCTGCTTTTTTTGGCGCTTCGACGCCGGAGCGCGCGCAATAGCAGATCCCATAGCGGCTATGAGAAAGCTTCTGCTGGACGGCGTATTTCATGGAGATGGGCGGAGGACTTCACGCCCGAAGAACGTCACATCAACCGAGCCTGACGCGGCACCACACATTCGGTTCGGCTCACAACTGTACATTCCAATTTCGTAACGTTTGGTACCACATCCGCCAATTGCTCGACTCTGGAGGTCCGGACGACTTCACGGGTTTTACCGGCCAGGATGAACCGATCCAGCGGATTCAGGCGCTTGTATGCAAGCCGGTGATTATCCAGGCGTGAGGCGCGGGTGTATAGCTAAAGAGCCATATTGGACGCGAAGCAAGGATGACAACTTGACAGCTTGCAAAAAGCCGTAGTCGCACGAAATAAAGACACTACGTTAGCCAGAGCACAGACTTCACGGCCGCTGCTGTGTAGCTTGCTGCAGATCCATGAAACAAAAGCCCTGAGATCCTCCGGATGATTGCGATCGTCGAGGCGGCGCGAGCAGGACTGCTGCGACGCAGTCAATGGGCGCGGAATCTGGTCGCCGGCGTCGTCGTCGGCATGGTCGCGTTGCCGCTGGCCATGGCCTTCGCCATTGCCTCGGGCGTGAAGCCCGAACAGGGCATCTACACCGCGATCGTCGCCGGCCTGGCGGTATCTCTGTTCGGCGGAACCCGCATCCAGATCGCGGGGCCGACCGGGGCATTCATCGTCATCCTCGCCGGCGTCACCGCCGAGCATGGCGTCGACGGCCTGCTGCTGGCTACCAGCATGGCCGGATTCATCCTCATCCTGCTCGGCGTGGCGAAGTTGGGCGGAGTGCTGCGCTTCATCCCCAGCCCGGTGATCGTCGGCTTTACCGCCGGGATTGGCGTCATCATCTGGGTGGGCCAGTGGAAGGACTTCTTCGGTTTGGCCGCGCCGGCGGGCGCGCATTTCCATCAGAAGCTGCTGCATCTGGTCGAAGCGCTCCCGGCACTTCATCCCGCCACCACCGGACTGGCGCTGCTGAGCCTGCTGCTGGTGCTCTGCGGCTCCCGCGTACCCGGCCTGAAGCGCGTCCCTGGTCCGCTAATCGCGATGGTGGTGGCAACAGTGATACAGGCCAGTTTCCATTTTGACGGCGTCTCCACCATCGCCAGCGCCTTCGGCGGCATCCCTCAGGGATTGCCGCATCTGAATCTGCCAAGCGTGAGCTTCGACCAGCTGGTTTCGCTGGTTCCGGCTGCATTCACCATCGCCATGCTGGGCGCAATTGAATCGCTGCTGTCCGCTGTCGTTGCCGATGGCATGGCCGGGACGCGTCACGACTCGAACCAGGAACTGATCGGCCAGGGCATCGCCAACATCGTGTCGCCGCTGTTCGGCGGATTTGCCGCCACCGGGGCCATCGCCCGCACCGCCACCAACTTCCGCAACGGGGGCAACAGCCCGCTTGCCGGCGTATTCCATTCGCTGAGCCTGCTGCTGATCCTGTTGCTGCTGGCGCCGCTGGCCGGGCAGATCCCGCTATGTTCCATGGCGGCGATCCTGTTCGTCGTCGCCTGGAACATGAGCGACGCGCGCCACTTCCTGCGCATGATGCGAACGGCGCCCCGTGCCGACGTGATCATCCTGATCATTACCTTCCTGCTTACCGTCTTCACCGATCTGGTGGTGGCGGTCAATGTCGGCGTCATCCTGGCGATGCTGCTGTTCATGCGCCGTATGGCGTCTTCGGTGGAAGTGCTGCAAGTTGAGGAGGGCGCCATACGGGCAGAACTGCAAAATAGCGGCCACTCGGAACTACCCGCCGGGGTTCTGGTCTATTTCATTGAAGGGCCCTTTTTCTTCGGTGCGGTAGAGAGCCTTGATCGCGCACTCAAGCAGGCGTCCATGGCGCCGCGCTGCATCGTGATCCGGTTGGGTCGCGTCCCTTTCATGGACATCACCGGAATCCAGACCCTGGAAGAAGCGGCGCTGCAGTTTGAACGTCAAGGAGTACGGCTGCTGTTGTGTGAGGCGCGAACCAATGTGCTGCGCAAGCTGGTCAAGGCCGGGTTCGTAGGAAAGCACATCACTCCGTATCGCTATTTCCGGGATCTGAGCGCCGCCCTGCGGGCTTGCGATGAATCGCCGACGCCAACGGCCAGTGGCCCCAGCGATATGACCCGTTAAGCGGGGCGTGACAGGCCAATGTGCGGAGTCGCACGGATAGTGCGTGGCCCATGGTGTTCTACTGAAATCGGCGGGATCGTGCTGGCAGCCATTGTCGCCGTGCCTGCGCTTCCTCCGAACGAAGGAACACACGAATGAATTCCCAGCACCAGAAGAACCGCCAGAGAAATCTTCTACTGGCCGCCCTGCCGGAGGCGGACTGCCGGCGTTTGTCCCCCAATCTGGAATGGGTGACTTTGAAGCTTGGTCAGGTGCTGCATGAGTCCGGCATCGGATTGCAGCATGCCTACTTCCCCACCGACTCCATCGTATCCCTGTTGTACGTGATGGAAAATGGAGAGTCGGCGGAAATCGCGATCGTAGGGAACGAGGGCATGGTGGGCATCTGCCTGTTCATGGGAGGTGAAACCACCACCAGCCGGGCAGTAGTGCAAAGCAGCGGGCACGCCTTCCGGCTGAAACAGGGCCATCTGAACGAGGAGTTCGAACGCTCCGGCGCCTTTCGGCGTCTCCTTCTGCGGTATACGCAGGCCCTGTTCACGCAGACGTCGCAAACGGCGGTATGCAACCAGCATCATACGGTGCAACAGCAGTTGTGCCGCTGGCTATTGTTGAGCATCGATCGCCTGCCCGAAGATAAACTGATCATGACCCAGTCCCTGATCGCCGACATGCTGGGGGTTCGCCGCGAGGGCGTCACCGAAGCGGCGGGCAAGCTGCAGGCGGCGGGAGCAATCAGCTATGTGCGCGGAAAAATCACCGTGCTCGATCGGCCACTACTGGAACGCACCTGCTGTGAATGCTACGCCGTGGTCAGAAAGGAGACCGACCGCCTTCTGTCCAATGCGATGGCGAAGTAAGCGCAGACGCCGAGCGGCCGTATCAAGAACTGAGATTTGGAATTGCTTGTTTTTATTGGCCGGCCGAATGCGCAGGCTCGCCAATCCCCCGTGACAACTCCAGCGGATATGACCTGCCCACGCGATTTACACATTTTCTTACACAGTTCAGAATGTATAATAATTTACTTGTTATATATCAGTAACTTATGGTAGACGCGGCGGACTCAAAATCCGCCGTGGCAACCCCTCGTGAGAGCTGCAAAGCGCATCCATGCGCTTTGCCCTTCGGACTCGCGGTGCTCGCACAAATTCGCTCCCGGCGAATTTGTCGAGTCTCTCCTTAGGCACCAGATAAAAGGCCCAGCCTCACTGTGCCTTTTGCATTTTCGTATCGGTCTATGAACGCGATTGAAGTGAACGAAGCGGTTCAGCAGGACATGATTTAACCGGCCGCTCAGGTCTTGAGCGAGCGGTAGACCGAGACGATGAAGGTGCGGCTGGCCTGCTCGTTCACGCCCAGTTGGGCATCGAAGTCGGCAAAGGGCTTGGCGGCGACCGCTTCCTCTTCGGTCTTGCCCGCGACGATCAGCTTTTCCATGCGCTCACGTGCGGTCTGCAGCAAGGCCCGGTACGCAGCCAGCTCGGCCTTGCCCGCGACCGGGCCGTGCCCCGGCACCACGCGCGTGCCGTCGTCGGCCTGCTTGAGCAGCACATCCACGCCGACGATCATGCCCTTGAGGTTGCCGCCGTTGATCAGGTCGATGTAAGGATAGCGGCCGAACGAGACCAGGTCGCCGGTGGCGAGCACGTCGGCATCGGCAAAGTAGACGTAGCTGTCGCCATCGGTATGGGCCGGAGGGACATGATGCAGCTGGGCCTCGCGGCCCTTGAGCCGCAGGGTCATCGCGTCGGCGAAGGTCTTGGTCGGCAGCGCCGCCGGCGGGGCTGGCGGCGTGGTATTGCCCATCATGCCGTGTGTGCCGCTGGCGAGCCTCGTGCGCACGTTTTCCTGTGCGACGATGACCGCCCCGTCGGCGGCGAAGGCGGCGTTGCCTCCGCTATGGTCGGTGTGGAAATGCGTGTCGATCAGGTAGCGTACCGGTTTGTCGGTGATGGCGGAGATCGCGGCCTTGATCTTGTCGTGCAGCGGCGCGAACTCGCTATCGACCATGATCACGCCGTCGTCGGCCACCGCCACGGTGATGTTGCCGCCCTGGCCTTCCAGTTCATAGGTGCGATGACCGAGGTCGGTGGTCTTGATGGTGACGCTGGAGAAATCCATCCTCATGCCGGGCGACGGCTGCCCCGGACCCGGCTGCTGCGCCAATACATCGCTGGCGAGGGCGGAGAGAACCATCGCGGCCAGATACTTCCTGTAGTTCATGAGTCATAGTCTCCGATGATCAATGGGCTTAAAAAAGCGGGCGGCGTGGCCGCCGGGAAGCTGAGGGTCACTCGGCGCCGAGGTATTTGAAGTCCTCGCTGACGAAGACGTGGTGGGGCCAGTTGATGCTGATGTTGTGCACCTCGTAGCTGCCGTCGCTCAAGGAGACGACGCGGTCGACAACGCCGCCGGGGAACATGGTCTGCGCGACCAGGAGCGCGAAGTACGCCTGGGTGCCGCCGACGAGTGTGCCCGTGCCCTGGGTGTAGGAGGCCGGGATGGTGCCGACCGACTGCACCGGCGACGGCACCCCGGACTGGAAGGGGATCACCCCGTTCGCCTTGGCGGCGGCTGCGCCGCCATCGCCGTGGGGCTGGATGACGACCCAGTCGGCGGTGACGGTGCTGGTGTTGTCCAGTCCCACCACCAGCACACTGGTGCCCTTGCGTACGTAGCCATCGACAATCCCGCCCAGGAACAGGCCGGGTTCTTCAACCGTCTGGGTGAAGGGGGTCTCGTTGACGGTGACCTCGATGCCGGTGGCCGTGGTCATCGTGAAGCCCCCCGCGAAGGTGGTGCTGACGAGGCCGGTCAAGCCACCATCGGCTGGCAAACTGCGGGCCTGCGCGCTGGCCGTGTTGCCGCCGGCGGCGGCGAGCACCACCATGAGGCCGAGCGCGGCGGGCACCAGCCGTCCGCGCGAATCTTTGGATGCAGGTCCTTTGCGAGAAAGTTCATTCCTGTAATTCATGAGTCATAGTCTCCGACGATCAGTGGATAAAAAAAGGCGGCCGCCGCTGTGCGGAAACCGCCCCATCTGCAGCGGCTGCAGGTCAGAAGAAGATGGAGGTATTCAGCAGGACGTTCAGCGAACTGGCGTAGGACTGCGTCGTCGTGGTGGTGATCGACGAGCCGAATGCGGGATGTTCGGTATAGCCCACGCCGCCATTGAGATACCAGCCCGGAACGATCTTCGCCAGGTAGGAAAGCGTCACCGCATTCTGCGCGACGTGGGGAGCGACGAGATGGATCGCCACCTCGTCTTCTCCGCTGAAGTGGCTATGGTTGGCGATCAGGGAGATGATATCGCCTGGACGGTTGGGGAAGATGCCGATTCCGTACAGGCGCAGTTCCGCGTACTTGCAGAACAGGGAGAGGTTGCAGTTGGTGTTGATGAAACTGCCGCCGACATAGTAGCCGCGATCCGGCCCGCCGTTGCCTTCGCCCTCTCCGATCTTGCGGAACTGGTAGTCCCCCAGGATGTATTCCACCGAGCTGTGACTGGTCGCCCCGCGATTGCTGAATTCAGGAAAACCGCTGTCGTTGTGGAAATAGCCGGCGCGGATCCACTTGAAGTTGGAATTCTCGCTTGGGCGGTGCCGGTAGCCGAACTCGTTGATGGCGATGGCGCCGTCCTCCTGGCCGGGGATTTCGAAGCGCAGGCTGTATTTGTTGAAGACGAAATTGGGCGTCGAGCCGGCCGGATCGGTGCTCCTGACCAGGCCGATCTTGTCGTAGAAATCCCGGTTGATGTTGTAGGTGAAGGACGCGCCCGGAGTGGACAGGGTCGGCGGGGTGAAGCCCTGCGCGTACTGGATGCTGGCACTGATGCCGTTGGCGCCGCCGGCCAGCGTACCGCCCAGCTGGGCGCCGATGTATTCCAGCGCCATCGAAATGTAGCCAATCTTGAATTCGACGGTTTTGTCGAACAGCGACTGATACCAGTAGGCGGCCGAAAGGGTGTTGTCGCTCGGCCCCAGGTTGATCCAGGTATTGCGGACCACCGAGCCGCCGACTACCAGCTGACCGTTCGCGTCGCCAATGGAAGCGAGGCTGTACGAGAGATAAAAACTGTTCAGCGAAGCCAGGGTCGGCACCTGCCCGCCGAAGGCCTGGGTTTTGACCGTGTCCGGGGTGTGATCGTGGAGAACGTTGGAGGTGTAGTTGTTGAGGCTGAACAGCGAAATGCCGAAGCCGGCGCGGGCCATGGCCGAGCGCCAGCCGCCGTAGTCGTCGAGGAGCGTGTCGCAGGCCGAAGGAGAGTGGATCTCCCAGCTGCGGATGCCGACGGTGCGGTCGATCTGCCGGCAGCTGGGCGCAGACCCGGGCTCCTGCAAATGCCCCTGCGGCAGACCCGCTGCCGTTATCCCGTCCCCTGCCCCTTGTGCATGCGCCGCCGGCGCGCCAACCAGGGCTGCGGCTCCGCACAAAAGCGTCGCCACGATGCCTGCGGACCGCCGCATGCCGAAGAACGGGGGTTCCGCTCCTCCACCATAAAGCGCTGCCCTCTGCTTCTTCCCCTTTCCGCCCTGGGCTGCCGTCCAGGAGTGGCCTGATGCCTTCTGCATGGAACTCACTTTTCTCTCCTCCAATACCGCTAGTTTTTATCACGATATGCCGCCGAAACGACTCGTCCTGCGACGAGGGTTTTGGCAAGGCGCCTTGCTTGTCGCTGCCTCCAAACCCGAGTGCTCAAAATGAAACCGGGTAGACACGACCCACGAAGCACTCAACGGCCATCCATTGCCAGAACCAATTGTTTGAACCTGATCTTCGTTGTGCTCACACTCCTCGCTGATGATCCTCAGGGGTGTCCAGGACTTTTGCCTCAGGACTTCTGCGCCGGCGCCTGCCCCGGATCCGCGCTCAACCCCGCCTGCTCGATACCGTAGACGGCGCAGGCCTCGTCGCTGTCCGGGTAGTCACCGCTGACGCCGACGGCGCCGACCACTTCCTTGTCCAGGCCGCGGATCAGCACGCCGCCGGCAACCGGAATCAGCCGCCCCTGCGAAACGCTGGCCAGCGACACGAAAAATGCGGGAGCGATCTCGGCGCGATGCGCCAGGGCGCGGCTGCCCAGGCCCATGCCCAGCGCGCCCCAGGCCTTGCCCTGTGCGATCTCCGGCCGCAGGATTCCCGAATGGTCCTCGCGCTTGAAGGCCACCAGGTGTCCGCCGGCGTCCAGTACGGCGATGGTCATCGGCTTCAAGCCCAACTCGCGGGCACGCAGCAACCCGGCATCGACGATGCGTCCAGCCTGCTGCAGGGATAAACCGGTCATCCGAACTTCCTCCATTGGTGCAGCGAATCGTTTCGCTCAGGAAACAGCTGCGGTTTTTCCGCTGCCGAGCCGGCCCAGCGTGAAGATGGCTGTGGCGGAGCCCAGGGACATGACGCCGACCACGATGAACAGGGACTGCACGGCCACACCCGAAGCGATCATCGCCCCGCCCATCAGCGGACCAATGATCGAACCGATGCGGCCGATGCCGATGGCCCAGCCCACTCCGGTCGCGCGCAACGAGGTTTCGTAGAAGCTGGCGCAGTGGGCCACTGTGCACATCTGCGCGCCGATGCTCAGGCTGCCCGCAAGAAAGGTCGCACCAAGAAGCAGGGCGGCGGAATGGCCGGAGGTACCGATCAGCGCGATGGCCAGCGCACCGAGGGCAAAGCCGACGGAGATGTTGCGCGTAATCCGGCCGAAGCGGTCGGACAACCGGCCGATAACCAGGCAGCCGACGATAGCACCGCCGTTGAGAGTGGCCACCGCCAGTACCGCCGCCGTCATGCCCACACCGTTTCGGCGGGCCAGGAGCGGAATCCAGTTGACCAGGAAATAAGTCAGCAACAGGCTCAGGAACAGCGTGATCCACAACAGGATGGTTCCAGGAGCCCTGCCATCCTTGAACAGGCTTGCCACCGGGGAGTGCCGCGACGGCGCGGCGGCGTTCACTTCTCCGTTCCACAAGTGCCGCCAACCCATGCGCTCGAGGACGCGAACGATACCGGCCCGATCCCGCTTGACTGCCAGGAAGCGGATCGACTCCGGCAGCAGCCTGGCGAAAACCGGCAGCAGCAACAGCGTGACGCCGCCGCTGACACAGAACATGCCCCGCCAGCCCCAGGCCGGGATGACGGCGGCGGACGCGATCCCGCCAATCACGGCTCCGAGAGGAAAGCCGCAGAACATGACGGACACCAGCGTCGAGCGCTGCTTCAGCGGCGCGTACTCGGAAGCCAGGGAGATGATCCCCGGCAGCGCGCCGCCCAAGCCCAGGCCGGTGACGAACCGGACCAGGGCCATGCTCGGGATGGACGACGTCAGCGTGGTGGTGAGCGTGATCAGTGCGAACCAGCCCACCGCCGCCAGCAGCGCGGGCCGCCGCCCGTAGCGATCGCCGATCACGCCGAAGGCCAGGGCCCCCAGCAGGCTACCGAACAGACCGGAGGCGAAGACGATGCCGAAATGAGACGGATCGACATGCCAAGCGGCAGACACCGCCGGAGCAACCAGCGCGACCGACTGCGTATCGAACCCGTCGACGGCGGCCACCAGCGCGCAGATCAGGAGGATTACCGCGTGGCGGCTGCCCAGCGGGCTGCCGTCCACGATGGCTTCGAGGCCGATCTCTCCACCGCTCGCGCGCTCGGCTTTCGCCGGGGTCGTGGCATAAGCCATGGCTTCCGCCTCCGGTATCCGCTTAGTGGCTGACATGGGTCAGGGAGCCGTCCGCGTTCCGCTGCCACTGCCTGAAGTAGTCCCATTCAAGCTGTGCCTGCCGCGGATCGCCGCCATGCGCCAGATCCTCGACCCAGACGAAGCTGAACAGATCGAGCGGCTTGGAATCGTCGCTGTGGTAGCGGTAGATGCCGAATCGACCCTTGGGATAACGCTGGTCGATGCCGCCGCGCACCAGGGCCGCGCCCGGAACCAAAACCTGGTACGGATCGGAATACTCGCTGTGGTACGTTTCGGTACGGTCCGGCGTGGTGATATGGTCGAAAGCCTTGACCTCGTCGAACGCGCCCTGGATGACACCCTGCGCCGGAATCTTGCCGTCGTTGGAGCCGCCCGAGTCGACGTTGCCGTAGACCATGATCATCGGGATGCGGACGTCCGACTTGGCCTTGAGTTCGGCGATGCGCGCTTCCGTTTCCTTGCTCATGGGGCCGATGCCGCTGTTGGGCGACACCGCGGCGAACAGATCCGGGCGCGTGATGCCCATGATGTAGCTCATGCCGCTACCGAGCGAGAAGCCCTGCATGTAGATCCGGCGCGGGTCGGCGTTATCCCTGGCTTCGACGTCGGCCACGACCTTCTCGATAAACCTGGTATCCGAGCTGTCGGGAGAGCTGAGATCCCAGGCGGGACCGGGCCCCTGGATGTAGGCAGTCAGAAAGCCCTCGCGGTCACCCACTTCGTGCATCTTGATCTGGCTCAGGTAGCGCCAGGCGGGGTAGCCGAAGCCGTGGGCGGAGATCACCAGCGGCAGCGATTGGCCCTTCCGGTAGCTGGGCGGACGCTTGAGGTAGTACTTGTACGGCTTGCCGTCGATGTTCAGCGACCGCACCTCGAACTGGCTGTTGACCTCCGCCTGCGTCAGCGCGGTTCCCAGATCGCCGTTGGGCGACGAGGTCCAGCGCGCCACATGGGCGAAGAAGCCACCCCAGATCGCTGCCGCCGTGGACTCGTCGAACTTCGCCGAGGCCGCCACCGCGCTGACGCGAACCTGTTGCGCCTCGTTGCCGGGACTGTGGTAGACCGTGGTCTCGAACCCGGCGACGGAAGTCTGCGGTGCCGCAGGGGCAACGCGGTCGACATGCTTCCAGTAGTCGACGAGCCGCTTGTCGGCCGCACCGGACGAGGAGCTGAACAGCCACACCGCGACCGGCACATCCTTCTTCAGCTGCTTCCATACCGGCGGCGCACTCTTCATGCGCATCTGCTGGAAGTAGCCCTGCGCCGGCTCGTTGCCCTTGGCATAAGCCGCGTCGAAAGGCGCCGCACCGAAGGTTGCCACCGCGGCGTAGATGCCGGGATGGTTGATGACGAACTCCTGGGCGATCCTGCCGCCGGCACCCACGCCGGTCAGGTACTGGAAGGGGAACCAGGTCATCACCCGCGGCGGTCCACCGCGCCGGCCGCCGCCACCGCCCTCGCCTTCACCGCCTTCGCCGCCGCCGCCACCATTGGGGTGCGCGCCGGCTGCGGCCACATCGCCACCACCACCGCCATTGGGCCGCGCGCCGGCTCCGGCCGCATCGCCTCCACCGCCACCGCCATGGCGCCGGCCACCACCCGCATCGGCGCCGTTAGGACGTCCGCCCTGCGCAGCTGCGCCAGCGCCTCCGTTGGGCTGCCCGCCGCCTTCCGCTGTTTCATGGTGCGGTGGGCCGAAGGCTTCTTCATGCTTGGGCGGACCGAAGCCCTGTGCCTCGGCAGCGGCCGCGGGCAGCAGCATATGAGTGGAGGCGTCGTCGTACACCGCCTTCAAATAGCTATCCTCGCCGCCGCTGTTGGCGGCCCAGGCGCTTTCCGCGGCATCCGGAAAGACCACGACGAAGCCGTTGTCGTCCGCCACCTTCTTCCAGCCGGACTGCTCGGCGAACTCTTCCACCGTTTGCCCATTGTCGCGCAGGGCATAGATCACCGAATTGAAGCCGGTGCGGTCGACTTTCGCGGGCACGTAATAGGAGTAGCTGCGGTCATGACCGTCGACGCTGATCTTGTTGCGGACCAGCGGTGCGCTGACGGGATTGGCCGGCGGCAGTGCCGTGGACGGCTGCGCCACCGGTACCGCCGTATTCTCGCAATAGGCCTTGGACGCATCCGGGGCGGCGTTGCAGCTCAGGCGGGCGGAACGGGTCAGGCCCACCCATTTGATGCCGGTGTCGCTGCGCTCGACGTTGACCAGCCTCACCACTTCCCAGGCAAGATTGCCGACGGCGAAGGCAGTAGCCTTCTGCAGCGTTTCCGCGTCGGAGCCCTTGTAGGGCTTGTCGTCGTCATGCTCGATGCGCGGCGGCGGTCCGCCTGCCGCGGCACCGCCCCCGCCGACACCGGGCTGGCCTTGCGGCTGCCCGCCTGCAGGCTGGGCAAAGTCGCGCGTGTTCTCATCCGGATCGTATTCGACCTGTTCCCAGTCGGACCTGCGGTAGTAGGTCTTTTGCGTGGTCCACGGCTGGGTAAACAACTTGGGATCTTCGACGGTGATGTCATCCTTCAGCGCATGGCCGTCGGGCGACCAGATGCGCTCGATGATGTGCATGGCGTCGCTGTGCGCGCCGCCGCCGGGCAGGCGGGTGTCGTCGCGGAAGCCGACGGTATCGATCACCAGGGTCTTGCCCTCCCAGTGGCCGATCGAGTGGCCCTTGGTACTGGGCAGGGGATCGGCCGGATGCTGGCGGCCGTCGGTGTAGATCTCCCGCGCGCCGCCGTTGGAGGTCATGATGACCACCTCGTGCGGATTGACCTGGATGTCGATCGGGAACAGCGCCAGCATCATCGCCGGCATGCTGGCGTACAGGCCGCCGCCTTTGAAATTGCGCGGACGCCCGGCCAGCGCCGCGGCGCGCATCTCGGCGCGCGCTGCCTGGTAATCCTGCATCGCCTGTTCGTTGTACGGCGGAACCTGCGGCACGCCCGGCTGATAGGGCAGGCTGTCGTCCCAGACGATGTCACCGCCGCGTTCCCACAAGCCGTCCCAGTTCGGCAGATCCTCCCAGTGCGGAAGCCTGGCGCCGCCCTTCGGATAATTCGCGGTCTGCGCCTGCGCGGACAGGCCCGGCAGCGCGCACAGGCCGACAGCGAAGGTCAGCAGACAGACCTTGAGTGCCCGGTATATCGCAGTGCTATTCATTCAGAATCCCTTGATTGGTAGAGACGTCCGCAGCGGCGGCGGATCAGTTCGGCGTGGGCGACTCGGTGAGCGTGGTGCCGTCGGCTTTGATCGCCTTGACGAAGGCGCCACCGTCGGCGCCGCTCTTGAGCGGACTGATGACCACCGTGATCTTGTCGCCCGGCGCGAAGGTGTGCGGACCGAAGCCCTGGCGGATCAGGGTGTTCACGCTCGAGCCTTCGACGTTGTATTCGACCGGCGTATCACCCCTCATTACCATCAGGACCAGCCAGCTATGGGGGTTGGTGAACTCCCAGGACTTGACCGTGCCCTCGAGTTGAATCGGGTGCTGCGGATCGAACATCGCAAAGGAATGGTGGGCCGAGGCCGGCAGCGCGGCCGTGAGCGAGGCGCCCAGTACCGCCGCCCGGAACAGCAGGGGCCGCCACGCGGCCAAGCTACGCAACTTCATGACTCTCCTCCACAGTGCCAAGGTAGCGTTCAGCGCCTCGGCGAAATATCGGCCCGGCAACGGGACCGCCGGAATCGTAGGCGACAAACTTTTTCGCTTTCTAATGGCGACGGACTATACACACCGATTTTTGTTTATCTTCCAACTTTACTCATGACACATGCGGACATCCGAATTGATATGTTTCGACAAGTTCAGCCCGTCATTCCCGATGCTTTGACATGTAAAAACAAGGGCGTACATCTGCAGCCGCATATCGCTGACACAAAGCGACAATCTCGATCACATAGACCTGCAGTGACTACCACCGGCCTTGCGCGGGTAGCTTTACCCGCTCATGCCGCCGCCGCTACTTTCCCTGGAATACTTGATAGATGGCAAAGCAATTACATCTTTTCACTGTTTGTTTGCAACAATGCAGTTTACGTATTGATACATTGCGACACATTGACCATTTTCTTTGAAATATTCTGGAGTCCAGACAGCTTGGTTTATACTGCGTTCATAGTGAAATCGCGGAACCATGAGTCCGCGGACGCAGGAGGAGAAGGAAATGACGACAGCAGCTACAGTCTTACGCGGTCCGGTCCAGCGCACCGACGCCGGATTCGGCGTGGTGCACGCCGCCCAGAAAACCCTGCTGGTGGTGGACGACGACGAGGAAATCCTGTCCCTCGTCGCCGAACCGCTGGCCAAGGCCGGATATCAGGTCAGGACTGCCTCGGACGGCCCCTCGATGTTCGCCATCCTCAACTCGTCCACGGTCGATCTCATCGTGCTCGACCTGAACCTGGCGGGCGAGGACGGACTGTCGCTGTGCCGCAGATGCCGCAGCCAAAGGAACACCCCGGTCATCATGCTGACCGCACGCGGCGAATCGATCGACCGCATCATCGGCCTGGAAGTCGGCGCCGACGACTACATCACCAAGCCGTTCGATCCGCGTGAACTGGTCGCCCGCGTACGCAGCGTGATGCGGCGGGTCTATGTTCCGCAGGAACCGCAAGAGCCCTCGCCGCCGAGGAAGGCCTCGTTCCAGGGCTGGACTCTCGACTTCCGCAGCCGCCGCCTGACCGATCCGAAGGGCCGCGTGGTGATGCTGTCGGGCAACGAATACAGCCTGCTCAAGTTCCTGGTCGAGCACGCCAACGAGGTTTTGACGCGCGAGCAGCTGCTGATGCTGGCGCCGCATCACAATCTCACCGAGGTCTCGGCCCAGCGGGTTGCGGACCTGCAGATCAGCCGGCTGCGGCAGAAGCTGAACGACGACGCCAGGGCCTCGCAGCTGATCATGACGGTCCGCGGCCAGGGCTACGTGCTGGCCGCGGCGGTGATATTCGAGTGAGGCTAAAACGATACTTCCAATCGATGGCGGGGCGCCTGGCCCTGTTCCTGCTCATCGGCGTCATCGGTTCGGCCACCCTCGCCCTGGTGCTGGCGGACACTTACCGGCTGTCCGACCTGAAGAGGATCAATATCGAGCGGGTGGTGGACCGGGTGCAGGACTTCGTTGCCCTGATCAACGGCGCGCCGCCTTCCTTGCGGGAGGAACTGGTTTCGAAAGGAATCCCCGGACTCCATCCTCCTGTCGGAACAGAAAAGCTGGAGGGCACGGACACCGAACTCAGCGAGCAGTTCGTCGCCCGCCTCGGAGCCGGCAGCCGGGCCGAATGGGCCGATCCCCGGAGTTGCCTGCCGCTGCCCCCCACGCGTTCGTTTTATGCGCAAATCAACTGCTGGGTGATTTCGGTGCCGCTGGCGGATCACTCCATCATCAAGCTGGCGGCCTTCAGCCCGCGCATCGATGCCTTCGACCAGCCGGGCCGCGATCTGCTTTTTTTATCGGTGCTGACGGTCGGTGTCGGGTTGCTGGCGTTCTTCGCCTCGCGTATGGCGGCGGCTCCGCTCGGCGACCTGTCACGCGCGGCGCAGGCACTTGGCGGCGATCTTGACCGCTCGCCGCTGCCGGAGCGCGGCCCCTACGAGGTCCGCAGCGCGATCCGGGCTTTCAACGCGATGCAGCAGAAGCTGCGCGACAACGTCATCGAGCGCACCCGCATTCTGGCGTCCATCACCCACGATCTGCGGACACCGATGACGCGCCTGCGCCTGCGGCTGGAGAAAGTAGACAACATCGCACTACGCAGCCGCCTGATCGACGATCTCGACGGCATGCAGATGCTGATCAAGCAGGGGCTCGACCTTTGCCGCGGCACCCAGAGCGAAGAGCCGTTCGTTTCCATCGAGCTGGACTCCTTGCTGGAAAGCGTGGTGGAGGACGCCGCCGAGGGCGGCAGCCCGATCTCGCTGATCCGGTGTTCCGGTTACGTGGTCGAAGCCCAGCCGAGCGCCCTGCAACGATGCCTCGCCAATCTGCTGGATAACGCCATCACCTACGGCGGCGGCGCCGAGGTGTCGGCGGCGATGGAGGATGGCGCGATCCACATCCGCATTCGCGATTTCGGGCCAGGCATTCCGCCCCAGCATCTACGCGCGGTGTTCGAGCCTTTCGTGCGGCTCGGTGGGACACCGTCGCGCTCTGCCGGAGGCGTCGGCCTGGGCCTGACCATCGCCAAGGCGCTCGCGGAGAAAAATGACGCCACCCTGAATCTGGCCAATCATCCCGATGGTGGCCTGGAAGCCAGTCTGATCCTGCATCGCGGGCTGGTGCCCAGCGCCACCGATCACGAAGCCGGAAAGCAGGCGGCCGCAGTCGAGGGCTAGGACAGAACCTCTCCGCAAGCCGGCTTATCAGCCGGGCGGAGCGAACTGGTTTTCGATGCTGAAGCTGACGAGACGGCCGCAGGTCACGACGCCAATCCAGAATATCAGCGACAGGGCCGCCGCGATTTTCGCGGCGCGCGGCGGCGAAGCATTCCGGTTCCACTGCGCGATGCCCGGATAGGTGAAGCGGTGAAACACCAGCATATTTATCCCTGCCAGGAACATCACGACAAACTTCAACTGGAACGGCAGGTCGACGATGTATTTGCTCGCGCCGGAGATGAACATCACCGTGCCGGCGACGGCCGCCACAGCGAAGCTGGACCAGGTCCATGGCAGCACCTCGCCGGCGATCTCCGTGATCGGGCGCCGGGTCCAGGACAGGCCGAGCAGGCGCAGATCGAGCACCGCGATCGAACCCACCACCATAGCGATGGCGATGACGTGGATGGTTTCGGCCGCCGGGAACATCCAGGCCGACTGACTGATCGCCTGCGCGGGTGCAGTCGCTTGAAGCCATTTTGCAAAACTGACTATAGACATTATTCGACAACTCCTCCGGAAACCGTTTTGTTGTGGGCGCCGGCGCTCAGCCGGCGACCATGAAATAGGCGATCAGGCGGCCGCAAGCGGCCACACCGATCCAGGCGGTCAGGGCGATAGCGGCGACAATGCGGATGAAGGTCCGACCCTTTCCGCTACCAGTCCATAGGTGGGCCTTTCTACGGACCGACAACTGGAACAGGAGCGTTATGGCTGCCGCGGTGAGCAGCAGCAGCATCTTGGTCCAGAAGGCGGGATTGAGCAGGTCGCGCCTGGGCTCGCCGATGATCAGGATCGAACCCGTGATCACCATCAGGGCCAGTGCGCTCCACATCCAGGGCAGGAAGCGCCGCGCCATATCGGGAATAGGCACACGCAAAGCCGCCAGACCCATGATCCTGAAATCGAGCAGCACCACCGACGACAGCACGATGCTCAGGCACAGGATGTGGATGATCTGACCCACCGGAATGATCCATCCGGTGTTCTGAATCGTGGCGCTGAGCGACGTGCTCTCCAGCCAGGTGCAGAACGATTCGAGCATGAATGACCTCCTCATTTTTCAATTTGTGATGGCCCAGCCGGCCGGCGGCCGGATTTCGCGCTGAATCGCGTGGACCATTTGTTGGAGCGCAAGCTTACGCCGAGCATTTCGACACAAACTGTATTTTTTTACCGTCGATACAATGACTTGCGAATTTCTCGTTGCATGTTTTGTTTCGCAATGTGTAGCTGTTTTTCGGAAGCGTAAAGTGGAATCGACAGACTTTTCGGCTGTGCATACTCCGTACGACTCGATGAAAAAGATTCGAGCGCGCCGGCATCGTCCCGGACGCCGCTCGATCGACGGAGGAGACATCCATGAACACGGCTGAATGGGGCGAACGCGCCGCGACTCGGCACAGCAACCCGCTGGACCCCGCCGCCCGATGACCCGATTGAAGCGGCCACTGGGCCTGGCTCTCGCCGGCGCCGCGATACTGGCCTGCGGTGTGCACGGGCTGCGCACCATGCAGATGGAGAGGCGGCTGCTGCGAGCCGCGCCCGATACCATCCCGACGAACTCCGTACTGTTCGGTTTTGCCGCCGGGCGCGGCGCGGGCACCTTTCGCTCCAGCTGCGCCAGCTGCCACGGCCTGTCGGGCAAGGGCGATACGGCGCAGGGAGTACCCGATCTCACGGATTCCGACTGGCTCTATGGAACGGGTACGGTCGGCGACATCGAGAAGGTGGTGTATTACGGCATCCGCTCGCACAACCCGAGGGGATGGCACCTGGCGGTAATGCCGGTGTTCGCCCAGCCGGTACCTTCTCCCACCGAGAAGATTCCGCCGCTGACTCCACATGGACTCCAGGCCGTCACCGAATACCTGCTTTCACGCGGAGGGCAACCGACCGACCGCGCCCTGGCGATGGAAGGCGCGGCAATCTACGCCTCTTCCGGCGGCTGCTACGACTGTCACACCGCCGACGCCAAGGGTGATTCCGCGATCGGCGCGCCCAATCTGACCGACAGCATCTGGCTGTACGGCGACGGCAGCCGCCAGGCGATCTACGACTCGATCGCCTATGGACGCCAGGGTGTCTGCCCGGCCTGGACCGGCAGGCTTTCGGCGGAGCAGATGCTCGAGGTATCGCTCTACGTCTACTCACTCTCCCACCCGGCCGCGGGCCGCCAGCAATCATGAGCAAGGCACAGAATGACCTTGTTGCATTGGATGCGCGGCCGATTCCCACCCCCGAGCGCGCCCGGCGCTCCCTGCTGATCACAGCCGCCGGCGCGCTGATCGGGCTGATCGTCGCCGGCTATGCCCTGTTCACGGCCAAGGGAACGAGCACGCTGACAGTCCCCGCCGAGGATGTGGCGCTGGTCAACCAGCAGCCGATCGCGCGGGCCGATTACTTCGCCCAGCTCAAAGCGACCTACCAGGTGGACTATTCACAGGCGACACCCGAGCAGCGCCGCAAAGTGCTGGACGACATGATCCGCGAGGAGCTGTTCGTGCAGCGCGGCAAGGAGCTGGACGTCGCCGAGACGGACCCCGACGTGCGGACCGCGATGGTCAACTCGGTGGAGCAGATGTCCGCCTCGGACGTGGCGACGCGTCAACCGGACGAACCGTCCCTGCTGGTGTATTACACGGAGCACCAGGACCGATATTCGACGGAGGGCATCATCACCGCGCTGGACCTGGTGTTTCCTGACAGCGGCCACGCGGAGCACGCCGCGGCGGCGTTGGGGTCAGGCGCGCCCGTTGCCGCCGTGATCGCCAATTTCCAGGGACGCAATTCCGGCACGCTCAACGGCGAAGAGTTCTATTTCGCGGCCAGGCTACATCTGGGCGATGCGCTGTTCGATCTGGCCAGGAAGCTGCCCAACGGGGGCGTTTCCAAGCCAGTGGAACAGCCGGACGGCGTTCACCTGTTGTATGTGCTTGCCAACAAGCCGCCCAAGCTGCGCAGCTTCGATGAAGCGCGCACCGCGGTGCTCAATGACTTCCGCAACGACGAAATCAAGCGCTCGACAGCCCAGTATCAGACCTTCCTGACCAGGAGGGCGGGAATCCAGATTGCGGGAGACTTGCAGCAGTGAGCCGATTCCATCGCCTGGCCCTGACGCTGTTCCTGCTGCTTCTGGCAGTCCGGCCAGCCCATGCCCATACGCTCTCGGAATCCCATTCCCTGTGGGAGATCCGCGGCAGCGATATCGACCTGGTCACGACCATCCCGGTGGTGGAGCTGCAGCGGCTGAGCGCGAACGGCGACGTCCCGTCCGACGAGGTGGTGAAGCAATACCTGGCCGACCGTGTATATCCGCTTGCTACGGGAATGCGTTGCGACCTGGTTCCTCCCATCGAGAACCTGTCGGCGACTTCCGGCTTCCGCAAGTACGATTTCACCTTCAAATGCCCGGCGGCCACCAGTCTGCAGATACGGTTCAGCGCATTTTTCGATCTGGTCAAGGGCCACACCAACTTTGCGGAAATCCAGAACGCGTCGACCGGCGACTTTACCGAGCAGCTCATCACGGTCGATCGCCAGACCATCGATGTGCTGGACAGCCAATCCGGCCCACTGCAGAGCGCCAGCTTCCTCGATTTCGTCGGCATGGGGATCATGCACATCTTCACCGGAGTGGACCATATGTCCTTCCTCCTCGGCCTGGTGCTGATCTGCCGGCGCCTGCGCGACCTGATCTTCGTTGTGTCCGGCTTCACCATCGGCCACAGCCTGACGCTGGCGCTCGCGGTGACCGGGGTGCTGCGTCCTCACGCCGAATACATCGACGCCCTGGTCGCCCTCACCATCGTGCTGATCGGCGCCGAAAACATCGCGGAGCAGACGCACCGGCCCGGGATCGTCGCCGCCTTCCTCGGCGGGGCACTAGGGCTGATGGCCCTGGGACGCGCCTTCGGTTTCGGCGACCTCCCCAGCCTGCTGTTTCTGGGCGGAGGGATCTTCACCAGCAATTATCTGATGATCACCGGCAGGCTCGCCGACGCCGGCAGGGTCAGGACCATGATCACCATGGTGTTCGGCCTGATCCACGGCTTCGGCTTCGCATCCAATCTGCTCGAAATGCAGTTGCCCGCCAACCGGCTGGCAGAACTGCTGCTCGGATTCAACCTCGGCGTCGAGATCGCCCAGCTGACGCTGGTGCTCGGCGTGACGGGGCTGGCAATGTCGCTGGTCCGGCTCAAGCTGCCCGTGCCCAGGCCGGTGGTGGTCGACGTCGCTTCGTCGTTCCTGGTCGGGCTCGGGGTGTTCTGGTTCGTTACGCGCAGCTATGGTTGAATGAAACAGCGGCCCGGTCGCTGCGGCCGGGCCTTGGCATGTGAACCCGACAGCTGCTCAGGGAATGCTGAACGCCATCTTGCGGTCGATGACCCGCCGCGAGATCTTCCAGGCGCCGGCCTCATCCTTGCGAAACTCGTCGATCAGATCGTTGATGCGAACCTGGGTGGGCTGCCCGGCGCCGGTCTGCTCCAGGGTAATCTGGATGGCAAAGGTCGTTGCGACATCGGCGCCGATCTGGTCGATGCGCAGGTTCGACCAGATATGCCGGGTCCTGCGGTCGGGGTTGCTGGCCCGCCGTTTGCAATCGGCCGAGATCTGCTCGCGCCCCCTGAGTTCCAGGCCGGAAACATGCAGCGCAGCATCAGTCGTGAACAGCCGGGAGAGCGACTCACCGTCGCCGCGATCGGCGAACCAGGCGAAGTCGGTGAGCAGGCGTTCAATGGTCAAACGGTCGGTTTCCACGTTCAATTAGCCGGTCTGTCGATTTGCATTCAATTTACCTGCGGAGCCCCGATCAGAATGAACTTTTACCCCCCGCACACTTGTCGATGCAGTGCGACATAAAGCGACAAGCGGACGGCGCCCCAGCCCTGGTTTCAGCCGGCAAAAACAAGCAGGTAGAAGCTGCGGCGCCCGAATCGCTACAGTGCGATACAAACGCAGACGGCCGCCCGTATCCGCTGGCGCGCTTTACCTGCCGAACGATCTTGAAATCGTCAGCCGGGCGGAGATGGGTTCGAGAGGGTGGATGTGGGTATCGGCGGTGCCATGGGAGGACTCGCCCTGCAGCCGATCGATGTAGAAGTACTCCATGGCATTGCGCCTGGTGTCCAGCAGGTTGTAGACGCCGAGGGCTGTGCTCCAGCCGCCGCCGAAGTCGTAGCGGGCATCGAGATTGATTTCGCCGTAGCCCTTGCCGTTGACCTGGCCTTGCGGCGTGGACGCCGTGGCGCAGGTCAGCGACGGCGAGAAATCCGCGGCGACAGCCGCATTGGAACAGGGCCCGGAACTCAACGGGAAATTTCCCAGGTAGCGATACTCCAGTCCGCCGCTCCAGCCGTGGAAATTCTTCAGGTACAGCGCCAATGCCCCCGTGGTGTAGGGATCGTTCGGCATGTTCGTGCCCAGGTGGCCGGCGCCGTCGTCGAACGGGCTCTTGAAGTGCGAATGGTCTTCCGAGAAGCTGCCGTAGAACTCCAGCCAGCGGTTGATCTTGTAGGTGGCATTGATTTCATAGCCGTAGCGGCGGCTCGAAGGCCCCGCCGTGTCCTGGCCGACGTCCGCGTCGTATTCCGTTTCCGACTCGGCATCGAGATTGAAGACAGCCAAGGTCATGGCCAGCTTCGGCATCGGGGTGATGCGCGCACCCAGTTCTTCACCAAACTGGCCGGCGATCAGCGAGGCGCTGGTCTGCCCGGTACTTTGGCTTCTGGTGATGCCGCGCAGGTCGTCGCTGTGATAGCCGCGGCCCGCGCTGGCATAGAATTCCGCATGGTCGCTCGGCTTTAAAATCAGGCTGCCCTTGGGCTGGAACAGCGCTCGACTGGCGGCACCGGAATTGGTAAATCCGGCCGTCTCATGCAGTGCGCCAAGATAGTCCGTATCCCCGCCATGCTGATAATCGATCCGCGTGCCGAGCACGCTGCGGAACCAGGGCGTCCAGTGCGTGGTGGCCTGGGCATAGATGGCGGTCGCCCACAGATTCACCTGGTCGTTCTCGCTGAACGTGGCGGGATCGTCGCTTGGAGGCAGCGGCGCGCGATCCAGGCTCGGCAGGCGCGAAACGCTGTTGGCGTCGTAGCGCAACTGGGCCCCGGCGAGGAACTCGTTGTCGAACGATAGCAACCTCGCCGGCAGCAGGTAGCGCAGGCGCGCTCCGAGAGTATCGCGGTCCTCGTGCTGGTCCTCCTGGTCGCCGTTGATGGGGTCGATCAGGAAGTGGGTGAAGTCGTGCCACATGTCGAGACGGTTATTGACGTAGTAAGCGTCACCCTCGAGTTGTCCGCCGCCCGGCGTGGCGTAATAACGCATGGACAGGCTGGAGCGCTGGGCGCGGCCGCCGTCGCTGGGATTGAGCGAGCCGAATCGGTCCGGCACCAGGCCTTCGCCGATCGCACGTTCGGGGATATCGGTCGTGTTGGTCCACAACTGGTGATAGAACATCCCGGTAATGGAATAACCGTTGCGGCCATCGCCCTGGCTGTAGCGCAGGACCACGTTCTCCTTGCGGGCGTCGTCCGGCACATCCCAGGGGCCGTCGTAATGCTGCAGTTCCGCCGCTCCCAGGAGGTTGCCGCCGGCGAACTGGCGCGAGCCGGTGAGGAGCGCACGCTGATAGTCCAGCGTGCCGGTGGTCACCGCGATCCGATTCTCGATGTCGTCCCTGTAGTCGATGCCGACCGAACCCACGGACGCGAAATCGCCCTGCTCGGCATAGTAGGGTCCCTTGGTGTAGTTGAGCTGGTCAGCCAGTTCGGGGATGAAGAAGTTCAGGTCGGTATAGCCCTGACCGTGGGCATGCGTGGGTTGATTGACCGGCATGCCGTCGACGAACGTGGCGAGATCGGTGCCGTGGTCCAGGTTGTAGCCGCGCAGCAGATATTGATTGGCCTTGCCCTCGCCGCTGTGCGAGGTCACCACCAGTCCCGGAACCGTTTCCAGCACCTGGCCGGGCCGGAAGGCGGGCGTCAGCTGGATTTTCTCGTTGGTGACGACGCCTTCGCTGGCTGTGGCGGCGGTGCCGAGCAGATCGCGGCGTTGGGCGGTAACGACGACCTCCTGCAGGCTGGTGCTGCCGGCCGGCTCGCCGGCAGCGCTTTGCGGGGCAGCGCTGTCCTGCGCCTCGACGGCGCATGGAACGAGCAGCAGGGTGATGGCCGCCATGGTCTTACGACTCCAGGGCGATCCGGCGCGCAACAACGTCATTTCTCCTCCGCATGGCCCCCTGCTTTTTTTGTAGGTCTCGAGGTGAGCTTTGCAGCAGTACCCGAGGGGCAGCGGAACCGGTTGGTCTATCGATTGATTTTCAATATACCCAGCGGTTGTCGATCAATAAGGACTTTTACCATCCCTATACATGGAGATGTAGCGCGACATAAAGCGACAAGCGGAAGGACTCTCTGCGCCTTTGAATGCGCTGGAAAACAGATGTCTGAAAGCCGCGGTGCGCGGCCCGCTACAGTGCGATACAGACAAGACAGCCCTGCGCGGCCTTCCCGCGCGGGCTTGGCCCTATGCGTCTGTGTCGTGCACCGAAGCTTGCCGACCGGCACGCAGCTTACCGACGAAGGATCGGCGCAGCGCGAGGGGAATCAAACAGGCGGCGGCGACGGCCGTCGTGATCGCGGCGCCTGCCGCCACGCTCATATAACGAACCGCGAGTCGTGAAACGGTCATGGGCTCAGGCTCTGGTCGGATTTCAGCCGCGGCGCACCGGTGCGCCGGTCTTGCCCTGCAACTCGTCAAAGCCAATCTCCGGCGCCAGCTCAATCAGCTTGAGCCCCTGCGGCGTCACATCCAGCACGCCCAGCTCGGTGATGATGCGGTCGACCACCCCCACCCCGGTCAGCGGCAGGCTGCACTTGGGCAGGATCTTGAATTCGTTGCCCTTGGCGGTGTGCTCCATCA
>Ga0302314_10000250_pt1 | contig 95906 bp, 91 predicted proteins | sample III_Palsa_N2_3_FD_200533 | JGI IMG/M metagenome (GOLD analysis project Ga0302314, IMG submission 200533) | Peat permafrost microbial communities from Stordalen Mire near Abisko, Sweden - III_Palsa_N2_3 | ecosystem: Environmental > Terrestrial > Soil > Palsa > Peat permafrost | place: Sweden... | reverse complement strand
GGAGTCCCGCCGCAGGGACTGCCGGCTACACTGACTTCAAGGGGCCCTCTACCGCCCTTCAGCTTGCGGAGAATCGACTCGTGAAGACGCATGTTCGGGTCCTGGTCATCGGCGGCGGCGTAGTCGGCGTGAGCACGCTCTATCACCTGACGAAGAAGGGCTGGAAGGACGTGGCGCTCATCGAGCGCACGGAACTCACCGCCGGCTCCACCTGGCATGCCGCCGGTCTCCTGCCGCTCTTCAACATGAGCTACACCGTCGGGCAGCTGCACAAGTATTCGGTCGATCTCTACAAGCGCCTGCCCGAGGAGACCGGCCAGGACGTGAGCTTCCACGTCAGCGGCAACCTGCGCCTGGCCACCTGCAAGGCGCGCATGGACGAGTACCAGAAGTACTGCGGCACGGCCAACACCATCGGCGTGCCCTTCGAGGTGATTGGACCCAAGCGTGTCAAGGAGCTGTGGCCGCTCGCCGAGCTCGGCGGCAGCCCCGACACGCCAGCGATCATCGGCGCGCTCTACCACCCGGACGATGGCCACATCGCCCCCGCGGACCTCACCATGGCGCTGCGCAAGGGTGCGCGCAGCGCGGGCGCCGAGATCTACGAGCACACCGAAGCGCAGGCCATCGAGCGCACGGCTTCCGGGGAATGGAAGGTGAGCACCCCGAAGGGCGACATCGTCGCCGAGCACCTGGTGCTGGCCACCGGCAATTACGCCCGCCAGACCGGCAGGCTCCTCGGCCTCAGCGTTCCGGCGATCCCGGTCGAGCATCAGTACATCGTTTATGACGAATCCCCCGAGCTCAAGACCTACCGCCAGGGCGGCGGCCGCGAACTCGCAGTGCTGCGCGAATCGGACCAGTCCTACTACCTGCGCGAGGAGCGCATGGGCTGGATCCTCGGGCCGTACGAGAAAGGCGCGCCGGCGCGCTTCGCCGACGGCGTGCCGGACTGGTTCGGTCGCAGCCTCTTCCCCGGCGACCTCGACCGCCTGGTGCCGTACGTCGAGGCCGCGACGCGCCGCGTGCCGGCGCTGGAGAACTGCGGCATCAAGGACATCGTCAACGGCCCGATTTCCTACACCCCCGACGGCAGCCCCCTCATCGGGCCGGCTTTCGGGGTGCGCAACGTATGGCTGAACGAGGGCCACAGCTTCGGCATCACCGCCGCGGGCGGCTCCGGATGGCAGCTCGCCGAGTGGATCACCGAAGGGGAACCGGGCATCGACATGCTGGCGGTCGACCCGCGCCGCTATGGCTCCTACGCCGGCAAGCGCTACGTGGTGAAGAAGAACGAGGAAACCTACCGCAACGTCTTCACCATCCACTTCCCCGACGAGGAGCGGGCGGACGCCCGGCCGGCAAAGACCAGCCCGGTGTACGACAAGCTGACCGCCAGGGGCGCCGTGTGGGGCCAGCGCTACGGCTGGGAGCGGGGGCTGTGGTTCGCCCCGCCAGGCGTTGAGCGCAAGGATGAGTGGAGCTTCCGGCGCAGCAACTACTTCCCGTACGTCGCTAACGAAGTGCGCCTGATGCGCGAGCAGGTCGGCGTCATCGATCTCACGCCCTTCACCAAGCACGAAGTCACGGGTCCGGGCGCCGAGGCCTGGCTCGACACTCTGGTCGCGAACAAGGTACCGACCAAGATCGGGCGCATGGCACTCTCGCATGCGCTGACCCCGAGGGGCGGTATCCGCTCCGAGTTCACGATCACCAAGATCGCCGATCAGCACTTCTATGTGGTGAGCGCCGGGGCCGCCGAGCGATTCGACGGCGACTACCTCGTCAAGGGGCTGCCCGCCGATGGCTCGGTGCAGCTGCGCAACATCACCAATACCCGTGGCTGCTTCGTGGTCGCGGGACCCAAGTCACGCGCGGTGCTCACGCAGTTGACCGATAGGCCGCTCGATAACGACGCCTTCCCGTGGCTCACGGCCCAGACCATCGAGGCGGCGCTGGCGGTAGACGTCTACGCGCTGCGCGTCAACTTCGTGGGCTCCTTGGGGTGGGAGCTGCACTTCCCGATCGAGTATGCGCACAACCTCTTCGATGCCCTCTTCGAGGCCGGCGCCGCCCACGGCATCGGCATGGTGGGCATGCGCGCCATGGAATCGCTGCGCATGGAGAAGTCCTACCGCATGTGGGGCAGCGACATGACCCCCGACTACACCCCCTTTGAGGCGAGCCTCGATCGCTTCGTGCGCATGAAAAAGACTGCGTTCATCGGCCGCGAGGCGCTCGAGAAACAGCTCGCCGCCGGTGTCCCCAACCGTTTCGTGACGCTCGAGGTCCACGACGTCACCGATGCTGACCCGCTCGGCAACGAGCCGCTGTTCGACAAGAGCGGCCGGATGATCGGACGCGCGACGTCGGGCTACTACGGGCACCACGTCAAGAAGAGCCTGGCGATCGGCTACGTGAAGGCCGAGTTCGCCGAGCCCGGCACTCCGCTCTCGATCCTGATCCTCGGGGAGATGAAGCAGGCGACCGTGCTGCGCGAATCGCCCTACGATCCGGACAATAACGAGCTGCGGGCCTAGCCGCCCGCTTCAGCCCACTATGGTGCAGGGCACGCGCAGGCACGTACTCAGGCGAACGCCAGCAACGCGCCGCCGAACACCATGAGCCCGATCAGGAGCCCGATTACGCAGTAGCCCATGATGTCCCTGATGCCGAGGCGCGCGATCGCGAGGATCGGCAGCGCCCAGAAGGGCTGGATCATGTTGGCGGTCTGCTCCCCCATGGCGGTCGCCATCGCAGTGAGCGCCGGATTCACGTTGAGTCTCACGGCCGCCGGCACCATGAAGGGCCCCTGTACCGCCCAATGGCCGCCGCCGGAGGGCACGAAGAGGCTGATGATGTTCGATGATATGAAGGACCAGAAGGGCAGCGTCCGCGCGGTGGAGAAATCCACGAACCGCTCGGCAATGAGCGCCGCGAGTCCGGTGCCGGTCATGATGCCCATGATGCCGCCGTAGAGCGGAAACTGCAGCAGGATCGGGCCTACGGTACGGGCACTGGCCTCGAAGGAGCGCACGTAGCGGATCGGACGCCAGTGCAGCAGCAACCCGAGCATCAGTACGATGAAGATGAAGTTGTTGATGTCCAGGTGAAAGCCCCTGAGGGTGATGGCGTGGTACTCGTAGAACGTACCCATCAGCACCAACAGCAGCGAGAGAATCCAGGCGTCCTCGAGGCGCGTGGCGAAGGTACGCGGCCGTGTGTCGGGTTCGCTCACCGTATCCTGCGCCAGGAGAACTGTGGGATCGACGCGCTTCATCTCCTGCCGGTCCGGCCCCATGAAGCGCAGCGCCAGGGGAATCACGATCAGAAGCAGCACCACCGGGACCAGGTTATAGGCGGTGAACACGGTCTGATCGAACCCGGCGACCTTGCCCGTCACCTTCTCGATGATGTTGAGGGCGCTCCCCGGGGTGGCGGTCGCCAGCGCGATGGAACTTGAGAGCCCCGAAGCCCAAACCATGAAGCCCATGTAAGCCGCAGCGATCAGGAAGCTGAAATCTACATCGCGGATACGCTTGGCGATCTCGCGCGCGACCAGTGCGCCGACCACGAGCCCGAAGCCCCAGTTCAGCCAGGAGGCCGTGGCGGCGGTCAGGAACACCGTGATGGCAGCCCCGGTCTGGTTCGATGGTACCGCCGCCAGGCGCCGCAGCAGCCCGCGCACCACCGGCGCATCCGCCAATGTCACGCCGGTCACGAGCACCAGCGCCATCTGCAGCGCAAACGCCAGGATGTCCCACAGACCCTTGTACCAGGCGTCGATGACCTGGCCGGCACTGCTGGCACTCCACGCGAGCGCCGCCGCGACGGTAATGAAGGTCAGGATGACGGCGTAGAGAAACGGGTTCGGGACGTAGCGCTCCGCGTAGCGGACACACAGGCGGGTCAGGTGGCGCATGGACGTGGCTTTCTTATTTTGAGATCGCGGCGAGTCCTACAGAGTGGCGATTGTAAATCCACAAGGGCCGCTGGCCCGTCCCGGGTGTTGGCGGGAGGGCTGCGAAGCCGCCCCGAGCCATTTTTATATGGACGTATAGTGTTGCGGCCCCGGGAACGCCTATATATTATCGATAGCATAATATTACGAACGGGCTTTCCGACGCGTGTTGGCTGAGCGCGAAACGAGTCTCCTCCCCCGCCTGCCCGCGCACGCGTGCGCGGCGTTGGTCCTGCTGCTGTTGCTGTGCGTAGCAGGCCACGCGGCTCCCGCCAAGATCAATCTCGACACCTTCGACGCGCAGAAAAAGACCGTCACCCTCGCCAACGGCCAGGTGCTCGCCTATGTGCCGATGGGCAACCCGCAGGGGACGCCGGTGGTGCTCATTCACGGCTATACCGACAATGCCCGCGACTGGGTGCCCCTGGTCCCTTACCTCGCGCCGCAGTTCCGGCTGATCCTCGTCGACATCCGCGGGCACGGCCGCTCCGGCAAACCCGAGTGCTGCTACACGCGCCTGGACTTCGCCTATGACATCAAGCTGCTCCTGGACGCGCTGCACATCGAGCGCGCCGACATCGTCGGCCACTCCCTCGGCAGCATCATCGCGCAGACCTTCGCCGAGTTCTGGCCGCAGCGCACGCGGCGGGTGGTACTGATCGCTTCCAGCGGCGGCCACCGCGCGGGCAGCGTGCCGCCCAAGCCCGCCTACGACTACGCGAGCGAGATCCGCAAGCTCAAGGAGCCGATCGACCCGGATTCGCCTTTTATGATCGCGTGGTGGTCCTCGCCGACCCCGGTGGACCCGGACTTCCTGCGCCGCCAGCGCAAGGACGCCGCCGGCATCCCGCTGAAAGTGTGGCTGGCGGTCCTTGACCAGGGGATCCTCGACACCGACCTGCAGCGCACGCTGCCGAAGCTCACCGCGCCCACCCTCCTCATTTGGGGCAGCAAGGACCCGATCATGGAGGAAGAAGTGCGCCAGACGCTGCGCGAGGCACTGCCGCACGCCCAAGTGAAGATCCTGCCCGGCCTGGGTCACAACCCCTTCTGGGAGGATCCGGCCGCCTGCGCCGCCGTGATCAATGCTTTCCTGAGCGCGGCGCCGGGGAGCGCTGAGACAACGCACTAGCTACGTTTTAAATCAAATCGACCGATCCTGCAGGGGAGTTCCACTATGAAGTCGATGCCATTGATTAGGGGTGTCTGCGCGGGCGGCGCCGCGCTGCTTGCCGTCATGCTCGGTGCGGCCGCACCCGCCGCGGCCCAGGAGCAGGCTTCCGCGACCGAGAACAACGCAGGCATCGAGACCGTGGTCGTCAGCGCCCGCAAACGCGAAGAGTCGCTCGCGGAAGTGCCTACCAGCATCACCGCCTTCACCTCGGAGACGCTCAAGGACTACAACATCCAGTCCTTCACCGACTACGCCACCAAGACCCCGAACATGTCCTTCAGCTACGGCGGCGGTCCCACCGGCTTCTCGGACGCGCGCACCGTGGCGATCCGCGGCATCACCGGACAGAACCTGTTCGGCACCGCCGGCGCCACGGGCTTCTACATCGACGATACGCCGGTCCCCGGCTCCATCGATCCGCGCGTGGTGGATCTTGCGAGCATCGAGGTGCTGAAGGGCCCCCAGGGAACCTTATTCGGTGAAAGCTCGCTCGGCGGCAACGTGCGCCTGATCACCCGGCAGCCGAATCTCACTGAGTCGGGCCTCGGCTACATGGCACAGGCGGGGGCGACCTCCGGGGGTGGCAGCGCCGATGGCGGCGCCAACGCCATCGCCAACATCGTAATCGTGCCAAGCAGCGTAGCCATGCGGGTAGTGCTGTTCGGCAACCATGACGCTGGTTACCTCACGCGCACCTACCCGACCAATCCTGATGATGCGTGTGCCAGCGACCCAAGCGCGAGCTGTCCGCGCACGAGCGTGGGCGACCAGGGCGCCGACACCTCGTACGGTGGCTCGGCGGCGGTCCTGTGGCGCGCCAGCGATGCGCTCGACGTCAAGCTGCGCGTCATGTTCCAGGACCAGAAGTACTACGGCTTCCCGGCGACCTTCGCGCCACTGCCGACGTTTGAGCCCGTGTATACGCTTAACCGCGCCTTCAACGTGCAGTCGCGTGCGGAGGACAAATGGACCATGCCAACGCTTGATCTGAAGTACTCAGGTCAGGGCTGGTCGGTCACGTGGGCCAACAGCTTTTTCTACCGCCACACCTCGGATCTGGAGGACTCCAGCTACGGCACCCAGCAGATCCTCACAGGGCCTTTTTACCAAGTCACCGGGCTTGCGGCGCAACCCTACCTGTGGGACGGCGAGCACTATCACAATCAGCTGGCGAGCGAGCTGCGCTACTCGTTCGACTCGTTCCACAACTGGAGCGGCACGCTCGGGCTCTACTGGTCCAATACCCACACCCGTTTCACGATCCCGCCAACCTACGCCAATGGCCTGGACAACCCGGGAACCACTTCGTGCCTGTTCGGGCCGCCCTGCACGGTGAACAACCCGGCATGGCCGACGGATGAGATCTGGACGCAGACAAATCCCGCCACTCAGGAGGACAAGTCGATATTCGGCGAGCTCTACTACAAGTTCCTGCAGAAGTGGACCCTGACGCTCGGCCTGCGCGGCTACTGGCTGCATCAGACGACCGACTACACCGCCGATGGCCTGCTGAACGGCGGCCCACAGCCGAGTTCGCCCCAGTCCAATAGCGAGACTGGCGTCAATCCGAAGATCGCGCTCCAGATGCAGGCCACGGACTCGACCATGGTGTACGCCTCGGCCTCGAAGGGCTTCCGCGCCGGCGGCGCCCAGGCGAACTTCCCGGGCTGCTCGGCGGACTCGAACCTGCCGCCCACGGCCATCACCAACGTGCGCTCCGACACCCTGTGGACCTATGAGCTCGGCAGTAAGATCCAGCTCGGCAGCGTACTGATCTCCGCGGCTGCCTACGACATCGAGTGGAGCAACCTGCAGCAGCAGGTGGCGCTCGCCTGTGGCTTCTATGTGCAGATCAACGGCAATAAAGCGCGCGTCGATGGCGCCGAGATCGAGGCCAACGGCAGCATCGTCAAGGGCCTCTCCTATCGCCTCGGACTCGGCTACGAGAAGACCGACATCACCGAGCCGGGGTATCTTGCCGACGCTGGCGTGCTCGCCGGCAGCCGCATCAGCGGTGTACCGGCCTTCACCGCTACCGCCGGCGCGGTGTACTCGCACTCGCTCACGGCGAGCACCGAGGGCTTCGTGTCGGCGGACTACAGTTACACCGGCAACAGCATCTCGCTCCTCGTCGGCGGCAACGGCGCTGAGCCTACGCGCGCGGGATTCTCGCTGGTGAACATGCGCTTGGGCGTGGACCACGGCTCATCCGAGCTGTCGCTCAACGTCCATAACCTGTTCAACGCCAAGCCGAATCTCGGCGACATCGGCTATATCGGCTATGCGCAGCAGGGAGCGACGGGCGTCATTCCGCAGGTGGCGACACTGCAGCCACTCACCGTGACGCTGCAGTACACGAAGTCGATCCAGTAAGGGGCCGCGTGCTGCGGGCGCCTCAGGTGCCCGCAGCCTTGCGCGCCTGCGGTGCGCCGGCACTGCCCATCGCGAAGGAGTGCAGCAGATCCAGCTGCAGGCGCAGCTGCTCGATCTGGCGGCCTGCGGGCCAGTCCCCGGCATTCGCCACCGCCCCGGCGGTGAGCCCATTGATGAAAGTGACGAGCGAGCGCAGCACCTGCTCGCGCGTCGAGGCGGGCCACTGCGCCCACTCCGGCCAGCACTGCGCCAGGCAGCGCTCGAAGAGCCTCAGGTACTCGCGGTGCACCCAGCCGTTGATGCGCTTCAGACGCTTGTCGGTGCTCACCTGCCCCCAGAACGTGGTCCAGAAGGCGCACTCGGTACGGCGGTGCTCGTCCACCGGCAACGCCTCGGTCAGGAGCGCGAGCAGATCCGGGCGCGCGCCGGCGGCGGGCGGTTGGGTGAGGCGCTCATCGATGCGGCGCAGGATCAGGCGCAGGGCGGCAATCACGATGTCCTGCTTACTGTCGAAGTAGTGCGCCAGCATGCCGGTGGTGTAGCCGGCACCGCGCGCAATGCGCACCATGCTCGCCTTCTCAAAGCCATGCTCGGCGACCACCCGGCACGCCACCAGGGCGATTTCATCGCGCCGCTTGTCATGGTCGACGATCTTGGGCATGGGTGAATGGTACTTAAAGTGTGCTGCCGGGCGCAGCCGCGGGCGCGTCGAGCCGCGCGTCCGCCACCTGCGCGCGGCGCTCCTCGGCGGCGAGGTCGAAACCGCGGTACGCCCACAGGTATACCCCGGCCGCCACCGGTAAGCCGATCAGCATGGCGATATCCGCGCCGCCCAAGAGCCGCGCGATCGGTCCCTTCCACTCGTCCGTGACGAAGAAGGGGATCATGGCGATGAAGCCTGCGGCATAGGCGACAAGCCCGCGCCAGTTCCAGCGCCCGTACATGCCGTGCGGATTGAAGATCTCGCGGATCGAGTAGTGGCCCTTGCGCACCACGTAGAAGTCGACAAGGTTGATCGCGGTCCAGGGAGTGAAGAGGTAGAGCAGCACCGAGAGCAGGTCGTTGTAGCGCGCGCCGAAGCTGCTCGAGGAGGCGAGTGCGAGGGTGGTGCTGGCCATGAAGGCTATCGCAAGACTCGCCAGGCGCTTGCCCACGGTGCTCGTCAGCGGCTTGAGCGTATCTGCCATGCTCAGGAGGGTCAGTGAGGCGCCGTAGAAATTGAGCGTCGAGACGGCGACCAGCCCGAGCAGCGCTCCGATCAGGAGCACCCTGCCGAACCCCGGGTACAGCTGGTCAGCGGCGAACTCGATGGCGGCACAGACCTCAAGCTTCGGCGCCAGGGCCGCAGCCACCGTGCCGACCAGCATCATCCAGGCGCCGCCGATGAAGGCACCGAGGTACGTCCACCAGAACGAGGAGCGCACGCCGACGTCGCGCGGCAGGTAGCGCGAGTAATCGGAGACGTAGATCGACCAGCTGAGCTGGTAGGAGGCGGCGGCGAAGAGCTGTGCGAGAAAGGGCACGCCGCGAAAGCCCTGCAAGGCCCAGGAGCCGCCGGGAAACCTCAGACCGAACGTGGCCCAGGCGGTGAACACGCTGAGGATCGCGATCATCAGGTAGGCAAAGGCGCGCTGCGCGAGGTGGATCTTGTCGTAGCCGACGGCCGCGAGCGCCAGCGCAAACAGCGCGAACACGGTGATCGCGGTCGGGGAGGTGGCGGCGATGGCCGGATGCAGCTGGTGGATGGCCTGTCCGGCGAGCACCTGGTTGAAGGCGTTGTAGCCGATGTAGGACACCATCGCCACGCCCCACACCAAGAGCGCCCCCGTGTAGCCGAACTGCGGACGCGACTGGATCATCTGCGGCAGGCCGAGCTGCGGCCCCTGGGTGGAGTGGAAGGCCATGAAAAAGGTGCCCAGCAGACACCCGAGGATCACGGCCACTGACGTCCACAGCAGATTTCCGCCGAGGGCGATGCCGAGCACGCCGACCGCGACTGTGGCGAGGTGTGCATCGCCTGCAAACCACACCGGCCACAGGTGCCACACCTTGCCGTGCCGTTCGGCGAGCGGGACGTAATCGATGGAACGGGATTCGAGCAGCTTCGCCATCGTGAGGAAATGGCCCGGTTATTTAATTATGAGGCCAACATTACAGCAAAGCCGCAGCCCGCCGCACGCCCGCGACAGGCATGCCGCCCGTCAGCGCCTGGCATTCGCGAGCAGGTTGATGAAATCGGGCTCGTCGCGCAGCGATGCGAGGTCGGGGTCGTTCTTCATCCAGCCAGCGTTCACCGGCGCCGTACCGGACTTCTTCAGCGTCTCGAGGGCACGCTGCTTCTGGCCGAGGCGCGCATACACGCAGGCGCAGTTGTAGAGAATCAGGGGATCATCGGGGCTCAGCTCCAGCGCGTTGGCGGTTTCCTTGAGCGCATCGTCCGGGCGCTGCGCCTCCGAGAGCGATACCGCGTAGATGACCCTCGCACGCGAGTCGTCGGGATTCTGGAGCAGGTAGGTCGGGATCAGGTCCAGCAGGCGTGCGCGCGCAGCGCGCGATTCCGTGAGGCGCTCGAGGCGCTCGCAGGTCATCGCGAAATCCAGGTAGCCCGTGAAGAAGGTTGGCTTGAGCTCGATGACGCGCTGGAACTCCCGGTAGGCATCGTCGAGCTCCCCGTTGGTGAACTGGATGCGGCCGAGGGTCCAGTGGGCCACAAAGTCATCCGGATTGAGCTCGATGGCCTTGCGGCTGGAGGCACTCGCCTCGTCCAGCTTGTCCCAGAGGAAATACGACAGGCCCATCGCCGTGTAGGCCTCCGGCAGGTTGCTGTCGTACATCAGCGCTTTGAAGCTCAGCTCCTGCGCGCGGGTGCGGTGCTGCTCGTCGCGCGAGAAATACTGGTACATCTGCCCGCAGGCGCTCGAGCAGGCGGCATAGGCGGCGGCGTAGCGAGGATCAAGTTCGATTGCCTTCTCGAACAGCTGGATCGCGTACTCCATGCTGCGCTTGGTCATGCGGTACATATAGTCGAGGCCGCGCAGGTAGAGATCGTAAGCCTGCGCATTGCCGGTCTGGCGCTTGGTGAGCGAGATTTTCTCAGCGAAGGACAGCTTCAGCTTCAACGCCTCCACGATCTGCTGCGCCACCTGCTCCTGGATGTCGAAGATGTCGTCTAGCTTGCCCTTGTAAGTGTTGCCCCATAGCGGCCGGTCAGTCGTCGTATCGACCAGCTGTACCGTAATGCGCACTGAGTCCTGGAAGCGGCGCACGCTTCCCCCCACGATGTAGCGTGCGCCCAGCTCTTCCCGAATGGCGCGCACATCACCCTTGCGCTCGCGCATTTGCTTGGAGGCCCAGCGCGAGATCAGCTCGATCTCGCTCACGAGCGAGAGGCGCGCCATCAGTTCCTCGGTGAGCCCGTCACTGAAGTAATCGGTCTCCTGGTCGGGGCTGATGTTGTCAAACGGCATGACCGCGAGCGCACCGCGCTCAAGGCTAGCGGCCGCGGCCGGCGCCGGAGCCTGCGCCTGACTCGGCGCTGCCGACTGGCTGGTCCGCGGGGGCGGGGGCGGCGGCGCCAGCTTCACGCCGAGGCGCTCGAGCGCCCGCACGATCGCTTTCAGCGCCTCGTCCGACTCGGCGAAATACTCCACGTGCTGGATGCCCGCCAGCTGGTACTTGAGCGCCGGTGGAATGACCGTCGGCTGCAGATGCACCGGCAGGATGTGTCCCTTGCGCTCACTGACGAGGACCACTTCCTTGGCGACGTTGTGGGAGTGGACCGAGGAGCCACTCACAACCAGCAGCATCGCCTTGGCGCTCTCGAGCGCATTGACGATCTGCTCACTCCACTGCGAGGCGGCATCGATGCCACCCTGGTCGATCCACAGCGACACGCCCGCGGCGCGCAGCTTGGCGACCAGGCCCGCGACCCGGGCGGCGTCCTCGCGTGAATAACTGACGAAAACCTCGGCGGGCTCTGCCACTGACTTCGGTCACTGCCTACGTAAAAGGTTAATTGTTATCTGGCCACCAAAAAGATTAGCACGAAGCGCGAGCGCGGCGGTCCGCACACTCAAGGCGAGCGCCGGGGTGATCGATCCTGGTCCCGCGCTGGTTGCGCCCTTCAGCGGCGAAGGCCCGCCCCCTGCCTGCACGACCTGGTGCAGGCAGGGCTCGTTCGGCCGGTGTCGCATTCAGGCAAGAAACGTGTAAAATCCGGCATGTGGCACTTCCCCGCTGCAAATTCGCATTCCTGACCCTGCCGCGCTATTCGATGATCGCGCTCTCCAACGCGGTCGAGCCGCTGCGGATGGCGAATATCATCACCGGGCAGACCGTCTACGAGTGGTCGATCCTCAGCCTCGATGGCCAGCCGACGCCGGCCAGCAACGGGCTGCAGCTCTCTCCGACGATTCCCCTCGAACCCCTGGGCCCGGTAGATATCCTCTTCGTATGCGGCGGGGTCGACGTGCAGGCGGCGGTCTCGGCGAAGATGCTCGCCGCCTTGAAGCGCGTCGCCGAGCGCCGCGTGCCCCTTGGTGCCCTGTGCACGGGTGGCTACGCACTCGCCAAGGCGGGGCTCCTGGACCGCTACCGCGCCACCATCCACTGGGAGAACCTCTCGGCGCTGCGCGAGGAATTCCCGCGCATCCAGCTGAGCGACCAGCTCTTCAGCATCGACCGCGACCGCTTCACCTGCTCCGGCGGCGTCGCGCCGCTGGACCTGATGCTGCACCTCGTCGAAGCGCAGCACGGTGCCCACGTCTCGCAGCTCATTTCCGAGCAGTTCATCGTCGATCGCGTCCGCAACGACCGCGACCGCCAGTACGTGCCGCTGCGTGCCCAGATCGGGGTCTCGCATGAGAGCCTGATCAAGGTCGCGCAGCTGATGGAAGAGAACATCGAGAAGCCGCTGTCGCTCGATGAGATTGCCTCCGCCACCGGGCTCTCGCGCCGCCAGATCGAGCGGCTCTTCAAGCGCCACCTCAACTGCGTGCCGAAGCGCTATTACCTGCAGATGCGCCTGCGGCGGGCACGCGAGCTGCTGCTGCAGACTTCCATGCCCATCATCGATATCACGACTGCGTGCGGCTTCCAGTCCCCGCCGCACTTCTCGCGCTGTTACCGGGCGCAGTTCGGCTGTCCGCCGAGCGCCGAGCGCCAGACCCGTCCCGGGAAGGGCGCGCCCACCCCCTCCCCACGCGGCGAACCTGCGGCCGCCTGAAGGTGTGCGGCGGCGCACGTACGGCGCTTGCCTTATTTCACCCCCTGTCGCAATGGGGCATGCCGCGGTCGCGAAGCAGCCATTGCCCTGGGTACCCTCCCCTTACCATCCTTTGTGAGCGGCCGCGCGAGCCGCTAACCCGAAGTCGCGCATGGAGATTTCGACAATGGCAGAGCAAGCCGAAGGCGACTTCAACCTCCGCGACCTCAACGATCAGGAACTCACCGAGCAGGTCCACGATGACCTGTACAACGGGCTGAAGGCCGAGGTCGAAGAAGCGACCCACATCTTCCTCGAGCGCGGCTGGAACGCAGAGAAGGTCCTCAACGACGCCCTGGTCGAGGGCATGCGCATCGTCGGCATCGACTTCCGCGACGGCATCCTGTTCGTGCCTGAAGTGCTGCTCGCGGCCAACTCCATGAAGGGCGGCATGGAGATCCTGCGACCGCTGCTCGCCGAGACCGGCGTGCCGCCGATTGGCAAGATCGTCATCGGCACCGTCAAGGGCGACATCCACGACATCGGCAAGAACCTCGTATCGATGATGCTCGAGGGCGCCGGCTTCGAGGTCATCGACCTTGGCATCAACAATCCGGTCGAGAAATACCTGGCGGCGCTCGAAGAGCACAAGCCCGACATCCTCGGGATGTCCGCGCTCCTCACCACGACGATGCCCTACATGAAGGTGGTCATCGACAAGATGAAGGAGACCGGCATCCGCAACGACTTCATCGTGCTCGTGGGCGGAGCACCGCTCAATGAGGAGTTTGGCAAGGCGGTGGGCGCGGATGCCTACTGCCGCGATGCGGCCGTCGCCGTGGAAACCGCGAAGAGCCTGCTGGCGGCGCGGCGCGCTACCCAGGCCGCCTGACCTTAGCCTCGCGAAGCAGGGCATCCATGAACGACAAGCGCGGCGCTACCCTGGTCATCGCCTGCGGTGCGCTCGCGCGTGAGATCGCGGCGCTGCGCCGCGCCAATGCCTGGACGGCACTCGACGTACGCTGCCTGCCCGCGGAACTGCACAACCGACCCGAGCGCATCGCACCGGCGGTGCGCGAGCAGATCCGGGCACAGCGCGCGCACTACGCGCAGATCTTCGTGGCCTACGGCGAATGCGGCACCGCGGGGGCGCTGGACGCCTTGCTCAAGGAGGAAGGCATTGAGCGCATTGCCGGTGCCCACTGCTATGAGTTCTTCGCAGGTCCTGCGGTGTTCGCAGCGCTTGCGGAGGCGGAACCGGGCACGTTCTACCTCACCGATTTCCTGCTGCGCAACTTCGAGCGCTTCGTCGTGAAGCCCCTCGGGCTCGACCGGCATCCGCAACTCAAGAACGAGTACTTCCGCAACTACCGGCGCCTGGTTTACCTCGCGCAGGCGGAAAAGCCCGGCAGCACCGAGCGTGCCCGCGAGGTTGCCGACTACCTCGGTTTCAGCTTCGAGTATCGATTCACAGGCTACGGCGCACTCGGTACGCGTCTTTCCGCGCTGCCGATGAGCCCGCAAGTGCCAACATGGCAAGCCTGATCATCATCTCCTGGCGGGACGTGCCCGCACAGGTGATCGTGAAGCGCGGCCGCGAGAGCGCCAAGGTGCAACTTTCGCAGCGCTTCCAGGAGGCGGTAGACCGCGCCGCTATGCGCGCCGGCAAGGGCAGCTCGGATGCGTATCTGGCCGACTGGAAGAGGAGCGACCCGAAGCCCTGCGGGGATGATCTGCAGGCGGAAGCGGCCGCGGAAGCGGCGCGCCTGGAGGCTACCTTCACCGATGAGGCGCTCGAGACCCTCATCAAGGCGAAGGGGCTCCTGAAGCCTGAGACTTAGAAAAAGGTGTACGCCGTCCGACAATGGTCCGTGCGCCATGCGCGGGGACTTAACAGTTTCTACCGCGCGTTCGAGGCCACGCTCACGAGGCTGCACCCGCTGTTCAAGGCTATCGGCTATGAGCGCCTGGAGCGCCCGGTCGCAGCCGTCGAACGCCAGGTGAAGGGGCTGCTGTTCGACTGCAAGATGTGCGGCCAGTGCGTCTTGAGTGCCACCGGCATGGCGTGCCCGATGAACTGTCCGAAGAACCTGCGCAATGGCCCCTGCGGCGGCGTGCGCGCCAACGGCAACTGCGAAGTGCGCCCGGAGATGAAGTGCGTCTGGCGCGAGGCGATCGCCGGCAGCCAGCGCATTCCGGGCGGCGGTGCTGCGATCCGTGAGGTGCAGCCGGCGGTGGACCGGCGCCTGCAGGGCCGCTCCTCCTGGCTGCGCGTCGTGCGCGAGCGCAGCGCGGAGCAGCAGCCGTGAGGTTCGAGGACGAGCCGGTCCCGGGCTACCCGCTGCCGATCCTTCCTGGCCACACCTCCCCGGGACGCTTCGAGCGCGTGCTGCGCGCCGGCCAGTTCGCGGTCACCGCGGAGCTCGCACCGCCGGACTCCGCCGACCCCGAGGACGTGTATCGGCGGGCGCGCATCTTCGATGGCTACGTCGATGCCATCAATGCGACGGACGGCTCGGGTGCGAACTGCCACATGTCGAGCCTTGCCGTGTGCGCCCTCCTCACCCGCGTCGGCTACGCGCCGGTCATGCAGATCTCCTGCCGTGACAAGAACCGCATCGCCATTCAGGGCGACATCCTGGGCGGTGCGGCGATGGGAGTGTGCAATATCCTGTGCCTCACCGGAGACGGGGTGCAGGCCGGGGATCACCCGCAGGCGCTGCCGGTGTTCGATCTTGACTCGATGTCGCTTTTGGAGACGGCGCGGACGCTGCGCGACGAGCACCACTTCCTCTCGGGGCGCAAAATCACCTTCGCGCCGCGCGTGCTGCTCGGGGCGGCCGAGAACCCGTTTGCGCGCCCAATGGACTGGCGCGCCACGCGGCTCGCCAAGAAGGTGGCCGCGGGTGCGCAGTTCATCCAGACGCAGTACTGCTACGACGTGCCGGTGCTCAAGGAGTTCATGCGCCAGGTGGAACAGCTCGGCCTGCTCGACAAAGTGTTCATCCTAGTCGGCGTGGGGCCTTTCAAGTCCGCCAAGGCCGCGGACTGGATGCGCACCCACGTGCCGGGCGTGCACGTGCCGGATGCGGTGATTGAGCGGCTGAAGGGCGCCAAGGACCAGGCGCTCGAGGGGCGCAAGTTCTGCACCGAGATAATCCAGGAGATCCGCACCATCCACGGTGTGCACGGCGTGCACCTGATGGCGTACCGACAGGAAGAGAGCGTCGCCGAGATCATCGAGCGCTCCGGGGTGCTCTCCGGGCGTGTCCCCTGGCACCCAGCGCGCGACAGCCAAGCGAATTCAGACAGGAAAGCCTCATGACCGACACCGTACTCAGCTCCGCCACCCGTGAAGTCGTGATCGGCTTCAATCGGCCGTTCGTCATGATCGGGGAGCGTATCAATCCCACGGGGCGCAAGATCCTCGCCGCCGAGATGACCGCCGGCAATTTCAGCCGGGTCGAGTCCGACACGCTGGCGCAGCTGGCCGCCGGGGCGCAGATGCTGGACGTGAACGCCGGCATCCCGCTGGCGGATGAGCCGGCGATCCTCGCCAAGACCATCCAGCTGGTGCAGTCGATCACGGATGTGCCGCTGTCGATCGATTCCTCGATCGTCGCAGCACTCGAGGCGGGGCTTGCCGTCTACAAGGGCAAGCCGCTCGTGAACTCGGTGACCGGGGAAGAGGAGCGCCTGGAGGCGGTGCTGCCCCTGATCAAGAAGTACGGCGCCGCGGTGGTCGCGATCTCCAACGACGAGACCGGTATTTCCGAGGATCCGGACGTGCGCTTCGAGGTCGCCAGGAAGATCGTGCACCGCGCGCAGGACTACGGCATCCCGGTGAGCGACATCGTGGTCGACCCGCTCGTCATGCCGATCGGCGCCATCAACCAGGCGGGTGTGCAGGTGATGCGCCTGCTCGGGCGCCTCAAGCATGAGCTCAAGGTGAACACCACCTGCGGCGCCTCCAACGTGAGCTTCGGGCTGCCGGCGCGCGAGGGCATCAGTGCGGTGTTCCTCAGCATGGCGATCGGTGCCGGCCTCACCTCCGCCATCATGAATCCGATGCACCTTGAGATCGTGAAGGCCTGCATGGGGGCGGACGTGATGATGGGCCACGACCCGGACTGCGCGCGCTGGATCAAGCGCTTCCGCGAGGCCCCGACGCTTGGGGCCGGGGGCGCCGCGGTGGCCGTCCCGGAAGGCGCAGCCCGCGGCCGACGTGAGGGCGGACACCGGAGGCGCGCCCAGACTCCGACATGAGCGAGGCCGACGCACTGGTCGTCTTCACGCCCTCGGGCAAGCGCGGGCGCTTTGCACTCGGCACGCCGCTGCTGCAGGCCGCGCGCAGTCTCGGAGTGGACATCGACTCGGTGTGCGGCGGCCGCGCCCTGTGCGGGCGCTGCCAGGTGCTGGTGATGGAGGGGGATTTCGCCAAGCACGGCGTGACCTCAAGCGCGACGCACCTCTCGCCCATCAGCGCCACGGAACAGAACTTCTCGCGGCGCCGGCCGCTCGCTGCCGGACGCCGCCTCTCCTGCCAGGCGAGGATCGAGGGCAACCTCGTCATCGATGTGCCCGCCGACAGCCAGGTGCACCGCCAGGTGGTGCGCAAGGCCGCAGAAGCCCGCGAGATCACCCTCGATCCGGTCACGCGCCTGTACTACGTGGAGGTGCGTGAGCCGGACATGCACGACCCGTCTGGGGACCTGCAGCGCCTGGTGCAGGCGCTCGAGAACGAATGGCAGCTCAAGGACCTGACGTGTGATCTTACGGTGTTGCAGACACTGCAGCCGCTGCTGCGCAAGGGCGAATGGAAAGTCACGGCAGCGGTACGCGCGGGCCGGCAGATCGTCGGCGTGTGGCCGGGCCTGCACGAGCACATCTACGGACTGGCGGTCGATGTCGGCTCCACGACCATCGCCGGCCACCTGTGCGATCTTGAGTCCGGGGAGATCGTCGCCGCCGGCGGGCTCATGAACCCGCAGATCCGCTTCGGCGAGGACCTGATGAGCCGCGTCTCCTACTCGATGATGCACCCTGAGGGCGCCGCGCAGATGACCGCCGCGGTGCGCGAGGCGCTCAATGGCATCGCCGCCGAGGTTGCGCGCGAGGCCAAAGTACCGGTCACCGACATCCTGGAGTTCACCCTGGTCGGCAACCCGATCATGCACCACCTGCTGCTCGGCATCGACCCGGTTGAACTCGGCGGCGCGCCCTTCGCGCTCGCGACCGACGAGGCACTGACGCTGCGGGCCACGGAAATCGGTCTCAAGGTCAATCCCGGGGCGCGCGTCTATACGCTGCCCTGCATCGCCGGCCACGTGGGCGCAGACGCCGCCGGCGTCATCCTCGCCGAGCGCCCCGACCTCTCCGAGAAGCTGACGCTGCTCGTCGACGTCGGCACCAATGCCGAGATCGTGCTCGGCAACCGCGAGCGGCTGCTCGCCTGCTCGAGTCCGACCGGGCCTGCGTTCGAAGGCGCGCAGATCAGCTGCGGGCAGCGCGCCGCTCCCGGGGCGATCGAGCGCGTCCGCATCGATCCTGCGACCCTCGAGGCGCGCTTCAAGGTCATCGGCTCGGACCTGTGGTCGGACGAACCTGGGTTCGATGCCGCCGTGGCGCGCACCGGCGTCACCGGCATCTGTGGCTCAGGAATCATCGAGGTGATCGCCGAGATGTACCTCGCCGGCATCATCAGCCAGGACGGCGTCGTCGATGGCGAACTCGCCGCGCGCAGCGAGCGCATCGTCGCCACGGGGCGCACCTTCGCCTACACGGTTTACCGCGGCGCGGTGCCGCTGCAGATCACCCAGAACGACGTGCGCGCGATTCAGCTCGCCAAGGCGGCGCTCTATGCCGGCATCAAGCTCCTGATGGACCATCTCGGGGCGAGCCAGGTGGACCGCATCCGTCTGGCAGGCGCCTTCGGCAGCCACATCGATGTGAAATACGCGATGGTGCTCGGCATGATCCCGGACTGCGATCTGTCGCAGGTGTCCTCGGCCGGCAACGCCGCCGGCACCGGCGCCCGCATCGCGCTCCTCGACCAGTCCTCGCGGCACACCATCGAGGAGCTCGTGCGCCGCGTGGAGAAGATCGAGACGGCGATTGAACCTAAGTTCCAGGCGCACTTCGTGGAGGCGATGGGTATCCCCCACTCCACCGCGCTCAGCCCGAACCTCAGCCGCGTGGTGCAGCTGCCACTGCCCAAGGCTGCCCCGGCGCGCGGCGGCGCGCGCTCGCGGCGCCGTCCGGCAGGTTGAACAAGGACCGCCGTTCGCAGATGACAGCCCGGCGACAGCACCCTGCGCCTGGGGCGCTGCGTGCCTTCGGCTAACCTTCAGACATCCCTCAGGCCGGCCGTGGCCCGGCCGCGCTAAGAGTGGCGCTGCCTGCGACGGATCGCTCGCATCGGGATTATCCGCACGGGCACCAAAGAACAACCCCGCGGGAGCACCCTATGAGCTCCACAGCAACTATGCGCGGCCTGCGCCGTGGCCTGATCACCGCGCTCACCCTGGCGGCACCGGCGCTCGCCGGGGAAGGCACCGAGCCGGCCTGCACGAACGGCCGCCTGATCCAATTCGACGCGCCGCAGGCGACCACCGCGCCATCACCGGCCTGCGGTTCCACCTGCGGCACGCAGCCGCTCGGCAACAATTCGTTCGGGGCCATCGTCGGCTCCTACACGGATGCGGATGTCGTGCCGCACGGCTTCCTGCGCACCCCGCGGGGGGAAATCATTTCTTTCGACGCCCCCGGGGCGGGCCTCGGGGCGGGACTCGACGAGGGCACGGTCGCCTACACTCTCAACGATCGTGGCTGGATCGTCGGACAGTTCCAGGATCCGAACCTCGTATTTCACGGCTTCATCCGCTACCCCAATGGCTCCTTTACGGACATCGACGTGCTTGCCGGCGCGGCGGCCGGACAGGGCACGCTGGCCTGGGACATCAATTTCGAGGGCGCGACCGCCGGCGTTTACTTCGACAGCAACTTCGCGGAGCACGGCTTCATCCGCACGCGCGCGGGCCTCATTACGACCATCGACCCGCCGGGCTCGGCTGGCACCATGGTGTGCGAGGAGACCTGCCTGAACGACCGCGGTGCCGTCACAGGATTCTTCCTGGATGCCAACCAGGTCTTCCACGGCTTCCTGCGAGAGCCTGACGGCCATATCGTTGTATTTGATGCGCCCAAGGCCGGCACCGCGGCCGACACCGGCACGTTCGCGGCCAGCATCAATACTGCGGGCGAGATCACTGGCTACGTCACGGATAACAACAATCTGGGCTACGGCTTCATCCGGGATGCCAGCGGACACATCAGACTCTTCACGGTACCCCAGGCGGCGACTGGCCCCGGCCAGGGGACGGCGCCGTTTTCCATCAATGACTCGGGCGCGGTGACGGGCGAGTACCTCGATTCGAACAATGCCATGCACGGCTTCGCCCGCGCTGCAGACGGCGCCATTGCGCGCTTCAATGCGCGGGACGCCGGCACGGGCGCGGGTCAGGGGACTCGGCCCTCGACCAACAACGCCGCAGGCGCGGTGACGGGCTGGTATCTGGACGGCAATAATCTCAGTCACGGCTTTCTTTGGGAGCCGAGATGATTGAGGTGATACGCCGCGCGCCGGCCCGCATGCCGCATTGCGGCAATCCAGAGCGATCAGTGGCTTAGCGAGCGACGCGGGGCAGGCAAGACACCAACCCGGTGCGGGCGCAGAATCTGCCGACTGCGACTGCCCCGGCAGCGGCTCTCGGGCTCAGGAACGCAGGCTACGGCATATCGCCTGCGGGAGAGCTCGTGTCTTGGCCTGAACGTATGCGCGTCGGTGAATGGCTCCTCGAGCCGGAGCTCGACCGCCTGCGCCATGAAGGGCGCGAGGTCAAACTCGAGCCGCGCGTAACGCGCCTGCTCCTGCACCTGATCGCGCGCGCCGGACACAACGTCACGGTCGATGAGCTTCTCGAACACGTCTGGCCGGATGTTGTGGTGGGTCCTGACTCCGTCTACCAGGCGATCGCGCTGCTGCGCCGCAAGCTCGGAGACGATCCTCAGCAGCCGCGCTACATTGCACACATCCCGCGTCGCGGCTATCGCTTCATCGCCGACGTAGACACCGCTCACCCGGCGTCACCTGCGGACACAACGCCGGTGACACACCTCGCGCCGGAAAAGCAATTCGCCCCGACGATCACCGGGCCGGCGCACGCGCTGCCCAGGCTCGGGCGCGCGCTGGCCGTAGCGCTCGCAGTTGTCGGGATCGGCGTTGTCGTCGTGGGCGCGCTGCGCTCCCCCCAGCCGCACGCGCCCCCCGCAGCCACGCAAGAGGCGCCACGCAGCGCGGAGTCCCCCGCGATGCGGCCCTCCATCGCCGTATTGCCGTTTCTCGATCTGAGTGAAAAGCGCGATCTTGGTTATTTTGCCGACGGCATGGTCGAGGAGCTGATCGACCGCCTCTCGCACATGCCGCAGCTGCGGGTGCCGGCGCGCACCTCATCGTTCTATTTCAGGGACCGCCCGCGGCCGGTGCCGGAGATTGCGCGCGCGCTCAATGTCGCCAACGTGCTCGAAGGCAGCGTGCGCCGCTCGGGCCAGAGAGTGCGGGTGACCGCGCAGCTGATCCGCGCGGATGACGGCTCGCATTTGTGGTCGCAGAGCTATGACCGCGACGCGGCCGACCTGCTCGCGGTAGAAGACGACATCGCGCGCGCCGTGGTGCACGCCCTGCAGCTGCACCTCCTGGTCGGGCGCAACGGCGACAGCCCTGACAGCGCCGACAGTAAGACTCACAACCTGTTCCTGCAATGCCAGTTTTACATGCATCGCAACACCGGCGTCGATGCTGGTCGCAGCGTCGAATGCTTCCGCCAGCTGGTGCGGCTCGATCCCACCGCCTCCTGGGCGTGGAGCGGCTACGCACGCGCACTCTTCAGTCGACCGGTGATCCAGGGTCTGTCACTTGCCCAGCGGCGCGCCGCAGCTGAAGAGGCACGGCTCGCCGCCCGGCACGCCCTGCAGCTCGATGCGAGCCTTGCGGAGGCCCACGCGATCACGGCCACGATCCGCCGCGCGGTGGATCACGACTGGGTGGGGGCGCAAGCCGAGATCGAGGAGGCGCTGGCGGCTGATCCCGGGGACCCCGCGAGCCTCCTGGAAGCGGCGGCACTCGCCCGTGACCTTGGACAAGTCACTCAGATGCTCGATTACTGCCAGCGCGCGCAGGAGCGCGATCCGCTGAACTTTTTACCCTACCTGCGCATGGGACTCGCGTATCTGTACCTTGGCAAGCTCGAGGCCGCAGAAACCGCGGCGCGCCGGCGCCTGGAGCTGTCACCGGAGGGCTATGGCGGTTATCTGCAGCTGGCGGATGTGCTGCTCGCCGAAGGCAAACCGCAGGACGCTCTCGCGGCCGCGCGTCAGGAACCCGGGGAAGACGGGCGACTCGTGGGGCTGGCACTCGCCTACCACGCACTCGGACGCACCGCGCTGGCCGACCGGGCGCTGCGTGAGCTGCGCGCGAAATACGGGCCGCTGGTACAGGTCGAGATCGCCGAGGTGCTTGCATACCGCGGCGAAGTCTCGGAGGCGTTTGGAGTGCTCGAAGCGGCGGTGCGCACGCAGGCGCCCGGGGTTTTCGCCATCAAGAGCGACCGGTACTTCAAACCCCTGCAGCAGGATCCGCGCTACGGGCAGCTGCTGCGCAAGCTGAACCTGCCCTCGTAAAAGCGTAAACGCGCCGGGCTCCCGGGCCGCGCTTTTCGCAGGCGCGCAGCGGCGCGCTGCGCGCCTGAAGTGCCCGGACCCCGCGCGGCGCTACACGTTGGAGTCGGGGAAGGAGGCCTTGCGGCGCGTCATGTACTCGTTGAGCGCCTCGTCCACCGCGACATCCAGGGGCGGGGCCTCGTATTCGGCGAGCTGCTTCTTCCACAGCGCGTTGGCGCGCTGCGTCATGTCCTTAGCGCCCTCGGCTTCCCACTGCTCGACGCTGTTGTTGTCGGCCAGCGGGGAGCGGTAGAACGCGGTCTGGAAGTTCGCCTGCGTGTGGGCGCAGCCGAGGAAGTGCTTCCCCGGGCCCACCTCGCGGATGGCATCGAGCGCCTGGCCGTTCTCGGACAGATCCACCCCGGCCAGCAGCGTGTGCATCATGCCGGCCTGGTCGGCGTCCATGACGAATTTCTCGTAGCCCATGGACAGGCCGCCCTCGAGCCAGCCGGCAGTGTGCAGCACGAAGTTGACGCCACCGAGGCAGGTCGGAATGAGCGTGTTGGCCGACTCGTAGGCCGCCTGCGCGTCGGAGATTTTGGACGCGCACAACGAGCCGCCGGAGCGGAACGGTACGCCCAGGCGCCGCGCCAGTGCCGCCATGCAGTAGAGCACCAGCGCCGGCTCCGGGGTGCCGAAGGTCGGGGCGCCGGACTGCATCGAGAGCGAGGAGGCGAAGCTGCCCATCACCACCGGCGCCCCCGGGTTCACCAGCTGCGCGAGCGCCATGCCGGCGAGCGACTCGGCGAGCGTCTGCGCCACCGTACCCGCCACCGTCACCGGCGACATCGCGCCGGCGAGGATGAAGGGGGTGACGATCGTCGCCTGGTTGGCGCGCGCATAGGTCTTGAGCGCCCCGAGCATGGTGGCGTCCCAGGTGAGCGGGGAGTTGGCGTTGATCAGGCTGATGATGCAGGTGCGCGGCTTGCCGCTCACCGGGTCGAGGAACTCATCGCCGAAGAGGATCCTCGTCATCTCCACGGTGTCGGTGGCACGCTCGGGCGCCGTGACCGAGCCCATGTAGGGCTTGTCGCTGTACTTCATGTGCGTGTAGACCATGTCGAAGTGCCGCTTGTTGACGGGCAGATCGACCGGCTCGCAGATGGTGCCGCCGGAATGATGCAGCGAGGTCGCGACGTAGGCGAGCTTTACGAAATTGCGGAAGTCCTCGATCCTTGCATAGCGGCGTCCCTCATCGAGGTTGCGCACGAAGGGTGAGCCGTAGGCGGGCGCGAATACGGTGCGGTTGCCACCGATGATCACGTTGCGTGCCGGGTTGCGGGCATACTGGGTGAATTCGCGCGGCGCGGAAGCCTGCACGAGCTTGCGGCACAGGCCGCGCGCGAAGCGCACGCGCTCGCCCTGCACGTCCGCCCCGGCCGCCTTCCAGATCTCAAGCGACTCAGGATCATCGCGGAAGTCGATGCCGATCTCCTGCAGGATGGTGTCGGCGTTGTGTTCCAAAAGCTCCAGCCCCTCGGCACTGAGCACTTCGTAGTACGGGATTTTGCGCGTGATGTAGGGGACGAAGGCGTGGCTGCGCGCGGTGCGGGCGGCGATCTTGGCGTCCCGGCCACTCGGGCGACGGGAACGGGCGCCGGGGCCTGGCTGTTGCTGCGCGTCCATTTTGTGTGTCCTGACCGTAAGTTACGGCTGTTTTGCGGTGCCGGCGGCCATTATGGGTCAGCCCCGCCGGTGGCAACTGACCAAATTGCGGCATGGACTTCTCTGGCAGCGCCACCGGCTCACGCTCCGGCGGCCGCCGGGGCGCGTTGTGCGGGGCCTGGCTCGCCGCAGCCCCGTCAGCGCTGCGTAACCACGGGCAGGTCGAGGGACGTGGCTGCCTCGGGGGCGTGAAACACCCGCTGTGTCGCCTTGCGGTAGTCCTGGGGCCGGGCGAGGAAGATGTTGTCCACGTAGGTCTGCGGATTGCGGTCGTAGAGCGGGAACCAGCTCGACTGCACCTGCACCATCAGGCGGTGTCCCGGCAGGAAGACGTGATCCACCATCGGCAGCGCGAAGTGGTAGGCCTGCACCTTGTTCGCGGGGATGGCACTCGGGTGCTCGATGCTGTCGCGGTAACGGCCGCGGAAGATATCCATGCCGATCGGCAGCTGGTAGCCCGACATAGGCAGGTCGGAGGGCACCTCGTCCGGGTAGACGTCGATCAGCTTCACCACCCAGTCGCTGTCGGTGCCGCTCGTTGCGGCATAGAGATTCACCTGCGGCGCCCCGCCGATGTGCAGGGGCGTCTTGAGGGGCGCGCTGACGTAAACCAGCACGTCGGGCCGGTCCGCGACGAAGCGCTGGTCATTCACGAGCCAGCGCTGCCACGCCGGAGCGTCGGCGAAATGCACCGGCCGCGGGGTATAGGGCACCGGCTTCGCCGGATCCGAGACATATTCATCGTACGGCTGCGCGCTCTTGGCGGGTGCCTCGAAGCTGAGCGCGCTGCCTGGCTGCAGATACAGGCGCTGCGGCCTGGACGCGCAGCCGGAATCGCAGGACAGCGGCCATGCCTTGAGGCGCCGCCAGGCGTCCGTCCCGGTCTCGTAGACAAACACCGGCGGCGTGTCAGCCTTGGGCGCGCCGTCTTTCAGGTGCTCATCGAGAAAGGGCTGCATGACGTCGCGCCGGAACTGCAGGGCGGTGTTGCCCTCGAGCTTCAGTGGCCCCAGGGTCGAGCCGTCATAGTTCACGCCGCTGTGCCGCCACGGACCGAGCACCAGGTAATTCATGTCGTTCGCGGTGTCCTTGGGCTCCGTGGCCGCATAGGCGTGCACCCCGCCATACATGTCCTCCTGGTCGTAGATCGAGGTGACGTACATGGTCGGGGTCCTGAGGGGCTCGCGCGCGAGGATCTGATCCAGCGCCTGCGCACTCCAGAACTGATCGTAGGCCGGGTGCTCGACGATCTTGTTCCAGAACGGCAGCTGCTCGATGCCGAAGCGGCGCGCGAAGTCCTGAGCGGAGCCGGACTGCAGGAACAGCTGGTAGTCATCGTAGACGCCGCCGGCGATCTCCACGCCCTCGGCGCGCGCGCTGGTCTGCAGCGTGAGGTAGCGGAAGTTCGACTGGCGGAAGGCGCCGTTGTGGAACCAGTCATCGCCCTTCCAGCCATCGACCATCGGGCACATGGGCACGGCGGCGTGCAGCGCCGGGTGCGGGTTGATGAGGGCCATCAGCACCGTGAAGCCCTCGTAGGAGGACCCGATCATGCCGACCCGGCCGTTGCTCTCCGGCACGTTCTTCACCAGCCAGTCGATGGTGTCGTAGGCATCGGTGGAGTGGTCGACCGCGGTTGCGTTGAGCGGCCCGCGCAGCGGGCGCGTCATGACGTAGTCGCCCTCGGAGTCGTACTTGCCGCGCACGTCCTGGAACACGCGGATGTAGCCCTGCGACACCAGCACCTCGTCCCCCATCGACAGGCTCGAGAGCAGGTGCGGGCTCACGAAGCGCTGGGCGCGCATGGCGGCGTGGTAGGGCGTGCGCGTGAGAATGATCGGGGCGCGCTGCGCGCCCTTCGGAATCAGGATTACGGTAAAGAGCTTGACCCCATCGCGCATCGGCACCATGGCCTCGCGCCGCACATAGTCGTACTCGCCCGTCGGGGCGCTGAAGTTCGGAATGTCAGGCTGCATGGGCGGCGTCGGCGCCGCCGCCGAGGCCGTGAGGTATGCCGCGCCAAGGGCCGCCAGGAGGTATCGCGTGCGCATGGTGCTCCGCTGAAGATCATGGGTCCGCAGCGCGGACGCCGCGTAACGCGAAGCGCAGCCTAGCAGAACCGCACCCGCCGCCGCGCGCCTGCGCCTTGAGCGGGGGCGCGCTAGGATGCGTGCATGAGCGTCCCAGATCTCGTGAGGGCCCTGCGCGCGGTGCTGCCCGCGGACGCCCTGCTTGTGAGCGCGGAGGATCGCCGGCCGTTCGAATGCGACGGGCTGACGGTGTTCCGCGAGCTGCCAGCGCTCGTGGCGCTGCCGCGTACCGAAGCCGAGGTGCGCGCGGTGCTCGTCAGCTGCCATCGCCACGGCGTGCCGGTGGTCGCGCGCGGCTCCGGGACCGGGCTCTCGGGAGGGGCAACCCCGCACCCGGGCGGAGTGCTGCTGTCGCTGGCGCGCATGAACCGCATCCTGCACATCGATCCGCTCGCGCGCACCGCGCGCCTGGAGCCGGGCGTGCCCAATCAGCGCATCTCTGAAGCCGCCGCCGCCTTTGGCCTCTACTACGCCCCGGACCCCTCCTCGCAGGTGGCCTGCTCGATCGGCGGCAACGTCGCGGAAAATTCCGGCGGTGTGCACTGTCTCAAGTACGGCCTCACCGTGCATAACGTGCTCGCGGTGCGCGGCTTCGGCATCGACGGGGAACGCATCGAGCTTGGCGGCACCGCCGCCGATGGCCCGGGGCTCGACCTCCTCGCCCTTGCGATCGGCTCAGAAGGCCTGCTCATGGTGGTGACCGAGGTGATCGTGAAGCTCATCCCGAGGCCACCGTGCGCACAGCTCGTCATGGCCTCCTTCGCCGACGTGCACAGCGCCGGCGATGCGGTCGCCGCGATCATCGGCGCGGGCATCATCCCGGCGGGACTGGAAATGATGGACCGCAAGGCGACCGCCGCGGTCGAGCCCTTCGTGCAGGCGGGCTACGACCTTGAGGCAGCGGCGATCCTCCTGGTCGAGTCCGACGGCACGCCCGAGGAGGTGGCCGACCAGGTGGCCGAGATTGAACGTGTGCTGCGCGCCGCCGGCGCGAGCTCCCTGCGCGTCTCGGGCTCGGAGGCCGAGCGCGTGCGCCTGTGGTCCGGCCGCAAGAACGCTTTTCCGGCTGCGGGGCGCATCTCGCCCGACTATTACTGCATGGACGGCACTATCCCGCGCAAGCACGTCGGGCGGGTGCTGGAGGCGATCGAAGCCATGGAGGTGAGCTATCAGCTGCGCTGCATGAACGTTTTCCACGCCGGCGACGGCAACCTGCATCCGGTGATCCTGTTCGATGCCAACGAGCCAGGGTCCTGGGAGCGCGCCGAGCGCTTCGGAGCGCAGATCCTCGAGCTGTGCGTGGAGCTCGGCGGCACCATCACCGGCGAGCACGGTGTCGGCATCGAGAAGATCAACTCGATGTGCGTGCAGTTCTCAGCCGCCGAGCGCGCCGCGTTCTTCGCGGTCAAGGAGGCCTTCGATCCGCGCGGGCTCCTGAATCCCGGCAAGCTCATTCCGACGCTGGCGCGCTGCGCCGAGTACGGCCGGATGCGCGTGCATGGCGGGACTCTTTCGCATCCGGACCTGCCGCGCTTCTAGAGCAGTGATGCGCGCGGCAACCGAGGTCCTTGCCGAGCTGCGCGAGCGCATCCTCGAAGCCGCGGCCAGCGGCATCGCACTGCGGCTGCGCGGGGCGGGGACCAAGGACTTCTACGGCGAGCAGCCGCGAGGTGAGGTCCTTGATCTCAGCGCCTATCAGGGCATCGTGCATTACGAGCCCTCCGAGCTGGTGCTCACGGCACGTTGTGGCACGCCGCTGTCGCAGATCGAGGCGGCGCTCGCAGCGCAGGGCCAGTTTCTGGCATTCGAGCCACCGCGCTTTGCTGCCGACCCAACCTTGGGCGGCGTCATCGCCGCCGGACTCTCAGGTCCCGGGCGCCCCTACTTCGGCGCGGCGCGCGACTTCGTGCTAGGGGCCCATCTCCTCGATGCGCAAGGGCAGACGCTGCGCTTCGGCGGTGAGGTGATGAAGAACGTCGCCGGCTTCGATGTCGCGCGCCTCCTGTGCGGTTCGCTCGGGATCCTGGGCGTCATCACCCAGGTGTCCCTGAAGGTGTTGCCGCTACCGCGCGGCGAGCTGACGCTGCGACTGGAATGGCCGGCTGCGGAGGCGCTGCAGCACTTCAACCGACTCGGCGGGCAGCCGCTGCCGCTGTCCGCGGCCGCCTGGCACGAGGGCGCCGCCTGGCTGCGCCTGGCGGGCGCGGTGCCGGCGGTCGATGCCGCCTGTGCGCGCATCGGGGGGGAGCGGGTCGATGAGCGCGCAGCGCGGGCCTTCTGGTCCTCGCTGCGCGACCTCACGCTGCCGTTCTTTGCGCAGGAGCCGGTGTGGCGGGTGTCAGTGCCCTCCACGGCAGCGCCGCTCGCGCTGCCGGGCCCGGTGCTGATCGACTGGGGTGGCGCGCTGCGCTGGTACGCTGGCCTTCCCTCGACCGCCGGGGTGCGCGCACAGGCGAGCGCCGCTAGTGGCACGGCGGCACTCTTCCGCGGCCCCTCAGCAGCCGATACGCCACGCCTCCACCCGCTGCCCGGTGCGAACCTTGCCCTGCACCGGCGGCTGAAGGAGCGCTTCGATCCACAGGGCATCTTCAACCGCGACCGGCTGATTCCCGGACTCTAGAGCGCCGCCTCTGGCACCCGGCACCGGTCCGGTTCAAGATTCCAGCATGAGAAGAACAATCGCGGCTGCCCTCGCGGCGAGCCTGATCGTCACAGTCCTCGCCGCCCCCGCACCGGTGTTCCCGCCCTGGGGCCTGTCGCTTGACTATCTCGACCCGGGCGTGCAGCCGGGCAATGACTTCTTCCGCTATTCCAACGGCGGCTGGCTCAAGGATGCAACCATCCCGCCGGACCGGCGCGCCGCCGGGATCAACCTCGACATCGACAAAGGGAACGAGAAGAAGCTGCAGACGGTGCTGGCGACGCTCGCCGCGAAGCCTGAGGCAGCCTTGAGCGCCGAGGAGCGCAAGCTGCGCGACTTCTACCTCGCCTTCACGGACACCGCCGCCATCGAGGCTGTCGGCCTGCAGCCGGTGCAGGCTGATCTTGAGCGTATCGCAACCCTCTCGAGCCCGGCTGAGGTTGCCGCCTTCATGGCGGCGCCGGCGACGCGCACGCCCGGGCCCTACGCGGCACGCATCACGATCGACCAGAAGAACCCGGCCGCCTACATCGTGCGGCTCACCCAGTCCGGCCTCGGGATGCCCGACCGTGACTACTACCTGCGCGATGACAAGGAGATCATAGCCACCCGCGAGGCCTACCAGCACTACCTCGCCACCATGCTGAGCCTGGCGGGCGTGAAGGATCCGGCGCGCGCCGCGGCGGTCTATGCACTCGAGGCGCGCATCGCGGACAGTCACTGGCCGGCGGCCGAGCGCCGCGATGCGGACAAGACCTACAACCTGATGAGCGTCACGGAGCTGTCGGGCTTTGCGCCGCAATTTCCCTGGGCGAGCTACCTTGGCGCCGCCGGCGTGCCGCTGCGCACGCCGCACGGCGAACGCCGCATCGACATCGCCGAGAAGTCTGCATTTCCCAGGCTCGCCGAGATCTTCGGCTCGACCCCGGTGGCCGTATGGCGCGACTACCTCACGGTGCGCTACCTGCACGAGCGCGCCGAGTACCTGCCCAAAGCCTTCGATGATGCGGACTTCGCCTTCTACGGGGTGATCATCTCCGGCCAGAAGCAGCAGTTGCCGCGCGAGCTGCGTGCCATCCACCTGCTGGATGAGCAGATGGGCGAAGCCCTGGGCAAGCTCTACTGTGCCGCCTACTTCCCGCCCGAGGCCAAGGCCAAGAGCCGGCAGCTGGTGGATAACCTGCTCAAGGCCTACGCGAGCGACATCCAGTCCCTCACCTGGATGACGCCGGCGACCCGGCAGAAGGCGCTGGAGAAGATCCACACCTTCTCGCCGAAGGTCGGCTATCCGGACACCTGGCGCGACTACACAGCCCTCAGCATCAGCCGCGGCGACCTCATCGGCGATGTGCGCAGCGCCACCGTGTTCGAGTGGCAACGGCATCTTGCGCAGCTGGATGCACCGGTCGACCGCAGCGAGTGGTTCATGACGCCACCCACTAACAACGCCTACTACAACCCGACGCTCAACGAGATCGTCTTCCCGGCCGGCATCCTGCAGCCGCCCTACTTCGACCCGAACGCCGACGAGGCTGTCAACTACGGGGAGATCGGCGCCGTGATCGGGCATGAGATCAGCCACGGCTTCGATGACCAGGGCAGCAAGTACAACGCCGCCGGTGAACTCAAGAACTGGTGGACCGCGGCGGACCGCAAGGACTTCGATGCGCGCACCACGCGCCTGGCGCAGCAGTATGACGCCTACGAGCCCCTGCCCGGGCTGCACGTGAACGGCCGCCTGACGCTCGGGGAGAACATCGCGGACCTGGCCGGTCTCGTGATCGCGCACCAGGCCTACCGCATCGCGCTCGGCGGCAAGCCGGCGCCGCTACTGAACGGGTTGAGCGGCGACCAGCGCTTCTACCTCGCTTACGGCCAGAGCTGGCGCGAAGTGTGGACCGAGGGCCTCACGCGGCGCGTCGTGCTCTCCAATCCCCACAGCCCCTCCATCTATCGGGTCAATGGCGTGGTGAGAAACGATGCGGGCTGGTACGCGGCCTTCCCGGCCATCAAGCCCGGCGATGCCTACTACCTGAACCCGGACGAGCGCGTGGTCCTGTGGTGAGCGGCCGGGCGCGCGCCTAGCGGGCGGCAGTCTCCGCCTGGTGGGCACGGGCCAGGTCCGCCAGGGTATTAAAGCGAAAGTTGTAGACCGGCGTCCCCGCTGGTGGCTGCGTCGCGCCCCACCCCTGCGCATCCTGGCGGCGGTCGATCCAGGCGCTGGCGAGACCGGCGGCCTGAGCCGGGGCGTGATCGTGAAAAAGACTCTGCGCGGTGTGCAGGATCTGCCGCGGCTCGACCCCGAGGCGCTCGAGTGTTGCTAGCAGGTAACGGAAATTGCGCGGGTCGGGCTTGTAGGAACCGATGTCCTGGGCGGTGCAGATGGCGTCGAAGGCCACCCCGAGGCGCGCGTTGCTGCCGGCGAAGCTCGCGCGGTCCACGTTGGAGAGGATGACGAGGAGATAATGGCGCTTCAGGTACGCAAGCGCTGCGGCGCTGTCGGGAAATGCCGGCCAGTCCGGGATCGAGCGCCCGAAGGCGACGTGCACGGCTTCGTCCGCGACCACCCCCCAGTCGCGCGCCAGGCGCCGGTGTACCTCGGCGAGCAGCTCCGGGTAGAGCATCGCGGGCGTGGCCGCCTGCTGCGCCGACTCGTGCGTGGCGAATTCGGCGAGCACCGCATCGCGCGCAGGCTCGCGGCCGGCCAGGCGCAGCAGTGGCCCGAGCGCTGTGAACAACCCGCTCTCCCAGTCAATGAGCGTGCCGTAGCAGTCGAACGTCAGCGCCCTGAAGTCATGCAGTTTCACGGGCGGCTCACAGGGTGATGGTGCCGCGGCCGAGCTCGATCACTTCACCGCTCACGAAGATGGCTTGCTGGCCATCGACCCGCAGCCGCAGCGACGAAGGTCGCCCGGTGTACTCGCCCTGGGCGATCTCGAACTCGCACGGCAACGGACGACCCATCGCCAGGCACCAGCCGCCGAGGTTCGCGGTCGCGGAGCCCGTGGCCGGGTCCTCCAGCGCCCCGGCGCCGAGTGGAAAGAAGAACCGCGCCAGCAGTCCGGTGGCCGTCGGGGCAAAGATGTAGGCCATGCTCTTGCCTTCGGCGCTGACCATCTGCGCGAGCAGGTCGGCGCGTACCCGCGCCCGCCGCACCGCCGCCTCGCTCGAGAGCGGAACCACCAGCTGTTCGGTGCCGGCGTCGACCCACAGGGGGCGCTCGGCGATATCCTCCTTGTCCAGCCCGAGCATCGCGGCGAGCGTGAAGCGCGGCTCCTGAACCTCGCGCCACTTGGCGGCGCGCGCCTGCAGGGTCCAACGCTCCCCCGTGGCCCGCACCGCAATGATGCCCGCGGTCATCTCGAGGGTCAGGCGGTCGCCGCCGAGTCCGAGCGCGCGGCAGACGTGCGCGGTGCCAAGCGTCGGGTGCCCGGCGAAGGGCATCTCGTACTCGGGCGTGAAGATGCGCACGCGGGCGCTGGCACGCTCGGAAGGCAGGATGAAGGTCGTTTCGGACAGATTGAACTGCAGGGCGAGCGCCTGCATCCTAGCCGCATCGAGGGTCTGCGCACGCTCGAACACGCACAGCGGGTTGCCGCTCAGGGTGGTGCGGCCCTGCGTGAAGACGTTGACCAGGCGGTAGGCGTAAGCGGGCATCGGTCGAGTTTAGCCTCACACGGAAGCGATCATAAGCCATGACGACGGAAATGCTGTTTCGCGATGATGCCTACCTGCGAACCGCGACCGCACGCGTGCTGAGCGTCAGCGAGCGCGGCATCGAGCTCGACCGCACGCTGTTCTACCCTCTGGGGGGCGGCCAGGCCGGCGACAGCGGCACCCTCACGCGTAGCAACGGTGAGCACATCGGCATCGTGGACACCCGCAAGGGCGAGGGCCCGGGGCGCATCGTGCACCTGGTGTCCGGGGGCGCGCCTACCCTTGAGGCCGGCGAAACGGTCACGCTCGCGATCGACTGGGAGCGTCGCTACCGGCTCATGCGCCTGCACACCGCGCTGCATCTGATGTCATGCGTGGTGGTGGCGCCGGTGACCGGCGGCAACATCGTGCCGGACAAGGCGCGTCTGGACTTCGACATCGAACTGTCGCAGCTGAATGGCGAGCATATCGAGCGCGCGACCAACGAGCTCATCGCGAGGGCGTTGGCGACCGAGACGACCTGGATCACGGATGAGGAGCTCGACGCGCAGCCGGAGCTGGTGAAAACGATGAGCGTCGCGCCGCCCAGGGGCGCCGGACGCGTACGCCTACTGAGGATCCCCGGCATCGACCTGCAGCCCTGTGGCGGCACGCACGTCGCCAACATCGGGGAGATCGGGGCTATCCGCGTGCTCAAGATCCGCAGCGAGGGCAAGCACAACAAGCGCGTCGAGATCACCCTGAACGGAAGCGGCTGACCTCGAGCCCGTTGCCCACCGCGAGCAGCACCGAGGTCATCTCCGGCGCCTGCCGCACGCGCTCGCGGTAGGCGCTCGCGTGCACCTGCGCGCTCTCCGGGTACACCATGTTGTCGGCCACGATGACGGCGCCTGGGGCGAGCTTCGGGTACAGCAGCTCGAACACCGGCACGTACAGGTCCTTCCACAGATCGATGAGCACGAAATCGAAAGGACCGGGGAGCGCTTTGAGCGACGCCAACGCATCGCCGATGCGAAACTCGACGAACCCGGCCAGACGCGCCTGCGCCAGCCGCGCCAGCGCGTATTCGGTCTTCGCGGCCTGCAGCTCAAGGGAGGTCACGTTCCCGCCGGTGGCGCGCGCCGCGTCCGCCAGCCAGTGGGTGGAGTAGCCGTAGGAGCTGCCGACCTCGAGGATCCGTTGCGCGCCGGCCTCCTTGATCAGCAGGTTGAGGAACGCGCCGGCGGCGCGCCCGACCGGCAGCAGCATCTCATCACGCCGGCGCCCGGCCTCCTCGGGCGTCATGGTGTCCCACAGCGCCTCCTCGCGCACGGCGCGCGCCTCGTACTCAGCGAGCACGCCACGCAGTGCCTCATCGAGCGCCAAAGGATCGTTCATGAGCCTCTCCTTGGAAAACAGCCTCAGGCGGCGCCCGAGAAATATTCCTGCAGCGACGCGACTCCGAGGCGCTTGGCCTCGAACAGGCTCTCGAGGTGCTCGCGCGAATTGACGAGCCCGCGCGCGCGCAGCACACCCTGCTCATCGATGAGCGCCGCAAACGGCAGGCGGCTTACCTGGAAGGCAAGTCCGAGCGGTGCCGAGACCACGTACGGTATCGACTCCAGCCCCTGGGCGCGCACGAACTCCTGCTGCTCCTTGAGGTCCCCGTCGCTGGCGAGGATGACGTCCATCCAGGTACGCTCATCGCGCCGGCTCGACTTGACCGCCGCCAGCAGGGTCTTGCACACCGGGCAGGTCGGCGACACGAAGAGCACGAGCGTGCTGCGGCCGTCGGCGCGGGCCGCACCGACCTCATGGCTTGCGCCCTGCAGGTCCGACACCGGCACCACGGGGGCGGGCTCGCCCACCTTCAGGCCGCGGTTGAGCATGAGGGCGCCGGCGGGCGCGATACGCTCGTGCAGCACGCCGAGCTGGCGCACCACGGCGAGCAGCACCGTCGCCAGCAGCAGCACCAGCACCCATAGCACGATGTTGGAGATCGCGAGCGCGCTCACCGCGGAGCCTCCCAGCGGGCAACCTTGGGGGCGATGCGCCCGAGGAGGCGGTCGGCACTCATATATAAGAGCGTCACCAGCGCCACGCCCGCCCCGACCGTCAGCAGGTCCGGAGGCTCGAGTGCGCGGGCGCTCCAGGGCAGCCAGACCGCGGCCAGCGCCCCGGCCAGGAGGACGTTGCGCCCCAGCATCCAGGGCGCGATCGGGCGGCGTTCCTCGAACGAACCGCAGCCGCAGGAGAGCTCGCGCCGGCCGCGATAGAGATTGAGTGCCATGGCGAGGGCGTAGAGGACGAGGAGCAGCGTCCCGCCGAGCGCGGCCGCGGCCCGTGCCGCAGGCACCAGGAGTGCCGCGGCAATGGCGCCCTCGAGGAGCGGCAGCACCCAGGCCACGGCCAGGCCCTCCGGCAGCACCCGGTAGGCGCGCAATACCTCGGCAAACACCGCAAGATCGCGGACCTTGTGAAGCGCGGCGCTGGCGAAGAGCAGCGCGAACGTGCCGGCGAGGAGCGTACCGATGGCAGGGTCGATCATCGCGGCATCATAAACCAGGTGACTGCCCTAAGCCGCCGCGGACAGGATCGCACCACTGGTGGGTACGCCCGTGCCTGCGGTCACCAGCACGTTCTCGACTCCGGCGACCTGGTTCACCGACGTGCCGCGCACCTGGCGCACCGCTTCGGCGACGCCGTTCAGGCCGTGGATGTAGGCCTCCCCGAGCTGCCCGCCGTGGGTATTCACCGGCAGCGCCCCGCCGATCTCGATGTTGCCATCGCGGATGAAGTCCTTCGCCTCCCCGCGGGGGCAGAAATCAAACACTTCCAGCTGCGGCAGCACGAAGGGCGAGAAATGGTCGTAGAGCACCGCCGTCTGGATGTCAGCCGCGCTCAGCGCCGCCATGGCATACAGCTGGCGCGCCACCAGGCGCATCTCGGACAGCGCCGAGATATCGCGGCGGTAAAAGCTCGTCATGTTCATCTGCTCATCGGCCGCGCCCTGGGCGGCGGCGCGGATCAGCGCCGGGCGCTGGCGCAGGTGGCGGGCACGCGCGGCGCTCGTGACGACGATGGCCACCGCGCCATCACTCTCCTGGCAGCAGTCAAGCAGGTGCAGCGGCTCGACGATCCAGCGCGAGGCCTGATGCTCGGCAAGCGTGATGGGCTTGGAGTAGAACCAGGCATGCGGGTTATTGGCGGCATGCCGGCGGCAGGCCACCGAGACGCGCCCGAAATCCTCGCTAGTGGCGCCGAAGTCGTGCATGTAGCGGCGCGCCGCCAGCGCCACCCAGGAGGCCGGGGTGGCGAGCCCGAAGGGCACGCTCCAGGACCAGTTGGCGTTCTCGGCGTTGGGAAAGGCCGGTGGCACGAACCCCTGTCCGAAGCGGTACTGCGAGCGCTCGTTCATGGCGCGGTAGCACACCACGACCTCGGCGATGCCCGCGTGAATGGCGAGCGCCGCCTGCAGCAGTGGCGCGCAGGCGGCCCCCCCTCCGTAGTCGGTGCGGCCGAAGAACTTCAGCTCCCGCCCGCCGATGTTACGGAACACTTCGATCTCGGGGTTCTTGTCCATGGCGTAGGTGCACAGCCCGTCGACGTCCGTGAGCTTCAGGCCCGCATCTTCGATAGCCGCGCTCACCGCTTCCACCGCCAGCGCAAGTTCGCTGCGCCCCGAGTCCTTGGAGAACTCCGTGGCGCCGATGCCGACGACGGCGGTCCGGTCGCGCAGCGCACTCATCGGGGCAGCGCCACGCGCACCAGCGCGGTGACGTGGGAGCCTAAGCTGTTGCTTCCGGTCACCGCGACGTCGACGATTTGCACCTCACTTTCCGCGCGCTTGCCGGTCACTATGCCCGTGAGCCGCAGCGTGTCACCGGCATAGTTGGGTACGCCGAGGCGCAGCTCGATGCCGCGGATCTGCCCCTGCGGTGCCGCCCAGTCGTTCACGAAGCGCTGCACGTAGCCATTGGTGGTAAGGATGTTCATGAAGATGTCGGGCGTGCCGCGCGCGCGCGCCGCGGCAACGTCGTGGTGCACGACCTCGAAATCCCCGCTCGCCATGGCGCCGGCGACGATGACCGAGGGCGTCACGCTCAGGTCCAGCACCGGCAGCGACTGCCCGATCCGCACCGATTCAAAGCGCACCCCGCTCATCGCCCCTCCAGTTCACCGGTAAAGGACGCGACCGCCCCGGCGGCCAGCGCCGCGCCGATGCCCGCCAGCGTCGGCGTCGCCCCGCCGAGGGCGACCTCGAGCTGTTTCGCCCGCAGGAAGAAGGCCTGCACCGGGTACTCAACGTCCGCGCCGAGGCCGCCGTGCACGTGCTGGACGGCGTGACTCACCCGGTGCCCGGCGTGCGCAGCCCACCACTTGGCGCACAGCACCTGCGCGGCTGCATCGCGGCCCGCATCGAGCGCCCACACCGCAGCCAGGTACACCGAGCGCAGCGCCTCGACGTCGATGTAGCAGTCCGCGAGGCGGTGCTGCACAGCCTGGAAACTGCCGATCGGGCGCCCGAACTGCTGTCGCTCGCCGACGTAGGCCGCCGCGCGCCGCAGCGCTTCATCCAGTACTCCGAGCTGCGCTGCGGCGAGCGCCACCTGCGCGCACTCGATCAGGTAGCGCAGCGGCCGCGCGTCGGTGCCCAGAACATCCGCAGGCCCGGCCAGCACGCCTGAGAATCGCACCTCGCCCGCGGGCTCCCCGCTCGTTGACTGCTGCGCTGTGATCTCGACCCCCGGCGCCCGCGGGTCGATGAGGAACACGTGCGGAATTGCATCCGGCGTGCTCGCCGAAACCAGCAGGCACTGCACATCGAGCGCATAGGGCACGCAGGTCTTGGTGCCGCTCAGACGCCAGCCCCCGGTGATCGGCTGGGCGAGTGTCGCCGGGGCGAGCAGTCGGGCATTTCCGGCCTCCTCGAGCGCGGCACTCAACAGCAGCCCGCCGCGGGCCACCTGGGACAGGAGCGCACGCTGGGTGGTGCTGCCGAAGCGCTCCAGCGGCAGCGCGCCGAGCACCAGCGTCGCCAGCAGCGGCAGCGCCGCGAGCGTGCGGCCCTGTTCCTCCAGCACCAGCGCCAGCTCGGTGAGCCCGAGTCCGGAGCCGCCCTGGTCAGTGCCGATGGCGGTGCCGAGCACGCCGGCTTCGGCAAGCGCACTCCATAGCGTCGCATCGTAGTTGAGGCCGCCGCGGGCAAAGGTCTTGCGGAACTCATCCGTGAAGCGCTCGGCAAACAGGCGTCCCGCGAGCTCGCGCAGCGCTGCTTGTTCCTCGGTGTAGCTGAAGTCCATGGCCTTCAGTCCTGGCGGGGGGCGCGGAAGGCGTACAGCACGTAGCCGGGCTCGACTTCGATGAACTCAGCCTCGAGCGGCATGCCGATGCGCAGCGCCGCAGGCTCGGTGCCGGTGAGGTTGCCGAGCAGTCGCACGCCCTCCTCGAGCTCCACGAGTGCCACAGCCAGGGGGTACGTGAACCCGGGCAGCTGCGGCTGGTGCACGATGACGTAGCTGTGCAGCACGCCGCGGCCGCTCACGGCCTGCGCGGTCCACTCGCGTGAGTGACACTTCGGGCACATGGGGCCGGGCGGATGGTGCAGGTGAGCGCACCGCGCGCAGCGGCGGATGAGCAGGCGCCGCTGCGTGAGTCCCTCCCAGAAGAATGCGCTGTCCTGGGTGATCGCGGGGCGCGGGTGCGCAGGTTTCGCAGGCGCCGCGGGGGCTGCCGGCAGCACGGCGCGCGCCGGGCGGAACTTGAGGATCCTGAAGCGCATGCGGCCGATGAGGGTGCCGTGCTGGTCGCTGAACTCGTAGCGGTAGTTGAGGAAGTGACCGGTGCCGAGCGCGGTGCGCTTCTCGTCCGACACCTCCTCCAGGAATACCTTCTGGGTGACGAGGTCTCCTGGTTTCAGATATTGCACGTACTCCTGCTCGAGGTTGGTCGCCACGACCGCCGTGAAGCCTGCGGCATCCAGCGCCTGGATTCCAAGCAGCGTCCCGTTGCCCTCGGCGATCGTGTGGGGGCTGAAGCGCCCCATGGTCCATACCTCGAGCATCGCAGGCGGCGCCACGATCCCGCCGTGCGGACCCGCCGCGGCCGCGGCCTCGTCCAGGTACAAAGGATTGCCCTCGCCCATCGCCTCGCACCAGCGGCGGATCATGGGCAGGTTCACGGCATCCGGCGCGGTGCGGTCCGCGGATGCCGCCTGACCGCGCTGCGCGCGCAGCGCGATGAGCCACTCGGCCTGCGCGGGTGAGCTCATCGTGATGCTCCCGCACGCGGCAGGCCGAGGGCCCGCTGCGCCACCATGTCGCGCAGCACCTCTGTCGTACCGCCACCGAAGGTATTGATCTGGCAGCGCCGGTACTCGGCCTCCAGGCGCCCGGCCAGCACCGCGCCGGCGGAGCCGTGCTTAAGGAGACCGGCGGAGCCTGTGACGTCCAGGAGCAGCCGCAGCACGGAGATGTAGCTCTCGGTGCTGAACACCTTGCAGGCGCTGGCGAGCTGGGCGCGCGTCTCGCCCTGCGCGACCTCCCAGGCGACGCGGTTGCCGAGCACGGCGTACGCCTGCAGCAGCACGTACGCTTGCGCGAAGGCCATCTGCACCCAGGGCTGGTCGATGAGGAAGCCCAGGCCCGCAGGCGTGATGCGCGCCCATTGCAGGGTGTCATCGAAACACCCCTGCGCCCCGTAGGCGAGCGCGGCGAGACCGACGCGCTCGTGATTGAGCTGCTCGGTGATGAGCTGCCAGCCGCGGTTGAGCTCACCCACCAGCATGCTCTCGGGCACCCGCACGTCCTTGTAGTAGGTGACGTTGGTGCGCACCCCGCCCACGGTGTGGATGGGCGACAGCGCGAATCCGGGCAGACGCGTATCCACCATGAGAATCGAGATGCCGCGGTGGGCCGGGGCCTGAGGATCGGTGCGCGCGGCGAGCCAGATGTAGTCGGCGCCTTCGGCGCCGCTGGTGAATACTTTCTGGCCGTTGATGAGGAACGCGTCCCCGTCACGCACAGCCTGGGTGCGCAGCGCGGCAAGGTCGGTGCCTGCCTGCGGCTCGGTGTAGCCGACCGCGAAATTGAGCTCCCCGCTGGCGATGCGCGGCAGGATCTCGCGCTTCTGCGCTTCGCTGCCGCGCCGGATGAGCGCAGGTCCGATCGTGTTCACGGTGACGAAGGGGAACGGGGCCTCGGCGAGCCACAGCTCTTCCATGACGATCTTCTGTGCCAGCGGGTCAAGTCCGCGCCCGCCATACTCGCGCGGCCAGCCCGGGGTGAGCCAGCCATCGCGCCCCATCTGCTGCAGCGTCTCGCGGTAGGCCGCGCCGCTCTCGCGGCTGCGCGTAGCCTCCCGTCGCTGCGGCGTCATGAGATTCGCCAGGTAGGCGCGGAACTCGTGGCGCAGCTGGCGCTGCTCGGGGGTGTACTCGAGCCGCACCTCAGTCCCCGGCGAACGGCGCGATGTGAAGCATCGCGAGCGTGGCGGCGCTCAGGGGCAGGTAGCGCCCGGCGCGCGCATCGCGCACGAAGAGCGGATCGCGGGCGCGCGCAGGATCGTAGCCGGCGCGCTGCAGGTCGATCTTGCGCAGCTTGAAGGTCGTCGTGAGGTCGGCGTCGGCGGCGATGCGCACGAACAGCGGCAGGGCGTAATCGGCCAGGCGGGAGGCGGCCCAGGCGTGGAATGCGACGGGGTCGAACCGCGAGGCCTCCGCATAGGTGAGCGCCACCATGCCGGCACGCCCCTCCGTGCCCGGCACGCGCACACCGTACACGTTCACCACCGCCGGGCCTTCGAACTGGCCCAGGACCGCGGCGACTTCGTCGGTGGAGACGTTCTCACCCTTCCAGCGATAGGTGTCACCGACGCGGTCGACGAAGTAGAAGTAATCCTCGGCGTCAAAGCGCACCAGGTCCCCGGAGCGTACCCAGCGGTCCCCCGGATGGAACGCTCCGCGCAGCACCTTGGCCGCAGTGGCCTCCGCGGAAGTGTAGCCCTCGAAATACCCGGCGGCCCCTGGCCCGTCGAGCACTTCGGCGATCAGCTCCCCGACCTCGCCGGGTCGGCACAACATCAAGGTGCCGTCGCTCGCGCGCGGGTAACCGCCGGTCTCGACGTCGTAGCGCACCACGCGGATGTTGCTGCGTTCCGGGTACGGCAGGCGCCCCACCGAGCCGATGCGGCCATCGACGTTCGTGAGTCCGTAGTTGGCCTCCGTGGAGCCGAGCCCCTCGCAGATGAACTCGATTCCGAAGCGCTGCTGGAACTGCTGCCATACCTGGGCCTTCAGCCCCGCCCCGCTCATGCGCCTGAGCGTGTGGTCACGGTCGTCCGCGCGCGGCGGCTGGTTGAGCAGATAGCGGCACAGTTCCCCGATGTAGTACCAGGCGGTGACGCCATGACGGCGCACGTCGTCCCAGAACTCGCTCGCGCTGAACCGGCGCCGCAGCACGATCGGGATGCCGACGTGCAGCGCCGCCGAGACCACCACCATGCCGCCGGCGCCGTGGTAGAGCGGCAGGACGTTGTAGAGCACGTCTGCGCGCGTGAGCTCCAGGAACCCGGCGATCACGCCCCCGGCATTGAGGAAGCGCAGGTGGCTCATGAGGGCTGCCTTCGGCAGCCCCGTGGTCCCGGAGGTGAAGATGTAGTAGAGCGGCTGCCCGAGCCGCACCGCGGCGCGGTGGCTGCGCGGCGGGTCCGCGTCCCCCGCCGCGGCCATCGCCGCCTCGAGCGAACGCGGCTTGAGCACCGGGCCGACAGCGGCGGGCGCGCCATCCGGGTGCAGGGACTCAAAGAGCAGCAGCGGCAGTTCGGCATCTTCCAGCGTCGCGATACGGTCCGCGCACTCGGAGCCGTAGATCAGTGCGCCGGCGTGGGTCTGCTCGAGCGCGTGCCGCAGCACGCGGCCGCGGGCCGAAGTGTTCAGGAGCGCGGTGACGATGCCGACCTTCGCCAGGCCCAGCCACACCAGCGGAAACTCCGGGCGATTGTCCATCATGAGCGCAACGACGCTGCCTGGCCCAAGGCCGGCCGCGAGCGCCGCGTGCGCCACGCGGTTGGCGCGGCGGTTCATCTCCCCGAACGTCAGTTCGCGCCCCTCGAATACGATGAAGGGCCGGTCGCCCGCGTCCGCGGCGCGCTCCTCGAGCAGGTCCGCGACGCTGTAGGGCTGGTCGCGCCGGTAGCCGCCGATCCGGGCATAGCCGCGGTTCAGGCGCTGCTGCGTGAGTTCGCGCGGGACGACTTCCTGTTCACTCACGGACGCTGCGGCCTTTGGGTTCCCCTTGAGGTGGCGCGAGGTTAGCACCGCCTTGGCGCCCTGACTGTCGTCAAACTGGGGGAGTGGCCGCGCGCTCGCAGGGCGCGCAGCCACGAGGACAATATTGTCCTATTTAATAATGGCTTACGGAACTAAATGACCGTAGCATCTCGCCCATGAACAGTGCGCGCCTGGAAGCCTTCACCGATGGCGTCATCGCCATCATCATCACCATCATGGTGCTGGAGATCCACGTACCCCAGGGGCGCGACCTCGCCTCGCTCAAGGAGGAAGTGCCGCTGCTTCTGGCCTACGTTCTGTCCTACGTGAACGTGGGCATCTTCTGGAACAACCACCACCATATGCTGCATGTCACCGAGCGCGTCGACGGGCGCGTGCTGTGGGCCAATCTCGCACTCCTGTTCTGGCTCACGCTCGTGCCCTTCGTCATCCGCTGGATCGACCAGGCCGGTTTCACCGCAGCGCCGGTGGCGGCCTACGGGGTGGTGCTGACCTGCGCCTCCATCGGTTACCTCATTCTGGAACGCACCATCATCGCCGTGAACGGACCTGACTCGCGACTCGCCGCCGCAGTCGGCACGGATGCCAAGGGACGGCTCTCGATGGTGCTGTACGTGCTCGGCGTCGTCATGGCATTCGTCGAGCCGTGGGTCTCGATCGCGCTCTACGTCGCGGTCGCGCTCATGTGGCTGGTGCCCGACCGGCGCATCGAGTCGCTGCTCAAGCGCTGACGCCGCCTACTTCGTCAGGAAGTCGAGCACGCGGCTGGCGAGCGCCCCGAACGGCGGCCACAGCAAGCGCATGCCGCTCACGGGCGCCTGATAGAACACCGGGCGCAACTTGGAGAAGGTCAGGAAGCCCTCCGCACCATGGTAGTGGCCCATGCCGCTCGCGCCGACGCCGCCGAAAGGCAGGTCGGGCTGGCCGACGTGCCACAGGGCGTCATTCACCGACACGCCGCCGGACATGACGTGCGCCAGCAGGTGATCGATGGTGGCGTGGCTGCGGCTGAAGGGATAGAAAGCAAGCGGCCGCGGCCGCGCGTTGATGAAGGCCACCGCCTCCTCGAGCCGCTCGTAGCCGAGCACCGGCAGGATCGGACCGAAGATCTCCCGCTGCATGAGCTCGCTCTCGGGTGGCGGTCCGATCACCAGATGCGGAGCGATCTTGCGCGTCGCCTCGTCCCAGGCAGCGCCGGGCAGGAGCTGCACCACGCGCGCGCCGCGGGCGCGCGCGTCCTGCAGCGCCTGGGTCAGGCGCGCGAAGGCCCGCGCATCGATGATCGAGGTGTAGTCGGGGGTGGCGGTAGTACTGTAGCGGGCGGCCACGATCTGCTGCCCCAGGGCGACGAAGGGCTCGATCTTGCCGCGCGGCAGTAACAGGTAGTCGACGGTGGTGCAGATCTGCCCGGCGTTCATGAGCTTCACGAACAGGATGCGCTCGGCCGCGGTGCGCAGCGGAAAGTCCGCGCACACCAGCGCCGGTGACTTGCCGCCGAGCTCGAGCGTCACGGGCGTGAGGTTGGCGGCGGCGGCCGCCATGACGCTGCGGCCGGTCTGGGTGGAGCCGGTGAACAGCAGATGATCGAACGGCAGGCGCGAGAACTCGATACCCACACCGCCCGTCTCGTCGAACACCGCGAGCTTCTCGGGCGGGAAATAGCGCGGCAGGCTCGCGATGAGGAAGGCCGCCAGATGGCGCGAGTTCTCCGAGAGCTTCACCATCGCGCGGTTGCCGGCGGCGAATATGGAGGTGAGCGGCAGGAACATGAGGTTGATGGGGAAGTTCCACGGCACGATCATCCCGACGACGCCGAGCGGCTGCGGCAGCACGCGGTTGCGTGCGCCGGGGAAGAGCAGGAGGTCCACCGCGCGCCGCTGCGGGCGCATCCAGGTGCGCAGCCGCTGCAGTGCCTGCTTCAGGCCATCGAGCACCGGCACCAGTTCCCCGAACTGGGTCTCGTGCCGTGAGCGGTGGCCGTAGTCGCGGTTGACCGCCTCGATTAGCGCCTCGCGGTTCTCGAGGACGAAGCGCCTGAGCCTGCGCAGGTCATCCAGCCGCTCGCGGTAGCTCGGGACCGGATCGTGCGCATAGGCCGCGCGCTGCGCCTCGAGCGCCGCCATCAGGCGCGCGCGCAGCGCCTCGGCACTAGGAGAACTGCCCTCTTGGATTGCCGCCTGCATGCCCGACTCTCCACGCGCCCTAGAAGTGCACCCCGAGCTCGGCACCCCAGAAGCGCGGCGCGGTGATGTTGGAGAACACCGTGCCGAGCGTGTTTTCGCTAATCGTCTGGATGCCGGTGGCGTACTGCTTGTCGAACAGGTTGTTCACGTACAGCGCTACCGTGTAAGCCGTGCGCCCGTGGCTCGTCCAGGCGAGGCGGCCGTCGGTGCGGTTCTGCGCACCGCCGACGGAGAAGTACGCGTTGTGGAAACACTGTCCCACCGCCACCGAGTCCGCATTGCAGCGCGTGGCTCCAGTGTAGGCATCCTGCAGCGTCAGATCGACGTCGCCCCGGAACAGATCGTGCCACAGGTAATCGAAGCCGCCGGCGACACGCCACAGCGGCTCGCCCACCGGCTGCCCGCTGATGTTGGTGCCGTCGGGAGCGGTGTAGTTGCGGTAAGTGAGATCGATGTAGGTCGCCACCAGGTTCAGGCGCAGCCCGTCGGTCGCCTGCCAATGGGTCTCGAAATCGACCCCCTCGGCGTGCTGGTCGCTCACCGTCACCTCGTACTGCGGCAGATCACCGTTGCCATTCTGCACCAGGCTCAGCTGCTGCAGGTTGGAGTACACGTAGTAGTAAGCGGAGGCATTCATGAGCAGCCGGTGGTTGAACAACTCGCTCTTCACGCCCAGCTCGTAGTTGCGCACCGTCTCGGGTTCGTACTTGGCCCCGACCGACAGCGCGTTGTAGCCACCGGCCTCGTAGCCCTTGGCGCCGGAGACGTAGAACATGACGTCCGGGATCGGCTTGTAGTCGAGCACCACGCGCGGGCTCCAGTCGTTCCAGCTATTGCTGACCCGGTAGGGCGCGGCGGTCGAGATCGGCGTGTTGAACTCGATGTTCTGCTGGAAGGTCTGGATCGGTGGTACACCCGGCACATTGAAGAACCCGAGCTGCTGCAGAACCCCGAGGGTCTGGTCGAGCTGGGTCGCCGTGCGTGTCGGGTTGTACCAGCTGAAATCGCGGGCGTCGTGCGTAAAGCGCACACCTGTGGTCAGGTTCCAGTTCGAGCCCAGGTGCCAGATCACGTCCCCGAAGGCTGCGTAGGCGCGCGAAAAGCCGCGGTTGATCATGTTCTCCTGCCACGGATCCCCGAGCAGTGTGAGCGGCAACCCATTCTGGGCGAGGAGCGCGCTTATCGGCCCATACAGGCCGCCCGGTGCGAGACCGGTGTTGTTGAGCACCGTGTCGATGCTGTTGGTGTAGAGGTTCAGCTGGCTCGTCTGGTCGGCGCGGTCGTAGTAGTAGTTCGCGCCGGCCACCCAATCGGCGACGCTCGTCTGGTGCGCCAGCGTGAACTCCTGTGAGAAGCTCTGGTTGTCCTCGATGTTGACGTCATCGAAGTACAGATACTGCCGGTTAGTGCCGTCCTGGTCCTCGCGGTTGTAGGTGTTGAACTGCCGCCAGCCGGTGATCGAGGTGAAGTTGGCAAAGCCGAAATCGTGCTCGGCGCGCAGCGTCAGCCCGTCGAAGCGGCGCGTTTCAACGCCGTTCACCACGTCGTTCTCGACCGGCGTATTGAGCGGACTGGTCCAGGTCGCAGGCTGTGCGGGAATCGGTGGCAGGCCTGGCGCGGGTGGCAGCGGCACGATGCCGATCGCAGGCCGCGCCGGCTGGTCGAGATTCTCCATCTCGTAGGTGAGCCGTACCTTGGTGTCGAAGGGTGCGTTCCAGCGCAGCTGCACGCGCAGCCCGTAGTCCCCGTTGCGGTCGTAACGCAGGCCGGAGGCGGCGTCCCGCAGCCAGCCGTTGCTGTGGTTATCGACGAAGCTCACGCGCGCGGCGACATCATCGCTCAGGGGCGCGTTGAGCATCGCCTCGTAGTACTGCTCGTTGTAGTTGCCAAAGCGCGCCTTGGCGTCTGCCGCCCAGTCATCGGTGGGCTCGTTGGTCACCACCGAGATCGCGCCGGCGGCACTGTTACGGCCAAAGAGCGTGCCCTGTGGGCCCTTGAGGACTTCGACGCGCTGGATGTCGTTGAACAGCAGCAGCGCACCGCCGGTCTTGCCCGTGTAGACGCCATCCTCGTAAATGCCAATCGGGGAATCGGTGCCGATGCCAAAGTCCGAGACGCTGATGCCGCGCAGCGTGTAGCCGGGCTGGGTCGGCTGCTCGCCGTCCACCGACAGTCCCGGCACGTAGCCGTTCATGGTCGAAAGATCCGTGGCAGCGAGCTTCTCGATCTGCTGGCTCGTCACCACCTGCAGCGCGATCGGCACGTCCTGCGCGACCTCGGTGCGCCGCTGCGCGGTGACCGTGACCGTCTCGATCTCCCCGCTCCCGGTGGCCGTGGAGTCGGTGCCCTGCGGCTCCGCGGCGGCGACCGCTTGCGCGCCCGTCATGAGCGCAAGGACCGACAGATGCAGGCAGTGGCGGCGAATACTCATCATTGAAGCTCCGGTGTTGCTGCTCATCAGACGCCGCACTCCCCTGGCAGGGCGGCGATCCACTCTCGAATCAGTTCCAGTCCCTCGCGGTGCACGGTGCCGCGACCCTGCTCGGGCATCATGACTCCCGGCTCGCGCGAGGCCATGCGAAACGGCAGGATCGAGTCCTCCGGGTGACCCGGCACGATGTCGAACAAGTGATCCCCGGTGCCGCGACCGGCGGCGACCGGCGGCTTGCACAGTCCCAGGTGCCGGTCGACGGGGCTACCGACGTCAAAGCTCAGCGCGGTGGTGTCAGCCGGACCCGTTGGGCTGTGGCAGTGGCCGCAGTTCACATCCAGGTACGCGCGCGCCCGCGCCTCGAGCGGTTCACCGGAGTTGCGCCAGTTGGCGTTGCGCGGTACTTCCGCGGGGGCCGGCAGCCCGGTCAGGTAACCGAGCTTCTGCAGGTGAGCGAGCTGGTTTTCGGCGCCCCCGGCATAGACGTAATCGCGGTTCAGGTGGCGCGCCTTCAACCCGATCGGGGCGATGGCCTTGGTCTTGAGGTCCGCCACGTGGCAGCCAGCGCACTGGTTCTCGTTCGGCACCACGTAGGTGAAGGCCTCACGCGCGCCATCCTGCCCGAGGAGCTCGAGTGCCACCTCATCCCCGGTACGTGCAAGCTCCGCCTCCGTCTGCTCGGCGTTCCACACATACGGCAGCGCCTCCCAGCCCTGCGCGCGCCGCACCAGGATGCGCGTCTCGATGAGGCGCACGTTGGCAAGATCCAGCCCCTCACCGGCAAAGTCGCGTGACTGGTCGTAGGTGCGCGCCACGCTCGTGGCCGAGTCGCCGCCGCGCGGGTAGTAGAAAGTCTTGGTGATGATGGTGCCGACGGGGAAGTCGAAGGTCTGGGTGGCCTCGTAGCGCGCCTCCGTGCCTGAGGGCAGGTACAGGGTGCGCAGCTTGTGCGCATAGTCGCTGAAGAGCGGCGTATTGAGGTCGTAAGGCACGACGCGCTCGTTGAGCGCAAGGCGCCCGCCATCGCGCCACAGCACGTGCCAGTCACTGAGGTGCTCGGGGCGGCCTTGCGCAAAGTAATGCACCGGCGGTGGCGGGCGCCCACAGCTGCCCAACGCCATGAGCAGCACGGCGACGAGCGCGGCGCGGACCAGACAGCAGGCTCGGGGGGCGGGGCTCACCGGCAACGCTCAAGTGCGCGCGGGCAGCTCGACCGGGGAGAGTTTGGGCAGCTCGCACTGGTAGGCCGCCATGTCGGTGCTCGGGCTCTTGTACTTGTGCGGTCCATCGGCATTGAGCACGCTGACGCTGCCGTTTCTGATGCAGATGCGCTCAGCCGCGGGCGGCAGGCCGTTCACGAGATTCTTCTCGTCGCGGTAGCCGTCCCACAGGACATCGGGGAAGTGGCCGTTGAGGCCGAACATCGCAAGCTTCAGCGTCTTCAGGTCCAGCCCGTCGGGGGCATCCCCGCCACCGGCGAAGCGGTTGTCGTAGACGTAGATCGCCCGCGGGTAGGGATCGTAGTTGGGGTCGATGCCGGGCTTGTTGTAGTAGTTGGTGGAGAAATAGGCGGAGATGATGAGGTTGGCGGTCTGGTTGTCGGCGATGTCGTTGTCGAAGATCTCGACCTTGCTGTTGGAGTTCACGACCACGCCGGCACCGGCCGGAACGCTCGCCACCGCCGCGCCGCGGGCGGCGAAGTTCGCCAGGTTGTTCTTCAGCACCTTGTTGTGGAACACCCGCGTCGAATGCCCGGGCTGACTCAAGTTCGGCATGTTGAAGACGAGAATGCCGCCGGTGTTGCCGGTGGCGACGTTGTCGTGCACATCCGCGTTGATGGTGTTCTCGATCTCGATGCCGGCCACGTTCTGCTCGGCATGGCAGTTGCGCACGATCACGTTCATCGACTGGCCGACGTAGATGCCGGCATCGGCTGCTCCCCAGGAGGAGGAGTTCTCGATCAGAATGTTGCGCGACTTGACCGGATAGATGCCGTAGGCGCCGTTGGTGGTCTTGGGTCCGCCAGTCCACGCAACGCGCACGCCGCGGATGGTGATGTTCTCCCCGTCGTTGATCTTCAGCCCGTCACCCTTGGTGTCCTCGATCGAGAGGTTCTCGATCGTGAAGTCATTGCCGTAGACCAGGATCCCTTCAGGACCTGAGATCTCGTTCTTGAACGACAGCACACTCTGCTCGCTGCCCGCGCCGCGAATGGTGACTCCATTGGCACGCAGCGTGAGCACGCGATCCAGGGCATGGTGGCCGGCCGGGACGTCGATCACGGTGCCCGGCTTGGCATCGAGGAACTCTTCCTGGAGGTGCTTCTGGAACGCCGCCTCATCAGGTGTCAGGCCCTTTGCGCCTGCAGAACCTCCCGGATGCGAGCAGCCCGCGGTCAAGACACATCCCAGCGCAACGATAAACTGACGCATGCTTCACCCCATGGCCGATGCGGCCGTGCGTCTGTGGCGTGGCGCCAACAAACGCCGCTGATTCAAGGGGCGCAAGATAACACGGCGCGCGTTCCCGCCGCCGCAGGACGCTTTGAACCGAGTCCTATTTGAAGACCACCGTGCGGCTGCCGTTGAGGAAAACCCGCTGCTCGATGGCGTAGCGCACGGCGGCCGACAGGGCCCGGCGCTCGGAGTCGCGGCCCGCCGCCACCAGCATCTCCGGCGTGGAGAAGTGATCCACGCGCTCCACGACCTGCTCGATGATCGGCCCCTCATCGAGGTCGTGTGTCACATAGTGGGCCGTGGCACCGATCAGCTTGACGCCGCGGTCGTAGGCCTGGTGGTAGGGCTTCGCACCCTTGAATCCTGGAAGGAAGGAATGGTGGATGTTGATGGCGCGGCCGCGCAGCTTGCCGCACAGGTCGTCGGAGAGGATCTGCATGTAGCGCGCCAGCACCACCAGCTCGGTGCGGGTGGAGTCCACGAGCTCCAGCAGGCGGCGCTCCTGCTCGGCCTTGGTGGCGGGTGTGACGGGCAGATGGAAGAACGGCAGGTTGTGACGCAGGGCGATCGGCTGCAGCGTCACGTGATTGGAGACCACCGCGGTGACGTCCATCTTCAGCTCCCCGGTGCGATGCCGGTAGAGCAGGTCCTCGAGGCAGTGATCGAAGTTCGACACCATGATGAGGACGCGCATGCGCTGCAGACTGTCGTGGATGCGCCACTCCATTTCCTCGGCCTCGGCGATCGGGGAGAACTCGCGGCGCAGGCGCTCGAGGTCCACCTTCTCCCCGGCCACCGCGCAGAAGGTGATGCGCACGAAGAAGCGCTGCGAGATGGTGTCGTCGAACTGGTGCATCTCCGTCAGGTAGAAGCGCCGGGTCGCCAGGAAGCCGGTGATGGCCGCGGTAGTCCCCATGCGGCTCGGGCAGCTGGCGGTCAGGACGTAGGGATGATCGGTCGCAAAACTCACGCGCGCGCTCCTTGGGGATCAGTTCCCCGGGGGAGCAGCCTGACAGCGCCCCGCGCAAGGCTCTGACCCAAATGGGACCGTGGCGATCTTGTCTGCGCCATTGCGCCGGTGCCGGGGGCCGCCCGGCCCCAAGGGATTTAGCTGCGGCCGGCGACCCGGATCGCAGCTCCCGTCACGGCGCGCGCCCCGTCCGAGGCGAGAAAGGCGATCACATCCGCGACCGCCGCCGGGCTCACCCAGCGGCTGAAATCCGCATCCGGCATGTCGGACCGGTTGCGCGGGGTGTCGAGCGTCCCGGGAAGCACGCTGTTGACCAGGATGTTGCGGTCCTTCAACTCCTCGGCCAGGGACTCGGTGAGCCGCTCGACCCCGGCCTTGGCGGCCGCATAGGCGCCCATCCCGGCCGCGGCGCGCGCCGCCGCACCGGCACCGACGTTGACGATCCGGCCGCCGCCACGGGCGAGAAGGTGCGGCAGCGCCGCGCTGCAGGCGATGACGGCGGTCTTGAGGTTGGTGGCGAACATGTCCTCCCACACCGAGTGCGTGCGCTCCGCCAGCGGCTGCCACTGAAAGCCGCCGGCGACGTTCACCAGCACGTCAATGCCGCCTAAGTCCGCGGCGAGCGCATCGAAAGCAGCCGCCGTGGCGGAGGCATCGGTCAGCTCGACCCGAGCGCGCAGTTGATGCGTGCCGCGGAACTCCTGCGTCGCCCAGGCGGGCGCGGCGATGTGATCGATGAGGCCGAGGCGGGCCCCCTCGGCGGCGAAGCGCCGTGCGACCGCGGCGCCCAGCACCCCGAAAGCCCCGGTGACGATGACGGCGCGCGGCGCGGCCACGCTCAGCACCACTGCGCGGAGGCCGCGGCGGTGTCGGCCAGCCGCACGCCGCGGATGCCGCATTTCGCGCGTGCCTGCTCGGGGGTAAGGTCGAAGACATCCTCCCAGCGCAGGCTGTAGAGCGGGCCGGACTCGCGGCCCACCTGCGCGCCGCGCTCGAGCGCATCCAGCACCGTGAGCCAGGTCTGCGGGTAGTGCAGCACCGCGCGCGTGAGGATGCGGGTGGAGGACAACATGTAGAAGACGCTCAGTTCGCCGGCCAACTCCGCGCTCAGGTGCACGAAGAGATTGGTGAGCCGCATGTAGTACGGCACCACCTCGCCGATGAAATCAAAGCCGCCGCCGCCCAGGATGTGTTCGAGGTCGTGGGTCTGACCGGCACGCAGGAAGAAGTACTGGTAGTCGTTCTGCGGCTTGTAGGGCGGCACGATATCGACCTGCAGGTCGTTATCCATCAGCTGCTTGTAAAAGATCCCGGCCATGGTGTGCGACGGGTAATCCGTGAGGGCCTCGCGCCGGAAGGAGGACACGTAGCCCTCGCTGAACCAGCGGTCGAGGGCGGCGTTTTTCCTGCGCTCCTCGGCAAACAGCGCATTGATGCGGTCGATGTCCTGCACCTCGCGCAGCGCCAGCACCAGCGGCATCGGGTCAGAGGGCGTCGGTGCATCCGGCCCGTTCTTGCGCAGCAGGTGCGTCGCCACCCAGTCGCGGATGCGCGGATCGTTCAGATAGCGGGACGAGCTGACGAGGGTGCTGCTCGTGGTCGGCACCCGCGTCAGGCCCTTCATGAGGTAGGAGTAGTCGTTCACGGTCGCAATCTCCGTCGTCCTGAACAGTATGCGGTGCGGGCGCTAGAGGCCGGCCGCCAGGGTTGCCGGGATGGGCACCGGGAAGCGCAGCAGCATCTGCCCCATGCCCTTGGCGGCCGGGTCGAGCTGCGTGCTCGCATTGATGCCGCCCTCCAGGGCGTCGTGCACGACGAGATTCAGGGCGCTGAAGCCGGGTACCTCGTAACGCTGCACGCGCGGCGGGCCGGCCGCGCGCAGGTGACGGTACCACTCCCCGACCGCCTGCGGGGTGAGGGCCGCGCGCAACCACGGCAGGTACTCCGGGCGGCGCGCGATCACCGCGACGTTGAACAGGCGCCCCTTGTCGCCTGAGCGCGCAAACGCGAGCCGCAGCAGATCAACGCTCACCGCATCGGCAGGCGGCGCGGGCGCCGCCAGCGGCGGCGGCACCGCGGCGGCGGCCATGGGCGTGCCGGCGATATCAGGCAGCTCATGAATGCGCCCGCCGATGCTCAGGCGCGCACACACCGCACTCTTCGGCATCAGGCACAGGAACAGGCCCGTCACCGGCATCACATGCGTTGCCAGATTGATCGACGTGCCCACCGACATGCCGGAGATCGCGGTCCACTGCTCGCGCGCGAACAGATCCGCCCCGAGCTTCTGCGGATGATCGGCCACGAGTTTCGCAATAACCTCGCGGCCACCGCCGGGCTGCGCGTGCGCGCCGAAACTGTGCTCCGCGCCGATGACGAGGCAGGCGGTACTGGTGAAGTCCGGCAGGTCGCGGGCGCGCAGCAGTACCCGTGTGCGCGCGAACAGCGCCGCCGCCTGCCGCTCGCACTTGGCCGCGGCCTCCTCGCCGATGACGGGCTGGTAGGCGATCGCGCGCCAGCCATCCTCGTGCGTCAGGCACACCTTATAGGTATCCGTCGGCGGCCGGCCGCGGGCACCCTCCACGTGAACCCGGTCCGGACCCGCCTGCGTGAGCGCAACCGCGCTGAAGTCACAGCGCACGTCGGTGACGATGTAGTCGGACGGGTCGCTCACCTCGTACAACAGCTGCTCGGCCACCGTACCGACGCTGACCAGGCCGCCGGTACCCCCGGGCTTGGTGATGACGAGCGTGCCGTCGGCGTGGCACTCCCCGATCGGGAAGCCGATGTTCTCCCAGGCCGGCACGCTCCTCCAGTCGGTGAAGGTGCCTCCCGTGACCTGCGCGCCGCACTCCAGCAGGTGCCCGGCCAGCGTGCCGGCGGCGAGCAGATCGTAATCGTGCGGGCCCCAGCCGAATTCGTGGATGAGCGGCCCGAGCGCCAGCGCGCTGTCGACCACGCGCCCGGTGATGACGATGTCCGCGCCCCCTGCAAGAGCTGCGGCAATGGGAAAGGCCCCGAGGTAGACATTGGCGCTGATGACCTTGCGCTCGGGCAGCAGCGCGCCGCTGAACATGTCGCGCACGCCGCGTTCGCGCAGCGCCTCGACCTGCTCGCGTATGTCGTCCCCGTCAACGCAGGCAACCTTAAGGTCGATCCCCTGGGATTCAAGCAGCGCCTCGGTGGCCGCCGCCAGCCCCCGAGGATTGAGTCCGCCGGCGTTCGCGATCACCTTGATCCCCTGGCGCGCGATCTCCGCAAGATGCGGACCGACGTGCACGGTGAGGAAGTCGGCGCCGAAACCGCCCTTGGGATCAGCCGCCTGCATGCGTCCGAGCAGCCCCATCGATCCTTCCGCCAGGTAATCGAAGATGAGGTAGTCGAGCTTGCCGCCGCGCAGCAGCTGGGGCACCGCGAGGGCACTGTCGATGAGAAATGCCGAGGCACCGCCGATGCGGATGACCCGGTCCTGCGCACTCGCACCCATGACTTCGCCCCCTGCGGAATGACCCGCGCTGCCCTTCGCGGGCCGTGGCGAAACTCTAGTACGCGCCCTTGCGGCAGATTGTAACTGGCGTTACTTTTACCGCATGATCATCCGCGGTGAGGCGGCGCTGAAGGTACTCAAAGGCTGCGAATGGCTGCGCGGTGAACCGCCGGCACTCGCCGAGGCCCTGGTCAGCTATGGGCGGCTCCTTTACCTCAATGCCGGGGAATGGGCGCAGACGGAGGGCGATGAGCACCGCGGGCTCGTGGTCGTGGTGCAGGGCGTCGTGCACGTCTCCTGCCAGGCCGCCGGCAACCGCAACGTGCTCATCGGTCACTGCGAGGCCGGCGCGGTGCTCGGCCACGCCACGCGCTACAGCGGCGGTCCACGCCTGGTGACGGCGGTGTGCGCCGAACCGAGCGTGCTCCTGGCCGTCTCCGAACGCGCGCTCGAGGAAGTGGCAGCGCAGTGGCCGACGCTGTGGCGCGCGCTCGCGCTCTCGGCCTACAGCTACACGCGGCGCACGGTGCGCGCGCTCGCCGAACTCATCTCGCTGCCGCCCCGCCAGCGCCTCGCCTCGCGGCTCCTCATCATGGCCTCACCTGCCGTCGGTGGCACTGCGCCGGTGGTACGCCTGAGCCAGCAAGCGATCGGGGAAATGATCGGCGTCACGCGCAAGACCGTAAACGGTCACCTCGCCGCCTTCGAACGCGCGCAGCTCATCAGGGCGAGCTACAACCGGATCGTCCTTCAGGATCTCGAGGGGCTGCGGCGCCTCGCCGACAGCTAGGACAGCGGTTGCAGATAGCGCAGGGCGAGCGTGCGGTAGAGCGGCGGGGACAGCAGCTTGGAGACCGTGGTGGCGATCGCCGCCGTCACCATCAGCGGCAGCAGCATCGCATGCTGCGCCGTCATCTCCATGACGATCACGAAGGAAGTCAGCGGCGCCTGGGTGACACCGGCGAGATAGCCGCACATCCCGAGTATCGCGAGCGGCGCTGCGGCGGGTTGACCCGCCGTGTCGGCCATGATCTGCCCGAGGCCCGCGCCGACTGACAGCGAAGGCGCAAGCAGCCCGGCCGGAATTCCGCTCAGTGAGGTCGCGAGCGTCGCCAGGGCACGGGCCGGCGCGTAGAACCACGGCAGGTGGACATTTCCCATGAGCACCGAGCGCGCCTCCTGGTAGCCGGTGCCGTAGGTAAGTCCGCCCGAGAGCGTCCCGACCGCGGCGGCGATCAGCCCGCACAGCAGCGCGAAGAGCACCGGGCGCCCGCGCTGCAGGCGCCCGAACACCCAGGGAAGTCCGCTCGAGCTAAGGAGCATCAGGCGGCTGAAGAGCCCGCCCCCAAGCCCGCTGATGATCGCCACCGACAGCACCGCGGGCGCGAGCGCGCCGGGGACGTGCGCGACGACGGGGTGGCCGAAATAGGTGTAGTCACCGACCCAGGCGATGGAAATGATACCGGCGAGGATCACGGCGGTGAGGGCAGCGCCGCTCGCCCGCTCCTCGAACGAACGCGACAGCTCCTCGACCGCAAACACGATGCCGGCGAGCGGAGTATTGAAGGCTGCCGAGACGCCGGCCGCGCCGCCGGCAAGGATCAGCACGCGCTGCTGGGCGATCGTGCTCCCGTGCGGCATGAAGCGCGCAAATGCATGGGCGATCACGGCGCCGACGTGCACGGTTGGACCCTCGCGGCCGATCGAGCCGCCGCAGAAGAGCCCGGCAGCAGCCAGCAGCACGCGCCCGATGGCGAGCCGCGGGCGGAACAGGGACGCGTTCAGGTGCTGGGTGTCCGGCAGCTGCGCGCTGATCGTCTGGGGGATGCCGCTGCCCTCGGCGCCGCGGAAGAAGCGCCGTGTCAGCCAGGCGATCAACGCAAAGCCAAGGGGCGAGAGCAGCCACGGCCACCACGGGGACACTGCGAGCACGCGCCGCAGCAGCCCCTGGGCTTCATCAGCCAGCCAGGCGAAGCCGACTGCTGCAGCCCCAACCGCCGCCCCGGCAGTCCACAGGACGATGCGTGCCCGCCAGTGCTGCGCGGACAGGAGCGTGTGGCCGGCCTCGCGCACTACCTGACCGGTCGAGGGCAGTTTCATGCGCCCCCTGCGGGCGGATGCGCGGCGCCGATGAGCCCACGCCCCTCCGCTGCGATCTCGATGAAGTAGCAGGCACCCTGCGCCGCGGCGGCGCTGAGCGCGCACGGTGTCGCCCCGGTAAGCTGCAGCGCATCCCAGCGCGCCAGCCGATACTCGGCGGCCGGCGTCGTCACCGTCAGCGGCGTACAGGCGAATATCAGCGTCACGCCGGCGCCGCTGGCGCGCCTCAGAGCCGTGGTGAACTCAAGCGGCGCGACGCGGGCGCTGAAGCGTCCGCGACGTGTCATGACGTTCAGATCCGCCACGGTATCGGGCTCGGGCCGGGCGTGAGCGGGCAGGTCACCGGAGAAAACGTAGGGCGCGCTGTGGGCGGCCAGGCGCACCGCATGCGTTCCTTCGACTTCGAGCACGAGGGTGCCCTCGAGCACGCACAGCGTGCGCTGCACCCCGGGAAAGATCGAGAACGGCCCGGCGCTGCGCACCTCGGCGGTGCTCACGCGCCAGTCAAAATCCCCGAGCGCCGCACCCTCAGGGGCGGCGGCGACCTCGCGCGTGAGGCCGCCGCCGTTCTTCCAGGGGACTGCCGTGCGCAGGGCCGCGGGCAGCGGCTGCGGCCGCGCTTCCAGGGTCACTCAGGCAGCGGCACGGAGAACCGGCCGTCCGCGACCTGCGGCACGCCCGGCTCGATGGCGTAGTAGGCGCCCTTATCGGCGACGTGGATGTGGCACACGATCGCAAGGTCGCGGGAGTCATCGAGGCTCCCCGCCGCGATACTGATGTGGTCGCGCGCGCGCGGCTCCCAGAACAGGGTCGAGCCGCAGAGCGCGCAGAAGCCGCGGCGTGCGGCCGCCGAGGAGTCATACCACTTCAGGCCCGCATCCTTGATGAGCGTGAGCTTGCTGCGACGTGCCGCGGTAGCTGCGAGGAAGTGCCCGGTGAAGCGCCGACACTGCGAGCAGTGGCAGGCAACGATCGGGCGCAGGCGTCCGGCCACCGCATAGCGCACCGCACCGCACTCGCAACCGCCCTCGAAGTCCGGCTCAGTCATGGAAGCCTCCCGGCGCGAGCTTCTGCTTCAGGTAGACAAAGCTCAGCGCCCACATCTCGGCGGCCTGCTTGTGGTCAGCCGCCGCCGCGTGACCACCGTCGGTGTTCTCGTAGAAAAGCACCTCGTGCCCCTGCTCTTCCATGCGCGCTGCCATCTTGCGGGCATGCACGGGCGTCACCCGGTCATCGCTGGTCGCGGTCACGAACAGTACCGGGGGATAGTGGTGGGCCGCGCTCACGTTCTGGTATGGCGAGTACTTCAGGATCCAGGCGCGATCCTCGGCCTTGGCAGGATCGCCGTACTCTGCCGCCCAGGAGGCGCCGGCCCCGATCTGCGTATAGCGGATCATGTCGATGAGGGGCACCTGGCATACCACCGCGCCGAACAGTTGCGGCGCCTCCACCATGTTGGCACTCACCAGGAGTCCGCCGTTGGAGCCGCCCATGATGCCGAGCTGTTTCGCACTCGTGATGCCGCGGGTGACGAGATCGCGCGCCACGGCCTGGAAGTCATCGTAGGCCTTCTGGCGGTTCGCCAGCAGCGCCGCCTGGTGCCAGCCGGGCCCGTATTCCCCACCGCCGCGGATGTTGGCGACCACGTACACGCCGCCCTTGGCGAGCCACAGCATGCCGAAGTTCGCAGAGTAGCTCGGGCTCAGCGAGATCTCGAAACCCCCATAGCCATAGAGCACGGTCGGCGCCGGCCCCTTTACCGACTTGGCGCGCGTCACGAAGTACGGCACGCGGGTGCCGTCCCGGGAGCTGGCGAAGAACTGCTCGGTGGCCAGGTTCGCGGCATCGAAACGCGGAGGCAGGGACTTGATCCGCCGCGGCGCACCGTCGTCGGCGAACTCATAGAGCGTGGTGGGCGTCGTGAAGCTCTCGTAGCGCAGCAGCGCCTGCGGCCCCCACGGATTGGCGGAGACGATGCGGGTGGAGCCCGCCGCCGGCAGCGGCAGCACGGTATCGCTCCAGTGTCCCTGCGCAAGCGGGCGAAAAGCATGCACGCTTCCGGTCACGTCGTGGTAGATCGAGGCGAACACGGCGTCGCGCCCGGTGACCACCTCATCGATCGAGCTCTTGGCGTCGGGCGTAAAGAGTACGGTCACGGCGCCGGCGCCGCTCTTGTCCTGCGGTACCTGGTAGGCGATGAGCGCGCCCTTGGCGATCGCGCGGCCGCCCGCGGGCGTCCAGTCTTCCCGCAGCGTGAAGATGAGACTGCGCCCCTGAGCGCCCTTGAGGTCTGCTCCTTCGGGCACCGGAATGGTCTGCAGCGCCCCATCGGCCTTGAGCCACTGGTATTCGCTGGTAAAGAAGGTGAGCGCGCGCTGGATGACGGCCAGGGTACCGGCCGGATCGTGATAGACGGATGCCTGCGAGGCGACATCACTCACCTGGCCCTCGAACAGGGTGCGCGCCTGCGCCAGCGGCGTACCGCGCCGCCACAACTTGACGATGCGCGCATACCCGGACGTCGTCATGGAGCCGGCGCCATAGTCGGTGGCGACCAGCGCCGTATCCTCATCCAGATAGGTAATCGACGACTTCGCTTCCGCGAGGACGAAGCCGTCCTTGATGAACGTGCGCGTGGCGAGATCGAACTCGCGCACCACCGCTGCGTCCCCGCCGCCGCGGGACAGGGTGAGCAGGCAGCGCTTGAGGAGCGGGGAGCACTCCGGGCTCTCCCACACCCAGTTCTCGTGCTCCTGGGCGGCGAGCGCATCGAGGTCCAGCAGCGTCTCCCAGTGAGGCGCGGGAGTTGCGTAGTCGCCAACGCTCGTGCGGCGCCAGATGCCCTTGGGGTGGGTGGCGTCCTGCCAGAAGTTGAATACGAAATCGCGCTCGAGCGTGCCGTACGGGATGCGATCGGTCGCGTCCAGCACCTTGAGGATGGCGTCGTAGTCCTTCTGATAGTCAGGGTCCGCCTTGAGGACCGCGAGCGACTTGGCGTTCTGGCCCTTCACCCACTCGAGCGGCTTCGCACCGTGAATGTCCTCAAGCCACAGATACGGGTCGGCGGCGGCGGCCCCGCCCGGCTGCTGGTTCTGCACGCTGGCTGCTCCGCTGGCCACCGCGGCGGCACCGAAGATGGCGACGATGGCGGCGATGAAAGGGATCGCGCGATGGGTCATGTCCATACCTCGACCGGCCCGGCACCCTGGGATGCCGCCGGTCGCGCGGCCGGAATCTGAAGCGCGCCGCAGCAAACGTGGGCGATTCTCACCGAAACCCGCCCACGCCGCAAAAGACGCCGGCACGGTGACCATCGCGCAGCCGCGCCGCCTTATTGGGAGCGATCAGTTCGCGCTGCGGGCCGCATAGGTGAACTTCTGCCCGGCGACGGCGGCCTGGAACATGGCGCCGCCCTTGACGATGGTGAATACCGCCATGCCCTTGTAATAGGTGCCGGAGGTGGTGGCGTCGTTCTTGCCGCCGCTCGCCCCGGTGCTGGCCCCGGTGGTACCGACCTGGCCGGAGGCCCCGGCGGTGATGGCGGTGGCATTCGCATCCGCGCCGAACTCGTAGTTGCCGTTGGTGAATTCATCGAAGGCGCGCTGGTCCTGGAAGAAAATGATCATGCTGTAGGCGCGTCCCCCGGCCTGAAAGCCGACACTCACCTGGGTCATGGACGTGTCCCCGACCAGTTTGTCGTGCGCATAAACGCGCCCCTTGCCATGCGCGCCGCCGACCACGAGTGCGCCCTGGCCGACGGAAGGGAATACGGCGTAGCCGTAGCAGTCCTTAAAGAACGAGGCGCTGGCGCCGGCATTCTTAAAGAGCCCGATCGTATCGCTGTACGGACCCGCCGCGGCCGTGCCCGCCCCGAGCACCAGGGCCGCAGCCAGCAGCCATCCCATCAGTTGCTTCATCGGTGATCTCCTCGTTTCTTGGTACGGCGCACCCGGCGGGTGCCCCCGGCGGTTGTTGTGGCGCCATTTAGCCTCAGCGCCCGGGGTGCGGCAATACCCTGACCGCCGGGGGTGACAGCGCTTGCGTCGGGAAGCCGGACCCGGAAATTTTCACACAATCCTGTCTGCCGGGGATAGGCGCGCGCAACCACCATGGGAGGCTGGCGCTCCAAGGCAAAGGCGAGCTTCTCGTGGATTTCAGCTACCTCGCACTGGTCATCGTGCTCTACGCCCTCACGCACACGCTCATCTGGGCTATCGGCCGCCTGCGGGGGCACGAATGAGCTTCGTGCAATGGCTCGGGGCGGCACTCTCGGCCGGCCTCTTCTTCTACCTGCTGTACGCCCTGTTCCGCGCGGAGAAATTCTGATGAGCGCCACCGCCATTGCGCTCGTGTTCGTGGTGCTGGCCCTGCTCCTGGCCGCGGTCAAGCCCCTGGGCCTCTACATTGCCGCGGTCATGCAGGGACGCACAGTCTGGATCGTGCGCCTCGGGGCGCCCCTCGAGAGGCGTCTGTACCACTGGTGCGCAACGGCGCCCGAGCAGGAGATGAGCTGGCGCGGCTATGCGCTGGCGCTCCTCGCCTTCAACACCGCGGGCGTCGCCCTCGTATACGCGCTACAGCGCCTGCAGGGATGGCTGCCCCTGAACCCACAGGCCCTCGGCGCCGTGAGTCCCCAGTCCGCCTTCAACACCGCCGTCAGCTTCGTCACCAACACCGACTGGCAGGGGTATGCCGGCGAGACGACGCTCAGCTACCTCACGCAGATGTGCGCCCTCACGGTGCAGAACTTCCTGTCCGCGGCCACCGGGCTCGTGGTGGCACTGGCCCTCATCCGCGGCTTCGCGCGCTCCGGAGTGGCCACCATCGGCAACTTCTGGGTGGACATGACACGGGCCACCTTGTACGTGCTGCTGCCGCTCGCACTGCTGCTCGCGCTGGCGCTCGGTGCCGAGGGCGTGGTGCAGACCTTCACGCCCAATCGCACCGTCACGACGCTCGAGCCGACGCTCTATCAGGCTCCCGTGACCGATGCCAGCGGCAACGCGCGCAAGGATGCGGCTGGCAACCCCCTGACGACGGCCGCCACCGTGAGCGTGCAGACACTGCCCATGGGACCGATCGCCTCCCAGGAGAGCATCAAGCAGCTGGGCACCAACGGCGGCGGCTTCCTGAATGCCAACTCGGCGCACCCGTTCGAGAACCCGAGCGCGCTCACGAACCTTCTGGAAATGATCGCGATGCTGATCCTGCCGCTCGCTCTCACCTACACCTTCGGCCACCTGGTCGGTGACACGCGTCAGGGCTGGGCACTGCTCGCGGCCATCCTCGTGATGCTGGTACCGCTCATCCTTGTCAGCATCTCGCAGGAGCAGCACGGCAACCCGCTGCTGAACGCGCTCGGGGTCGACCAGGGTGCCTCCGCCGTGCAGTCGGGCGGCAACATGGAAGGCAAGGAGACCCGCTTCGGGATCGCCGCCTCGGCGCTCTTCGCCACGCTCACCACGGTGACCTCTTCCGGGGCCACGAATGCGTTGCACGACTCGCTCACCCCCCTGGGCGGCTTCGTCACGCTCTTCGACATGCAGCTCGGCGAAGTCGTCCCCGGCGGCGTCGGCAGCGGCCTGTTCTCGCTCCTGATCTTCGCCATCGTCGGCGTGTTCATAGCCGGCCTCATGATCGGGCGCACGCCGGAGTACCTTGGCAAGAAGATCGAGGCCTTCGAGATGAAGATGAGTTCGATGGCCATCCTCGTGATGCCGATGCTCGTACTCGTCGGCACGGCGCTCGCGGTATCGGTCGGCGCCGGCACCGGGGCGGTCGGCAATCCCGGCGCCCACGGGTTTTCGGAGATCCTTTATGCCTTCACCTCGGCGGCGAACAACAACGGCAGCGCCTTCGGCGGCCTGTCGCCGGATACCCCCTTCTACGACACCGCGCTCGGGATCGTCATGTTTCTCGGGCGCTTCTGGCCGATGGTCGCCGTGCTCGCCATCGCCGGATCCCTGGCTGCCAAGAGTCGCCTCGCGCCCACCGCCGGCACCATGCCGACCCATGGCGTGACCTTCATCGTGCTGCTGATCGGCACGGTCCTCCTGGTCGGCGTCCTCACCTTCGTGCCCGCGCTGGCGCTCGGACCGCTCGTCGAGCACCTGATGCTGTGGCCGCACTGAATCCGAGACCTGACATCACACCATGAGCCGCCCTTCCCTCTCGATGTTCGACCGTAGCCTGCTCGCGCCGGCGGCCTGGGATGCGCTGCGTAAGCTCGACCCGCGCACCCAGTGGCGCAACCCCGTCATGTTCGTGGTGTACGTCGGCAGCCTGCTGACGACGCTCCTGTGGCTGCAGGCCCTGAGTGGCAGCGGCGAGGCCCCGAGCTGGTTCATCGGCAACGTCACCATCTGGCTGTGGTTCACGGTACTGTTCGCCAACTTCGCCGAGGCGCTCGCCGAGGGACGCAGCAAAGCGCAGGCCGCCTCCTTGCGGGGGCTGAAGCAGACCGTGTGGGCGCGCAAGCTCGCAAGCGCCGACAGCTTCGAGCAGCACACGCGGGTGCGCGCCGATGAGCTGCGCCGCGGTGACCTCGTCTATGTACAGGCCGGTGAATACATCCCGGCCGACGGGGAGGTCGTGCGGGGCGCGGCCTCGGTCGATGAGAGTGCCATCACCGGGGAGTCCGCGCCCGTGATCCGCGAGTCCGGGGGCGACCGCTCCGCGGTCACCGGTGGCACCCGCGTGCTTTCGGACTGGATCATCCTGCGGGCGACGGTCAATCCGGGCGAGACCTTCATCGACCGCATGATCGCCATGGTCGAGAACGCCAAGCGCCAGAAGACGCCCAACGAGATCGCACTCACGATCCTGCTGGTCGCCCTCACACTGGTGTTCCTGTTCGCCACCGTCACCCTGCTGCCGTTCTCCGACTACAGCGTTGCGGTCACGCACCTCGGCGTACCCATCACGATCACCGCGCTCGTGGCGCTCCTGGTATGCCTGATCCCGACCACCATCGGCGCGCTGCTCTCGGCCATCGGCGTCGCCGGCATGAGCCGCATGCTGCGCGCCAACGTCATCGCCACCTCGGGGCGGGCAGTGGAAGCGGCCGGCGATGTTGACGTACTGCTCCTGGACAAGACCGGCACCATCACCCTCGGCAACCGCCACGCGGCGACCTTCATTCCCGCGCCGGGGGTTTCCGAGGAAGAGCTCGCCGACGCTGCGCAGCTCGCCTCGCTCGCCGATGAGACGCCCGAGGGGCGCAGCATCGTCGTGCTCGCCAAGCAGCGCTTCAGTCTCAGGCAGCGCGACCTGGCCTCGCTGCACGCAAGCTTCATTCCCTTCTCCGCCCATACGCGCATGAGCGGTGTGGACCTCGGTGACCGCAAGATCCGCAAGGGCGCGGCCGACGCAATCCAGCGTCACATCGAGTCGCTGCAGGCGGTGTTCCCCAAGGCGGTGGCGGCTGCCACGCAGGACATCGCGCGCCGCGGCAGCACCCCGCTTCTGGTGAGCGATGGTGCGCGCGTGCTCGGCATCATCGAGCTCAAGGACATCGTCAAGGGCGGCATCCGCGAGCGCTTCGGGGAACTGCGCCGCATGGGGATCAAGACCATCATGATCACCGGTGACAATCCCCTCACCGCCGCCGCCATCGCCGCCGAGGCGGGCGTCGATGACTTCCTCGCGGAGGCGACGCCGGAGGCGAAACTGCGCCTGATCCGCGAGCACCAGGCTGCCGGACGGCTGGTGGCCATGACGGGGGATGGCACCAACGATGCCCCGGCGCTGGCGCAGGCCGACGTCGCGGTGGCGATGAACACCGGCACCCAGGCCGCCAAGGAGGCCGGCAACATGGTGGACTTGGACTCCAACCCCACCAAGCTCATCGAGGTGGTCGAGACCGGCAAGCAGATGCTGATGACGCGCGGTTCGCTTACGACCTTCAGCATCGCCAACGACGTGGCCAAGTACTTCGCCATCATCCCGGCCGCCTTCGCCTCAACCTATCCGCAGCTCGGGGCGCTCAACGTCATGCGCCTCGCGAGCCCGGCCTCCGCGATCCTGTCCGCCGTCATCTTCAACGCCGTCATCATCGTGTTTCTCATACCGCTCGCGCTCAAGGGCGTGCGCTACCGGCCGCTCGGAGCGGCGACGCTGCTGCGTCGCAACCTCCTCATCTACGGACTGGGCGGCATCCTGGTGCCGTTTGCCGGCATCAAGCTCATCGACCTGGCGCTCACGCTGGTGCGCCTGACCTGAAGGCACGCAATACCATGGCAACCCCAATCGTGCGTCCTGCGCTGGTACTGCTGGGCGTACTCAGCCTCGTCACCGGACTCCTCTACCCCCTGTGCGTCAGCGGCATCGCGCAGCTGTTGTTTGCGCGCGCCGCGAGCGGCAGTATCATCGCGCGCGGCGGCACACCGGTGGCCTCGCGCCTCATCGGCCAGAGCTTCACGCGGCCTGAGTATTTCTGGGGACGCCCGTCCGCCACCACGCCCTTTCCCTACAACGGCGACGCCTCCGCAGGCAGCAACCTCGGTCCTTTGAATCCAGCTCTCATCGAGACAGTGCGAGCGCGCGTCACGGCGCTGCGTGCGGCCGACCCCGGCAACAGCGCAGCGGTGCCGGTCGACCTCGTCACCGCCTCCGGCAGCGGGCTGGACCCCGAGGTCAGCATGGCTGCGATCCAATACCAGATCCCGCGCGTGGCGCGGGCGCGTAATATGAGCCCGGAGGCGCTGCGCCGGCTCGCCGCGCGGCAGGTCAAGGGACCGCTGGCAGGGTTTCTCGGGGAACCTCGCGTCAACGTCGTGGAGCTGAACCTCGCTCTCGACGCCGTGTCAGCGGCAACCCACTGACGCGGCCGCCAGCGCGCGGCGTCGCCCTCACGGGTGGAGTTGAGCTTAGAACCTGCAGTGACAGTCGCGGAACGACCCGATCCTGATCAGCTCCTGGCGCGCGTCACGGCCGAGGAAGCCCGCGCGCGCCGCGGCCGGCTGCGCATCTTTTTCGGTTCCTCCGCCGGGGTCGGCAAGACCTACGCCATGCTGGAAGCGGCGCGCAGTGTGCGTAGCGCCGGACGTGACGTGGTGGTGGGCTACGTTGAGCCCCACGGACGCATCGAGACCGAGCGGCTGCTCGAGGGCCTGGAGCGACTGCCGACGCTCGCCGTGCAGTACCGGGACATCACGCGCCAGGAGTTTGATCTCGACGCGGCGCTGCGCCGCCGGCCGCAGGTGCTGCTCGTGGATGAGCTTGCGCACTCGAACCTCCTGGGCGGGGACCCGGCACCCCGTCATCCGAAGCGCTGGCAGGACGTGGAAGAGCTTCTCAGCGCCGGCATCAGCATCTGGACCACGGTAAACGTGCAGCACCTGGAGAGCCTCAATGACCTGGTGGCGCAGACCTCCGGGGTGCGCCAGCGCGAGACCATTCCTGACCGCGTATTCGATGAAGCCGATGAAGTGGAGCTGATCGATCTGCCGCCCGAGGATCTTCTGGCGCGGCTGCAGGCCGGCAAGATCTACGTCGCCAATGAGGCCGCGACCGCGGTGGAACGCTTCTTCCGCAAGCCAAACCTGCTGGCACTGCGCGAGCTGGCCTTAAGGCGCGTCGCGGACCGCGTGGAGGCAGCCGCACGCGCTGCGCTGCCGGTCGATCGGGCGCGCGGCCGGCTCGCGGGCGACCGCGTGCTGGTGGCCATCGGTCCTGACGATCAGGCCGAGCAGCTGGTGCGCTCCGGCAAACGCATGGCCGATGCCCTGGACGCGGAGTGGACGGTCGTGTACGTCGAAACCCCGGCGCTGCTGCGGCTTTCCGACGGCGAGCGCGATCGGCGCGTGGACCTGCTGCGCCTGGCCGAATCCCTGGGTGCCGAGACCGTGACCCTCGATGGCCCCTCGGCCGCGGCAGTGCTCATCGAATACGCGCGCACGCGCCAGGTGACGCGTCTGGTGGTCGGGGCACCCAAACGCCGCGGCTGGCGGGCGCTGCTGCGCCCCTCCACCGCCTTGCAGATCCTGCGCCAGTCCCCGGGGCTCGACGTCACCGTGATCGCGCCGACCGCGCGGCCGCAGCTGGGTGCGCGCGCCAGCGGCGCCGCCCCGTGGCGGGACACGCCGGCCCGCGTTCCCGTGGAGCGCTATGCCTGGGCGCTCGCCACCACGGCGGCATGCACCGGGATCTCCTTTGCGATGTTTGCGCACTTCGAGCTCGTCAACCTCGCGATGGTGTACCTGCTCGGGGTGGTAATCGCCGGCCTGCGCTTCGGCCGCGGCCCCTCGGTCCTCACCTCCGTCGCCAACGTCGTGGTCTTCGATTTCTGCTTCGTGCCGCCGCGCTTCAGTCTCGCGGTCTCCGACGCCCAGTACCTGTTCACCTTCGCCGTGATGCTCACCGTGGCGCTCGTGATCGCCAATCTCATGGCGAGCGTGCGTCAGCAGACGCGCGTGGCCGGCGCCCGCGAGCGGCGGACAGCACTCCTCTACGCGATGAGCCGCGAGCTTGCCGCGACGCGCGGCCAGTCGATCATGGCCGAGGTTGCCGTGCGGCACGTGGCCGAAGTGTTCCAGTGCCGCGCGGTGATCCTGCTGCCGGATGCCACGGGAGCGCTGCACCGGCCGCGCGATGCGCCGCTCGAGCAGTCCTTCCGCGGCGCCGACCTCGCCGTGGCGCAGTGGGTCACCGACCACGGGCAGCGCGCCGGGCTCGGCTCTGACACGCTGGCCGCGGCGCCGGGGCTGTATATGCCACTCGGCGATGAGCGGCGCGCCCTCGGGGTGCTGGCGGTGCTGCCGACCAATCCGCGCCGCGTGCTGCTGCCCGAGCAGCGCCATCTGCTCGAGACCTTCGCCAGCCAGGTGGGGCTGGCGCTCGAGCGCGCACGCCTCGCAGAGGGCGCCGAGGCAGCGCGCGTGGCCGCCGAGGGTGAGAGCGTGCGCAACACGCTGCTCGCATCCATCTCCCACGACCTGCGTACGCCGCTGTCGGTGATCGCCGGCGCCAGCAGCGCCCTCGCCGAACGGGGTGCGGCTCTGGATGAGCCCACCCGTGCGCGGCTTGCGCGCTCGATCGAGACCAAGGCGCGCGAGATGTCGGACCTGGTCTCCAACGTTCTCGACCTGACGCGCTTCGAGGCCGGCAAGATCGAGCTGCGGCGTGACTGGCAGACGCTCGATGACCTGGTCGGCGCAGCGCTTGAGTCCGTCGGTGAACGCCTCGCGGGCCACCCGGTGGAAGTGGCGCTGCGCGCCGACCTGCCGCCGGTGCATGTGGATGCCACGCTCATCGTGCAGGTGCTCGCGAATCTGCTCGACAACGCCGTGAAGTACACGCCCGCAGGCACCCGCATCCGCATTTCCGCGGTTCCGGACGGCCGCTTCGTGCGGGTGTCGATGGATGATGAGGGACCGGGGCTGCCGCAGGGCGACCCGGCACGGCTGTTCGACAAGTTCCAGCGCGGCCAGGATGAGGGCGCGGTGGTCGGGGTCGGCCTCGGGCTTGCGATCTGTCGGGCGATCGTGCGGGCCCACGGCGGCGACATCGAGGCCGGCAGTCGCCCGGGAGGCGGGGCGCGCTTTGAGTTCACCCTGCCCACGAGCCGCGCCGCGGAGGGCGGGGGATGACGCGTGCCATGCACCGGGTCCTCATCGTCGAGGACGAGCCGGAGATTCGCGCCATCGTGCGGGTGCTGCTCGAGGGGGAGGGCTACCGCGTGGCGGAGGCAGAGAACGCCGAACGCGCCCTGATCGCCGCGCGCACCGAAAAGCCCGACCTGGTGCTGCTCGACCTCGGGCTGCCCGATGGCGATGGTCTGCAGGTGGTGCGCGGCATCCGCGCCTGGTCGCCGATGCCGATCGTGGTGCTGTCCGCACGCACCCTGGAGGAGCAGAAGATCCTCGCCCTCGATGCGGGCGCGGACGACTACGTGACCAAGCCCTTCAGCGCCCCTGAGCTCCTGGCACGCGCACGCGCGGCCCTGCGGCGCAACGCCCAGGCCGCGGAACTGACCGCGGTGGTGCACATCGGCAGCTGCCGGCTCGATCTGCCGCGGCGTACCGCCGAAGGGCCGGCCGGCGGCATCCACCTCACGCCGATCGAATTCCGGGTGCTGGAGTGTCTGGTGCGCCAGGCCGGCCTCATCGTCACCCAGCAGCAGATCATCCGCGAGGTCTGGGGGCCGGGGCGCGAGGATGACTCCCGTAACCTGCGCGTCGTGATCCGCAGCCTGCGCCAGAAGCTCGAACCCGATCCCCCGCGCCCGCGCTTCCTCATCACCGAATCGGGCGTAGGCTACCGGCTGCTCACCGAGGGTGGGGAATCGCCCGCGACCCGGCGTTAGCGGCCGGCAACCCTGCGCGGCCACGCGGGGTGGCACCCCGACCTTTTCTTAACGGCTTTGTGCCTACTCGCAGTATCGAGCGTCCCTATCATGAGCGGCTGCATGAGGCGGGATTCCCGCGGAGAGACCCATGGCAATCGCAACGCATGAGATTCGGGGCCCTGCAGCGACCCGGCGCAGAACGCCGGTCAAGGCTCTGGCCATACTTATCACGCTGCTGGTGCTGCCCGTGGCGCATGCGGCCGATCCTGGCACCATCGTCGGGATTGTCACGGACGCAGCGCACCGGCCCGTGCCGGACGCGACGGTCACCGCCGTGCACGCGGGCGATCACGCGATCCGCGCCACCGTCAGCCACGCCGACGGTCTGTATACCTTCGCTGACCTGCCACCCGGCACCTGGACGCTCAGCTGGGAGGCCGCCGGCTTTGCCGCGAACGGCCTTGCAGCGCTCGAGGTGACTTCGGGCAAGGCCACCCGCCAGGACGTCGTCATGAATGCCCTCGGCGCAGCCTCCCCCGCAGCGCCGGCGCTCGCGGCAGTCGCTGCGCCCCCAGCATCAGCGCCTGCGGTCGCGCCAGTCAAGGCGGCACCGACCGTTCCGGTGGCGCTGCAGGCTCCCGAGCCGGGGCCGGCCGTGGATACGCAGACGCCCTTTGCGGTCGGCTATCTTGGCTGGATGAACGGCACCAGCCGCGAGCAGTCGCCGATTTTCGATACCAAGTTCTTCACGCCCGAAATCCGCTTCGATGCGAACTACCTGCAGGACTTCAACCATCCGGTCGACCATACGATCGTCGGCTCCACCGAGGAATTCCGTTCCGGGGAATTCCAGATAGAGCAGGTGAGTTTCGGTGGGGACTTCCACTGGGAAAACGTGCGCGCGCGGTTCCTGTCGATGTTCGGCCTGTTTTCGACCACGACGCCCCGCAACGATGCGAGCTCGGCAGTCGGGCAGTGGGACCTGCAGGGCGCCTACAAGTATTTTTCCGAGGCCAACGCCGGCTACCACTTCGACGTCAACCACGGGCTCAACGTCGACCTCGGCGTGTTCGTTTCTTACATAGGGCTTTTCAGCTACTACAACTACGACAACTGGACCTATCAGCCCTCGTTCGTGTCGTCCAATACGCCGTGGTTCTTCAATGGACTGCGCGTCCAGTGGTTCCCGACGCAGACGCTCAAGATCGAGCCGTGGCTGATCAACGGCTGGCAGTCGTATGCGAAGTTCAACAGCCACCCGGGCTTTGGCGGCCAGATCCTGTGGATACCCAACGACTCCTTCAAGCTGGTACTCAATACCTACGGCATCGGCGAGGACAATCTGGCATCCGGCAGTGGCGTTCCTAACAACGGTGGCAACCCCAACGCGCCGATCGGCCTGCCCAACCCCAATGCCCCGTACATCAACTACGCCAAGGTGCAGCGCGTGCACGAGGACGACAGCATCGAGGTGAAGTACTACGACGCCCGCGGCCAGAACGGTGCCGGAGTCTCCAAGATGGCGTTCTCGCTCACGATGGACATCGGCTGTGAATACGGCGGCGGCGTGAACTGCTCGCATGGCCCGAACAAGGCAAACTTCTTCGGGGTCATGGCATACGACCGCACCTGGTTCGACAACGACCAGTACGCGGTGACGTTCGGTGGCGGCTTCATGAACAACCCCGGCCGCTATCTGGCTCTGGTGCCACCGATCAACGGCGCGACTGCTGCCAGCGGCACCCCCTACTTCACCGAGAACCCCGGCCAGAAGCTCTACCAGTGGGACATGCAGCTGAACTTCCAGTGGATGCCGAAGGACTGGATCACCTGGTGGACCGAGGGCACCTTCCGGCACTCGGACGTCCCCTACTGGAGCGGATCCGGCGGCGTCACGCCCCCCTCAGGCAACACCGGCGCGCCCGCAAGCTTCGTATGCAACAACGGCTCAACCGCCGGCAGCAGTGCCTGCGCGAATGAGGGTGGTGTTTGGTACCCGGATCTGCGCACGCGCGAGGTCGTGTGGGGCGCCGGAGTGCTGGTTCGCTTCTGAGTGCTCGCGGCGCGCTGAGACCGGCGTCACTGCGCCAGCAGCAGGGCATCGATGCCCTTGCCCAGGGTGAAGGAGGAGCCCACCGCGCTCACCACAGCGTTCCTGCGCCCGAGGCCGGTCGCCTCCCGCAGCCGGTGCGTGGCTTCGATGCCCGTGCAGTGACCGGCCAGGAGATTCAGCAGGTGATAGCTCCTGAGCTGCTCACCGGTCCAGGCGAGCGTCGCATCGCTGGCGGCAAACAGGTGCAGGCCGCCGACGATGGCCACCAGCGGCTGAGCACCCAGAGTCTGGCGTGCATACTCGGAAATGTTCACCACCCCCGCGTGGCCGCAGCCGGTGAGAATCACCGTGCCGTCCGCGGTATTAAAGAAAAGCGCCGAGTCCTCCGGAACGTTGTCCTCGATGAGTCCGTGGGGCGTCTGCAGCGAAAGCCCCGGAAACCAGTTGCGCTCATCATTGGGGCGCGGCACGGGACCGCTTAGCCACACTCCGGGCCACAGCTGCGTCGGTTTGTCGTGAACGATGAAGGTGCCGCCGGTGGCCAGGTACTGGGCCCGGATGTCCTTCAGTCCATTGTGATCCTCACCCGTGCGGGTGAGGCGCGGGCGAAATATGCCCTCACCGACGTGCACCCGGCTGATGGCGCGCGGGTTGATCTTCGACAGCTCGCGCCGCAAGGTCATCAGGCCCCCGACATGGTCGGCATGATTGTGCGAGAGCACGACATCCTCGACATCCGAGAGGTCGATCGAGAGTACCTGAGCGTTGTGGAGCACCATCTCGGCCGAGGCACCGGTGTCATAGAGGACCTTGTGGCCGTCGACCTCAACGAGCGCCGAATAGCCCCATTCACCATCGCCTTTGCCCAGATCACCGGCGAGGTTCGTAACGAGGACGGTGATCTTCAGTGCGTGCACCACCGCCAGTGGTGCGGGCGCGGCCCAGGTCGTGCCGGTGCTCAAGAGGACCGCGGCGAGCACGATCACCCTCGCGGCGTAGTGCAAGATGCCCGCCGGTGCTGCTCGCCCTGCGCTGAGACTAGTCATCCTCAAGCGCTGCGAGCTTGGCATCGACTTCGGTCGCGATCAAGGCGGGATCCGCCCCCTGCACCGGGTATGACTTCGACCACATGAACGCCTTTTCCGAGGCCGACGCGATCCTCAGGGTCAGCACCGGACCTGTCGCCGGGTTCTCAACCGTGCCGCACAGCACGAATTCGGAGTGAACCGCCCGTCCGCGCTCGAGGATTCCTGCCAGGTCGCAGGTGGGCAACGGCTCCTGCGCCATGCCGAGGTGCTGTCCCTGACGAATCGCGATCCGGCCGTAGACCTGTGCCAGGGCTGAATCCGCAAGCTTATTGGCGTCCGCATCGCCGCCAGCGGCCGCGAAAGGGATGACGAGCACGTGCACGCGCGGCGGCGCGCCTGCGGTGCCGGGCGGGGTCGCTGAGAACTCGTGCGCGATCTGCGCGGCAAGCTTGGCAGCATCGGCCGGATTGCCTCCGCCCTGGTACTGCTCGGTGATCGCCTTGAGCCTCGCTGCAGCGGCCGCTGACACGCCCTCGGTCTCGTGATGCCGGCTGGCGCAACCGCGCGTCACGACCAGGAACACCAGCCAGATGATGATCAGCACCCGCAGCCAGGGGCGCAGCCGCCGCCATTGGCCTCCGGCCGAGCGCAGCGCCCAGCCGGCGACTTCGAACCAGAACCGCACGCGCTGGCCGGGCACCTGATGAGGGAACTCGAGCGCCGCCGGGGGCACCGCGTGTGCACTCAGGACCGGGGGCGGCGAAACCCGCCGCGGCGCGGCGAGGGGCTTCGGCTCACCGGACACCAGTCGCCGGCACAAGGCCTCAAGAGCAGGCGACGTCTGGCCGCCCGGCAGTCGCAGCCATTGCACCGCAAGAAACTTCTCCGGGACCCGGGCCCGGGACTCGTCGGTGCCGTCGATGACGACCGGCAGGAGGAACAGGTGGTCGTCGGCCATGTCGAGGGTCCGCTCGACCGCCAGGCGCCACTCGCGGCGGAAATAACCTTCGTGCCGTGCCTCGGTGTTGGCCGATATGAGCGGCATGAAATAGTCGCACTCGCGGATCTGGCGGCGGATCTTCTGGTCCCAGGCATCCCCGCCGCCGAGTTCACTCTCGTCGTACCAGACCTCGAGGCCGTAGTTCGGGAGCATGCCGCCGAGCAGGCGTGCCGCCGGCCGGTCCTCTGAGGCGTAACTCAGAAAGACCGTAGGCCGTGCAGGCGCAGCTTCAGGGGTATCGCTAGTCATGACGCCAGTGCATCGGTATCCGGCAGACGCAGCCGCTCAATTGATGGACGCCGGCCCATAGTGCAGGACCAGCACCACAAACAGAAGGCTCAGTCCCACATAGTGCACAGCCCGCGACTTCGCAAGCATCAGCACCACGGAAATGATGAGGGGCAGGGCCATGAGCACGTTGAGGAGCACGAGCGCCCAGCGCGGTATGCGTGCCGACTCACCGCGGGCGAAGTAAAGGCCATCTGCCACGTACAGCGCCTGGAACAGCACGAGCAGCGTCCACAGATACCGCCGGGTGCGTGCGTAGTACTCACGCAGATCGGCCCCTTGGGCCGGCTCATCGGGCAGGCTCGCGGCGGCCACCAGGAACAGCACCAGAAATTCCGCTATGAATGTCAGGTAGAAGAGAAAGCCGCGCGTGGCGTCAAAGTGCCGCACGCCCCAGAGGTCGAACCACATGGCGACGACGAGGCACAACGCGTACAGCGCCGCCATGAGGGCCAGCGGGTCCCAGCGCACCTGGATCTTACTGCGCAGCAGTCGGTGAAAGCTGGTCGCCAGATCCACGACCGCGAGCCCGATCAGTACGGCAAACAGCCCCGTCGCATATTCGAACGCACGGCTCTCTGGCGTCACAGATTCGCCTCGCTGGTTCGCATCCGATGCCTGGGTCGAGAGGCTGCTGCGGCTCTTCGTGGCAAGCAGTTGGTGGGTCGCAAGGGGCGCAACCGAAGTCTTCCGCGCGAGCCTGTGTCTGGGAGAATAGCAGACCGGTGCGCCGCCATGCAGGCGCAGGCCAAGCCGGACTTTGCGACTCGTGTGTACCGGCTGTTGAGCGCGGAGTCAGCGGCCCGGGGGCACGCCGAGCAGAGCTTCCGATGCGCGCACGTAGTGCCAAATTTCATCGGGGTGCTTCTGCAGCGCCCTGGCGAGGAGCTCCTCGCCCTTGGCACGCTGGCCGGTGCGAATGTACCAAGCTCCCACTTCAGCCTGACCACTGTCATCCTTCGGGTCAACGGCCAACGCTTTCTGAAAGCACTCTTCGGCCTTTGAATTTTCGCCCGCTTCTGCGTACACCTCTCCGAGACGCAGCCAGTCGCTGCTCCCGGGCTTACCGCTGGTCGCGCGATCGAACAGCGCCTGTCCTTTGGATTTATCGCCGGAAAGGTAGTAAACGCGTCCGACTGCGATTAACTCCCACGAACCGGTACCGGCTAAGTGCTCGGCCTCGGCGAGCGCCGCGGCACCGGCTTCTTTGTCTGGCTTGCCCTGAATCACCTGGATCCCCGGCTCAGCTTGCTGCTTGCCGGCAACTACCATGCCCGCCACAAGCGACAGGAGTCCCACTGTGGTCATGGTGGAATAGATGCGCCTCATTGATGCGACTCCCCTGCTGCATTGCGGCTGTTCACGCCCGCTCTTTGAGCGTCCAGTCTACTTCCACCTTCGCACGGGCGTCACGAAGCACACGAGCACCCGGCCCCGACCGGACACCCGATGCCGCAGCGCCTAGCGATCACGAGCCAAGCCCCTCGTGTCAGCCGGGCGCCCTCGGCGCAGGATCCCCGAAGCGGTTCGCCCCTGCGTCGCCGGCGCGGCACAGCAGAATCAGCACCCAGATCGCGAGGCCGAGTGCCGCCAGCACGAACGATGAAGCCCACGCCGCCGCGAGGTGATTTCCTCTCCCAGCCAAACCACCCGGGCAGGTCGCCGCCAAGCCCGCCAGTGGCAGCACCACCAACAGCGGCGCCAGCGCTCATCAGAATGAGTGGTTCGTGTCGTGCAGGCGCCGGGAAGTTACGGCCAGGGACGGCACAATCGTGGCCAGCCAGAAGAGACTCCGAAGTGTCAGTCTTGAACTTAGGCACGCCGGTCGTCCCGACATTAAGCGCCGCGTTGCACGGAAATGTTTGACCCAACTCCACATGTCGCCGCCCTTCAGTGCAACCGAACGTGTGACTGCAGTCCGATTGGGCTTCATCCTATCGGCATGACGGCTGAGTCATCACTGCGCAAAGCCCGTGCGCCAAGCGATGACTGCCGGCCATATGGCCGGCCCCGAGACGCCTTCCGAGAGGGAGGCTCCGGCTCATGCGCCCGGCGCATGAGCCGGCAAGGCGTGTGGGTGGGTATCGAAAATCCCCGCTGACCCTGCTGCGCGCGGCAAGTAGCACCGCAGCGCATCGGCCCGCTATGCTACCCAGGTCATCGATATTCGCAGACAGGTATGACGTTGCGGCACGCGGCTTCCAGATTGGCGCAGGCCTTCGTCGATGAAGCCGCCCGGATCCCGCGGTTTCGAGCGGCGCTGAACCGCCGCTACAAGCGGCAATTCGACGTCGCCTCCGGCTACGTGCGCATCTTCCATGGGATCTATCCGGATTTTTCTGCCGCCCTGCGTGACATTCCCGCCGGTCGACTCGAGGGCCACGATAGTGAGGCCGCCGCCCTGCGCCTCGCGGACGCGCGGCTGCGAATCTACCCCTTCGACTATCCGATCATGTTCTGGTTGCAGAAGTTGCTGCCGGCGTGCCGGTTACTGTTTGACCTGGGCGGCGGCGTCGGCATCAGCTACTTCGGCTATCGCAAGTTCCTTAACTACCCCGCGGATATGAGCTGGCTGGTCAACGAGCTGCCCGAGGCCGCGGCGCTCGGGGCACGGATCGCGCGCGAGGAAGCGGGCGACGCGCTGCGCTTCACGACCTCGCTCGAGGAGCTGCCGGGCGCGGATATCCTCCTGGCAGCAGGCTCGCTGCAACTCATTGAGAACCCGTTCGAGCTGCTGCGCTCGGTTGCCAGCCTGCCGCCGCACGTGTTGATCAACAAAGTGCCGGTAGGAAAGATGCCCGCAGCCGTGACGCTGCACAACATGGGACCTGCGCTGTGCGCCTATCACCTGTTCAACCGCGCTCAGTTCATGGCCGGCTTCGAGGCGCTCGGGTACCAGTTGGTCGATGAGTGGGCGACGCCGGACCTGTCAGCCCGCATTCCGTACTTTCCCGAATACTCGCTTCGTTCCTACACCGGCTTCTATTGGCGCAGAAGATAAGAGTGCGAGCTCATGGGCCCGGCAAAGGCCCACGCGGCTGCCGAATGCGCCGCAGCGCGCGGAAATCAACATTTCGCGGCTGCCAGAGAAGCTTGAACGTGTGCTCAACCTTGGCGCTGTCGGCACCGGCGACAGACCCCAAACGGATTATGTAGCAATCGGGCTTCGAATTAGCTGGACGCGGCTGGGAGGGTGTAGAGTTTTAGGCCGGATAGCAGTCCGGCCCCGCTCCTGGCTAATCATCGTCGGGCGGCGGTACACGTTCAAGAGCGAGCACGGTCCGCGCGAGCAAAGGCTTTGACATGAAAACTATGCAAGTGATTACGAATATCGTGGCGCTGTGCACCCTGCCAGCAGCGAGCTGGGCGGGCACGACGCTGCTGAACGAGAATTTCAACGAGCTTACTCCGGCACTGACCCAAACATCGGTGGGGGCATTCTCCGCAATCGACGGCACCAACGTCGACGTCGTTGGTGGGGCACTCTTCGGTTCCTTGTGCGTCGCGCCCGAGATCGGAAACTGCGTTGATCTGGACGGCTCGGGTGGCAAGTCGCAGGGCATTCTGCAAAGCAACGCGGTCTTCACGCTGCAACCGGGCGTGAACTACTACCTGAGTTTCGATCTGACCGGCTCACAGCGTGGCCTAACGACGTCAACAACGGTCAATTTCGGCCCCTACAGTGAGACATTCGTCCTCGCCTCCGGTAACGATACGGGCGGCGTTGTGTCGGACGCGCTGCTGACCGTTGCCGCGCCAACGACCGCACAGCTTACGTTCACAAGCAATACGCCCGGTGACGTCGGTGCACTGCTCGACAACGTCCTCGTAACCAGCTCGAGCACGGCGAGCACTTCTGTGCCGGAACCTGCAACGCTCGGCTTGTTGGCCCTCGGCTTCGCCGGTGTTGGATTCGCAAGACGCAAGCGCCACAGCTGATCCGGGCTCCAAGATACAGCTGCCCGAGACCACCTGGTCTCGTTGCACACCGCCAGTTGAGCGGGCTTTAGGCTTCGATATTTTGGCGGAGAGGGTGAGATTCGAACTCACGAGCCCCGTGAAGGGCCTCCGGTTTTCAAGACCGACCACACGCACGAGAGCGTATCGCACTCGCACGCAATCGCCTATATTCCCCTGCTGAGAAGTACAGCGCTGTTACTGCGATTTCAGCAGATTCATAGCGCTGTGCAACTTGAGTGCAACTTACCGGGATCGCGAACTCACCCGCGCCAGTCTCAGGCGTTTCTTGATAACCGTGCTTCCGCTGCGATCCAACTCTTCGTGAGTGCAGCAATCCAGGAGTGTGACGACGTCATCCTTGTGGGTGTAGACGAGCAAGACGTCGTTCGCGAGGTGGCACTCCTCGACCCCGGCCAGGCTGCCCCTAAGGCCGTGGTCCCACATCCAATCCGGGAGTGGTGTTGGCGGAATCTTCCGCTTCGCCTCGTTAAAGGCTTTCATTGCGGTTTTTACTTGGGCGTCTGGAAGAAACCGTTGGTATCGACGCCTGAACCCCGGGACGGTGTAGAACTTAACCTTCCGTTGCGCGGCAGCCATTTATCAACGGAAGCGTGCCGCCTTTATCTCTCAAGCCAAGCGAGAAACTCGTTGGGCTTGTCCGGCGCGCGAACGACCGGCCCCGACTTCGCACGCAGGATTCGACGGACTGCCGCTGAGTCGTATGGCTGGGCGCTAGATGCAACGATGACGCCACTTCCGGTGTCTTCGGAAATCGACATGTAGCCGCCCGAATCTAGGGCAGCGAAGGACTGCGCAGTAGTAAGGAAAGTCATGATTTCACCTTCCTCTTAAGCCGTTTAGGCACGACCGTCTTAAGAATCAAACCTGCCTGAATCACGTAAATGGGATCGCCATTGGGGTTGTATTTGTCCCGCGAGCGGCTGACCGATGGGGCCATCACCTTCGCGTGGATCTTCGTGCCGTCAGCCAGCGTAAATATCGTCTCCCTATCGATAGTGCTCTTAATCGCAACCTCAACCGTTCGGCCGACATCGAGCTGAGGCGGGCTAAAGAGCGAGGGCTGCCTGCCACTTCGCCTGCTTACCTTCTTTATTGCCACCGCACGTGCTCCGGAGCCCAGTAAAACCTACAGCGGGCGAGATGCTAGATCAAGGTCGCAGCGCACGGAAAGCTCGGCTGCCTAAGTACATGAAAACATTAGGTACATTATTCAGGCCAGAGCGATTCGCCGCTGCGGGGAGTTACTAAAGCAGGTGCCTGCAGCACGGGGACACGAGAATGGGTCGGCACCGACCCGTTCTGGCGTAGCTCAGGCCGCCGGCGGCTCACGGCTGTCGCCTCCACGGCGTGCGCGCCAGCGACTGCATCGCGACCGCGCCCCGGTGCTCCTGGTACGCCTCCGGCTCCGTCACGAGCAGCCGCAACGAGTGCGTGGATTGCTTGCCATGGTCGGGACCCAGACTTTCCAGCTCCTCGATCACGCCGTCCACCAAGTCCATGGCGGCCTCGACCCGCGGGTTACGACGACGCTCAGAGATGCCATAGAGCACGCCCTGCAGCTCGCAAGCCATTGCCAAGGCACGAGCCTCATCGATGCTCATGGCCGTCATGGCGGCGTTCTCTCGGCACGGTTCGCCTCGATGTCGGACGCTTCCTCGATGTCCGAGAGATCCTTGGTGCATCGCTCAATAACGCGGATCGCGGAACATGCGAGCTCACCGGACTCGTCCTCAAAGCGGCCGTCCTCGGCCCTACAGAGGGCCGCGGCAGCGGTAGCCAGCGTCTGCTGGCATATCACGATGTCCTGATTGAGCTTGCGCAGCCGGGTGGCGAGCGTGTCCTCATCGGACCTGATGGGCGTGACGTTGTCGGCGGTCATGCCAGCTTCTCCTCTTCGGGCGTAGCCGGCCTCAGGATCACGTTCGCCTCGAGCTGACCGGCGATGCTGCCAAGCAGTTCGGCAACGCTCTCCATAGCGACCCAGATGTCCGTAGCGAACTTGTCCGCCTGGCCCCCGTCCTCGGCACGACCGGCACGTGCGGTAATGCTGCAGATCGCCTGCGCGTGCCAGACGCGATTCCGCTGAGCCTCCACGCGCCAAGCGACGAGATCTCTGAGCGCGAGCATATTGGTAGACTTCGATTTAGCCATGATTGCACCTCATTCGTGCGGTTGTGGTTAGGCGCTCGGGGTTGCTAGTAACAGCCCCGGACGCCGCTCTAAGGGGTCAACGCTTCGGCGGCAGCACCTTGTACTTCTTCAGCACCAGATTCACAGCCTCGCGCAGGTAAACCTGGCGTGGCACGCGGGTCCTCTTTGACAGCTCGGCGAGAAGCTTCGCCTTGTCGTGCTCAAGCAGCACCAGTTGCTGGTGCAGTTTCGTCTTACCCATGTCGCATATATAAGCCTATATGGCGTAGGCGTCAAGCAGCGCGCTGGAACTAGTGCGCTCTGTGACGGTCTTAGTTCTGGGTGTGAGGCTTTCAGGAGATTGTGCCCATGCCTCCGCGATGCCCCATCTGCCGCAAGGCCGCCCTGACGACGGGCGTCCTGTTTCTTACCTACGCTCACTTGTCCGATGCCCACGAGGGCCCGCATGTACCGGATGAACCCGTGCACCCTGCCATAGTTGCGCCGGTTGTGGCGCAAAGCACCGGAACCAGCATTAGGGTCAACGTTCCGACCGGCGTATCGACTCTTGCCGGCTTTCGTCCGACCAAACGCGCTACTGACTCTGGAGAAGCACTCTGATCTGATAGCACGCTCCCTTGCCCCTCGGCCTACGAGTCATTTTGGCCACGACGTTATCGGGCCACGGGCCTTGTGACGGATCGCTCCACTCGCGGTGATTGACGTTCTTGGTGCTTAACGGAGGCCGCGCTTGGAGTTCGGGTCGCACAGCTAGCCACGCGCGAAACTCTGTCTCTGACACCTCTCGCCAAGTCTGTCTTTCGTGCGGTGCCATGGCGCGCAATCGTGCCGCCGATTGCTGCGGCGCGTCCATGCAGTGCTGCGGCGCGCCCGCTGCTGGATAGCGAGATGCGGTTGAGGCGGGTATCGTTCGGCCAGCGACCCAGCTATCGAGAAAAATAAGGACGGGCGTATGAAAATCGTTGGCGTCGAAAAGGCTGAATTCATAGGCAAGGACTTGGCCATCACTTGGCTCGATACCAACCACTCCAAGCGCAAGGACTTATTGAGTCCAAACGCACAAGGGGCTGCACTGATGTCGTTGCTTCCGCCTCACCCGGCGCGACTCGATGATCCAGTACGCGGGCCATTCCTCGCAGACAACTTGCAATTGGTGAATACCAGGCAGGGGTTACTTGTACTTCAGGTACTGGTTGGGACTCCCTCCAGAGTGATTCAGATCGCTTTGCCGCAGCATCTCGTGGGCTTTTTGCGAGAAAAGCTCGCCGAAGACCCCAACACTTGGCCGGGTGGCGCGACGACTCAGTAGGAGGATTCGCGTTCACGTAGGAGGTTCCTTATGGCTAGAAAAAAGCAAGTCGGGGGGAAAATGAAGAAACTTCCACAAAGAAAACTGGAAGTGATTCCGGGACGCACTGATGTCGACGTTGTCTTTGTATCCAGCAAAGGAACTCCAATGGACTTTTGGTTCAAAGACGAGGAATTGCTATGCGGTGGATGCGGCCTTCTTCTTGCGACGCCGGCTCCTAAGGAGCGGCGCGCCGGCAATATTTTCGCCCACGGCGGCGGCAAGCTGCTCTTCCAGTGCCCCAGCTGCGGGGTCTATAACGAGATGACCGGGGCCACTTAGATCTAGCGGGACGGCTTTGGTAATGCGATGGATTCCAGGTAGGAAAATGAGTTTCATACGACCCCCAGACGATGCAGGGTGACGTTCCTCCAGGTGAGGCCGGCGAATTCGCCCTCAAGGGCGATTCGCTCTCCCTCCCGCAGGCTCAGAAGCTGCGCCACGTTGGCCGCACTGTGCGCTGTGAGGCCGACCTCAAGCGTCCCCTCCAGGGTCGATAGGGAACAGCGTTCGCCGTCGAGCAACTGACGTACGGGCGTGGTGAGAACTCGCGCGGCTAGTAATGTAGTCATGTTGGTTACCTGTAATGCATCTGTGTACGGGCCGGCCCGCCGATGGGTTTGCCGGCAGCGCCCGCAGAAAGACTCCCCGACGCGTAGATGGATATGATGCCGGTACCCCCAGTGCTGCCTGAGTGGATAGAGATGGTGCTCGGCATCGTTCCGAAGGTGTTGGTGGTGAAGTTCGTCTTAAACGCCGTGCCGTCATCCGCGAGCCCCACGCTGGAATTCGCCTGCCACGCGAGTGCGAACTGCTGGCCATAGACGATGGGCGAGGAGCCGAGCTCAAACACCATCGGCACGCTATTGCCCTAATCCAGTGACGCCGCTCATCGCGCACGAAGTTCCCGGATCGCGCGTCACGGGCAGCACGTCCAGGCCTTCCCGACGCCAGCCACGCACGTGAAGTGGGCCTCATGACCTGCGCTTAGCGAATACCCGACGTTCGCACCCAGCGTGCCAATCTGGCCACCCAGGACGGGGTAGACGAGGAGCGTGTTGGCGCCGTGATTGGCCACTGCGTAGGTCTCCGCAACACACACCCCGACACCCGGAAGGGAACATCCCTGCCCGGAGCTAACGCTGGTGAAGATGCTCAGGTCCTGACCCGCAGGAATCGCTGCCGCAGTGCTCTGCGAACTGCCGGCAGCCGCAAGGTTGTTCGCCGGATTCGGTAACCACAGACTTGCGACTTGTGACGCGTTTGAGCGCAGCATGTCAGGACGTTCCTTTCATCCGCACGCGATTGAGCGTGCTGAGCTGAGGCGTCGACTGCTTGGCGCCGCGCTTGGTGTCGCTCTCCGGCCGCGTCTGCTGCTTGCCATGCTCGCCGCCGTACTTGCTGTGCGTCTGTCCGACGGGCTCAAGCGCTTTGTGCGTGCGCTTGGCGTTCCCGGCAGCCTTGGCTTGCGCGTTCGGGTGCGTCGGGTGTTGGAAAGGCTGTCCGCCTCCTGGCCAGCCGACCGTCTCTTTGTGTGGCACAGCGAGGTTATTGTGATGCGTGATCGGTGAGTCACCGTTGACAGGATCACGGTAGATGCTCGCCGACTGCTCGCCGGTCGTTTCGTTACGACCGTAGCGACGCGTGCTCTTGCTCGTGACTTCCCGATTGTCCGGATGACCATCAACCGGTCCCACCACGGATGCGTGCTCAGAGAACGCCTTGCGCGGCGTGACGTCTTGGGTAATCCAACCTTTTGCCATGGGTGCAAATCTCCTGTGTTAGCGATTGGGGAAGCGGCGGTGGGGCTTTGCCGAAGGCCGCTCGCGCAGCTCCTCACGGTGCTTTCGTCCTTCCGGGCTTCCGTATTCGGGCCGCTCTCCGCGGTGAACGTTCTCCGGCTTGGTGCCCATCCGGGGCTGACCGTCGCCGAAAGTTCCGGGCTTAATCATGTTGGGTCGATCGCCGGAGGGTCCGCTCGAATAGATCGCTCTGACGCGGGCGGTGTGGGGTGATTCTTTAGTCATGTGCGGGCTCCGTTTACTTGGGTAAGGCGGCGCCATAGCGGGCGCCGATACGAACGATTTCGGGGTCAACCTGCGCGCCGTGTGCCGTGGCGCGCTCCGCGAAGTAAGGCACTGCGGCCTTGTATGCGCTTAAGAAACGCAAATGGTCTTGCACCATTTCCGTGGCCTTCTCCGTGCTACCGAGTTCGAGGCGCAGGGTCTCGAACGTGCGATCAGCAATCTTCTGCTGGTCCTCGGTCGATCGCGGCAGATCCTCGTACTCCAAGAGCCGCCCCATGCCGGTGGTGGCGTCCAGCGGGTCCATCTTCAGCTCAGTGAAGAATTTCTCGTGCAGCGCTCGGGCTTCGCGGGACTTCTGAAGCGCCTCGCGGTCCTCGCGATGCTTACCCTCGAATCTGGCATGAAACGATTCCAGCGCATGGTTGTACGGGCTGCCGTAGAGCCTGCTCGCATGATCGGCATGCTTGTCGAACTTGGTCGCGGCTTCGCCGGCACGCGGTGCGGGTTTGGCGCCCGGCGACTTGCCCGGGTAGAGCGCAGCCTGGGCACGCTCCTGAAGGGTCTGTTTCGCTTCGGTCATATCGTGAAACTCCTGTGGGTAAATTCAGCGCTCATCAGTCAGTGCTCCAGCTCATTTCCTCAGCAAATCGGGTGAGCGGGTCGTAGTCCTTGGGAGACTCAGGCTTGGGCTGCGGGCGCGGAATGAAGCCTGTGCCAAGGCGCCTGCCGCGCGCCGAATCACACTCCAAGGGCACCAATTCAACCTCGGGCGGATCAGTGTCGTCGGCCATATCTCTCCTCCTGCTCGGAATGCGGCGCACCCACGCCCCGATTCCAAGGGTCGTAATTCGTTCCGCCGAGGTGCTGCGCGATCTGAAGGGATTCATCCTGCGCACGGCCGGACCAGTCCAGTCGAGACGCTGCCAACAGTGATCCGAGCGCGGCCACGGCCGCATCGTCATGCCCGCGGGGTGGATGCGAAACCAGATCTCCCTTGCCGTTCGGGCGCGGCTTCCTCTCGAGGAGCCGCAGCTCCGTCTCAAGGATCGGTGCGTCGAGCAACTGTACGAGCTTGTTCGCGAATAGCGGCAAACACGCCACGAAAATCTGCGAGGTGTCTTCGTGTGATTGCTGGTAGTGAATCCCGTGACGCGCAAACGCGGTCGTCACCCAAGTAGCCCCGTAAGCATCCCCGCGCACACCGTTCAGCCCATACGCCGAGAGTGCCGTGGCGAAATCCTCCACGACCCGCTCGGGGACAAAGGGCGGATGCGCAATGATCAGCTTGTCCAGGTGCACCTGGCCGGAGCGATCCAAGTGCGAGATCCCTAACGTCATCGAGTCATGCCGGCCGCCTGAGGGGTCGCAGTGCGCCGTGTATACAACGCCCCCCTGACGCGGACGTGAACGCACGCCAGGACAGCGTGCCGCATCAATATCGGAATCAGGCAGAAACTGACTGACGTCCTCCCGAAACTCCGCATCCTGTTCACTGCGCGCCGCTAGTGGGTCTTCCGCGCGTTGACGAGCCAGGGCGTCGCGATCGAGCGTCGGGTTCAACGTGCCGCCACCGCACTTTATTACCATGATGTCGGAGGAGCGTCCGTAGTGAGCTTTGAACATCGTGTACAAATGCCCACGCCGCGAGTGAGGGCTAGAGAGCCCGAGGAGCTTGCCGCCCAGGTTCAGTAGTCCCGGTCTCACTGCCCGGACAATCTCCGTGTCAGGCGTTGCGCTCAGGTCAGAACGAAAATAGGCTAGCTCATCCAGCGTCACGGAACTGTAGGAAAACCCGCGCGTCGAGCGGAAGCTCGCAACATGTACCTCGACCATCGTGTGGTTGTTGAAGGTAATCGACTCCGCTGTCTCACCCACCACCGTCGCCGATATCAACGGGGAATCGGCCACTAGTCCCTTCACATAGCGCAGCGCGACTTTCGCCTGCCTGCGATCGCTCGCAATCAGTCCAGCGGTCGCAATCTCTCCGGGCCCAAGGCGGCCGCTGAAATCCTGCAACGCCGAGGCGTGTACCGTGCGCGCGGCAGCAAAGAGCGTGCCGCCAGCGCGGCGATCTTTAATCAGATACGCCTCGGACATCGCCTTACGCGCCGCCCCAGCTACCGCATCGTTGCGACCCGTGATCTTCTGGTAGAGATCCAATTCGTCGGCCTCAATCGGCAGGCCGTCCAAAATCTTCGCGACCGTGCGCCAGGCGGCGAACGTCGGGCCGCCGAACGTCTTGCCGAACAAGAGCGGGTCGATCATTGCCTCGAAGAGCGACTTCATGGCCGACGCCCCTTGGGCGCCGAAAGCCATGTCCGCAACAGGTCGAGGGCCTCGAAGTGCTTGCCATGGGCCCGAAGCCAGGCGACACGAGCCTCAAGCTGCGTACGCGTCATGTCGGCAGGGATGCCATTGCCGTAGTGGCGCACGAGCGCATTGCGCAAGGCCCGGCGGATCACGCTCGACCCTCCACAGGCGCAAGCGTGAGTCGAGCACGGGCGGCAACTGCTCGCTGTCCCTCAGGGCCGGAGCACGCTTCCGCGAAGCAGGACACACAGATCAGGTGCCCGTACTCCTGGCCGTCAGGACCGAGCAGAGACGCCTGGTGCGCCCGCTCGTCTACCGCTCCCCCGCAGGCCCCGCAGCGCTGGTCCTCAAGCGCTCGTCGCAGGGCCCGGCGTGTGGCGCGATTCAGGTTCACGGCCGGTGCTGCCCGGTGAAAGAACTGATCGCCACGAGCCAGCGGTTAAGCTCCGGAACCCAGACCCGAACGCCGTTGCGAAGTAGGCGAAGAAACCGCCACTCCCGAAGGTTCGTTACGCTGCCGTGCTCAGACGCCACGGAGCGGCTCCTGGGCTGATGCGGCTACGCTGGGCGCTGAGGTGCCCCGGATCTTGCGTACCTGCTCGACGGAGAGCCTCGTGGCGCCGCTAATGCCGAAATCGGACCAACCCGCGGCGGCGAGTTCCTCAATGGCCTTGAGCTTCTCGGCGGGTGAGAGCGTCATGAAGTGCACCAGCTCCGGAACGCCCAGGCTCATCAGACCCTCGATGTCGGCCTCGGAGCTCACGCGGCTTTGCCCCCGGCCAGATATTCCTGCAGCGACGTGGCCCGCCGCGCCTTGCGCTCCATTCCGAGGTCCTTGAGAAAACCGCGCAACGTGTTCGAGCACTGCGTCCACATCGCATGGCCGGCGGCATTGAGCGTGCCCTCGGCAAAGCGCTGCTCGTAGTAGGCAACGGCCAGCTCCAGCCACACGGTGCGGCGGATGTGCGACTCCATCACGTCGCTTGGATCGCCGCCGACGTGTTCCCGCAGCGCGGTCATCCGGCCATGCACCACTTCGCCCAGGTCGTAGTTGCGATTGAGGCGCTCGACGAACTTCGGATCGAATGGCGCGATGCCACTGTCTGCTGGCGGAGGCGGCAGCGCGCGGTGCTTGGGCTTACGTGCCATTGGACATACCCTCCTGCTCATACGCCGCCGAGGCGCTTCGCTCTTGGGCAGCGCCTGCCCGATACCTGGTTGCACTCGCCCGCGGACCGTCCGCCATGGCCCACTGCACCGGTTCCATCATCCGGTGCGATTGCAGCTCCACGCGTGTGTTATTACGCGGCGATTTAAGTGTTTTTGCGTCCATTGCCACAGTCTGTTGGCTACGGAGTTGCACGTCAAGTTGCACTACGTCACAGAAAACCCCGCGAATTGACCGCGCGCAGCACCAACGCCATCCGGTGACTGATCGCAGCCGGGGAAGCTTGCCAGCCGAATGCGGGCCCCTAGCAATCTCACGGCGCAGCCCTGCGAAATTTCGGCGTCAGGGGAATCCCTCTCATTCCCGAAAACGCCAACCCGTTAGCGCTAGCGCGGGGCCCCGATGCTCTCCCCCTACCCTGCCGAAACTCGCGTTTGCGATGGCGCGCTGACAGCTGACCGCCAACACTGCCTGCCCTTTCCCGCTTTTCGCTTTCGCTCGCCTTTTGGGATAGGACCCCTGAGGGAACCCCTTCTTGGTAAGCCTCTTAGTCCTACGTTTGGTTTGGTTTGGATGGTTAAGCAGGGCCTGCTTAAGCAAAACGGAACCAATTGCTTGAGCATTTGCTTAACCAATTGCCTGCCCGATTAGTTGGTCATTGAAGTCTTTGTGTGCCGCTGCGGGGGCATGCAGTTCCATACGTACGCGTCCCTGAAGGCGCTCCATCAACTGCGCAGCTGCTAATAGTCCGGCTGTATCGCGGTCCGCGAATAGGTGCAGCGAGGTCACGCCCGACGGGGGCTCAAAGCGCGTCAGGAGCGCGGCATTCAGCGCAGCCCACGCGGGGATGCCCAGCAGTCGGTTTGCCGCAAGCACCGTCTCCAGCCCCTCACCGACGGCCAGGGAGTCCCCGTTGACCGGCATCAGGCGCACCGCGCAGCCGGCGCGACCCGTGAGGGGCGACAGGAGCTTGCGGGGTTCGTGCCCGGCGATCTTCTTACCATCCCTCAGGAACGTGAGATGCGCAGTCACGAGTTCTCCGGCGACATCGCGTACCGCGGCGATGAGGGCGGGATATCGGCCCACCGACCGTCCGGCCTCGAAGTACTCGACCCCGGCATGGGCGCGCAGAGCACAGTCGCTCGGGAGCGGCCACAGCTGCCGGCTCTCCAGGTATGCGACCGCGTCCGGGCAGTCGCTGACGGCACAAGCGCCGCGCAGGATCGTCCGCACGCGCGCCGGAGGAACGGCAACTTCAGGTTGCTGCCTAACCGCCGGAGCGGAAGTGATATCCATGGTGTAGGCGGCGATCCCGCTCGCCTGAAGCACCTGTTTGCGCGCCTCACTGAACGTCCAGCCGTGCACGCGCTGTAGCAGCGCGAATCCGTCCCCGGGCCCGCACCCGTTACAGTAAAAGTCGCCGTGCCCGCGCTTGTTGTCGAATCGGTAGCGATCCTTGCCCCCACAAGCAGGACACGCCCCGTGCTTGTTCTTCAGGAATTCTTCGGCGATCCCGAGGCGCTGCAGTACAGGGCGCCAGCCATCCCCGAGGCGCGCATGGATGTCGGCAGCCTTGAGGCTCATGCCGTCTGCCTCTGCTTGGCGAATTTGATGATGCTGTGCTGAAGCCAACCGGCCACGGCCGGGCTCACCGAGCTGGCAGGCTCCGCTTCCCAGAAGCGTCCGGGCATCTTGACGGCGTCGGAAATCTGGAACTTCGTGCGGGTCTGGGACCACGCCCACCAGCGACCTGACTTCGGCTTTTCTATCCATCGTTGGGGCCAGCGCCGTGCGTACCAGGTGATGGCCTCGGTGTAGAACGTCGTCACCTCGAGGGAGTGCGCCGCCACGGGGCGCGCATGGCCATCAAGTTCGACGAGGTCCGCGCGGATGGTGGTCACAGGACGCTGCTTCGGTTGCGGCGCCCATCCGCAGCTCGTGCAGCGACTGCCCTCCTCCGAGACCGTCCAGGTGTATTTACACTCAGGACACGTGCGGGGCTTTTCCGATACCGCTAAGCGCCGCTGCACCTCCCTGGCGCTCTGGTTGACGTTGTGTCCCACATCAAGCGACCAACTGAATTCGAGGGTGGGAAGCCCAAGGTGTTCGACGACCCGGCCGTGATCGATCAGGATGCATGAGTCTTTTCCCGGCGCCGGGCGCAACCCCCGACCCGTCATTTGCAAGAACATGGGAAGGCTGCGCGTGGGACGGGCCAGAACAATGCATTCAACGCTCGGCAGGTCCACGCCGTACGCGAGCAAGAAGCAGTTGACGACCACCGTTGTCTCGCCGTCCTCCAACCGCTTGATGACGGCCTCGCGACGATCTTCGTCATCCTGGTCAGTCAGGAGTTCTGCACTGACGCCCACCCGTGATAACGCCATGACGATCTCGGCGCCGTGGGACTTCGATGCCGCGAAGGCGACGGTTGGCTTACCATTGGCGATGCGCAGCCAGTTGCTGACAACATCACCCACCAGCTTCGGTCGCGACATGAAATGGCCGAGTTCGCCGGCCTGGTAGTCGCTGGTCGCATCCTTGGGCAACGCCCGAAGGTCATCGACGCTCATGACTGGCACATTGAATATGCGCGGCTTCACCAGCATGCCCATGGCGATCAACTCGAGCGTGCCCGGCCCCAGGATCAGCCTGTCAAAGATCGCATTCAGGGTAAGCCCGGACTTGCGCGCCGGCGTGGCGCTGAAGCCCACCAGCAACGCGTTGGGGTACGCGTTGATGATCGCCACCCGTGAGTCCGCGGCCGCGAGGTGCGCCTCATCAAAGATGATGACGTCGGTTGGCAGGAGCGGCATGCGCCCATCAACCAGCGCACGGCGGTACAGGGTGTCGGCGCTGGCGACCTGCACCGTGCAGTTCATTCGCAGCAAGTCCGGTAGCGACGCGGCGATCACGCCATGCTCGGTCCCAAAGGATTCAAGGCGTTCGTGAATCTGCCGCACCAGCTTTGTGCGGGTTGCGACAATCAGTACTCGAAGCCCGGCGTGGGATGCGGCGGCGGTGATGGCCGCTATCACGTGTGTCTTGCCGGCGCCGGTCGGCATCTGCGCCAATACCTTGCGACACCCCTGCTCAACCGCATCCGCAATCTCACGCACCTGCTGTCGCTGGTAAGGGCGTAGCACTTCGCAGCAGGCCGGCAACGTATGGAGCCAGTTCACTGTGGCTTCCCCGACGCTGCTCCATTGCTTCGCAGTCCATTCGCCAAACCACCGCGGCGACCGATCTCGGAGCGAACTGCGCTGACGTGCAGCGCCTTTTGGCGATGCTGTTCCAGACGCGAATTGCGCCGGCGCCCATCGGCACAGAGCGGAAACTTGGTTGCGACGAACTGGTCCCAAGTCCGCCACTCCGCAGCCGTCGCTCCCGCCAGTTGCTGCAGGTCATGCGGATCAGATGGCAGAGACCCCATGTCCCACTGCGCATCGAGAAGCTCGCGGTACAACCCCTTCGCGGTAAGCGACCACCCGCGGGTCGCGGACATGAAATCCCGCGTATACCAGGGCAGGTAGACCAGTCGCGCACCGTCGGTTGCAGCTGTCGTTGCTGCTGATGCAGAATCTCGCCGCACTTGATGACCTCCCAGCGGGGCGGCGCCGACCAGGGCGCCGCTCCACTCCCTTCAGCTTTGTTTCAATCCCAAGCAGCGGATCGCGAGGACTACGACCCAGCGCGGCAGTGATCCGTTGATGCCACGGTCGACCAGCCACGCCTTCAAAGCGGCGCGCATCTAACCGGTCGCCGTCTGGCTGGCCGTGCGGTTGGGTGCGATCTGATAGCCGTTTACCTGGCTGCTGTGCGCGTCGAGCCACCGCGAGTAATTGGACCCAATGACGACCAGGTCACGGCCGATGCGCACGAGGGCGCCAGCCTGCAGGAGGCTGGAACGATTGCACCTGACTAGGTATCGACCGCGGTCTGCGCGGCCGGGGTAGACGCTTGCCGGCCAATCCGGGATTGACCAGGAATGCGGCGCCGGGACGGCTGTGGCTTTTCTTGAGTTGGACACGAGGCACCTCCGTGAGATGCCTCATTTCAGAGAACTGCGCGCGTGAACGATATTCGCGCTAACGCGTTAGCAACAATGTTCTGCAGTTCCTACCGGTAGTAGGCGTTCTTCACATCGTCGGGAGTTACATCGATCCCGATCTCGCCCCAGATTCCCGACACACGCGTAAAGACGCTCGGCAGGTCCGGGTACTGCGAGGGGTCATTCTTTGGTAAGCCCTCGTGATGTGCGACCGAGTCAACGATATCGCGGTTGGTTTTCACCCACGCTGAGGGCAGCCCGCGAGGACGACGAGTTCCAGGCGTCTTGTTCGGCTTGATGGCGAGCGCCTTGCGAGTGAAGTCGCGCATCACTCGCGAGCGTTCAAAGCTGTTGACCTTCATCAAAGGCCCCTCGATGTCGCGCAAAGCCTCCTCCACCGTGCGCTCCCCGGATGCAACTGCTTCCAGCCACATCTCCGGAACGACATCACGCACGATGCCGTCGATTCGGCGCTGCTCCGCGCATAACGGACAGTCGCTGTCGCAGACCTGAAGCATTCCCACCGCGCTGCGCTTGTGCGCGATCCCGCTCACGGCTGCGGCCGTCTACCGGAGAGCTTCTCCGCGAGCTTGTCTGCGCCTGTGACCGGCGCGCCCGCCACCAGGTGCGAGTACTTCGCGGTGATCGAAGGGCTCGAATGCCCAAGCACTCCACCGATTTCGACCAGGCTCGCGCCGTTCTGCGCAAGAAGGCTGGCGGTCGTGTGTCGCAGGTCGTGCCACCGAAAGTCGCTCAACCCTGCCGCAGTGCGGATAGCCTGCCAGCGATATGACAGGTAGAACTTGTCGGCCCGTTCCCCGTTCTCCTTAACGAAGACGAACTTCGGACCCACTACCGTGCGCCTTAGAGCCTTCAGGGCTGCAACGGCGGGCTGATTAAGGTGGACTAGACGGCGCTTGGTGTTCTTGGAGATGTGGACCGTGAGCGTGCCCTTGTCGAAGTCGAGGTCCTTCCACTCGAGGCGCAGCAACTCTCCCATGCGCAGTCCCGTAGCAATGCTGGTGACAACCGCCGCCTGCATCCACACGGACTGCTTCTCGGCCTCTGTGAGCACCGCGGCCAGTTCCGCGTCGTTGAGGAAGCGCACACGCTCGCGCGGCTCGGACAAGAGCAGACGTGTCGGCCACGCCTTCTCCTGCGGCACGAGGCTTGCAGCGCGTGCCCAGTTCCAGCACGAGCGCAGCGCACTCAGGTACCTATTGACCGTACCCGCCGCACGCCCGTTTCGCAGGAGGTCCCTCCCCTCGCGAAGCTTCAGGGTGCCGAAGGCGAGCACCTTCTCGCTGCCGAAGTGATTCACCCACCATGCGAGCAGCATTTCGAGATCGGGGAAGTACTTGAGCTGCTTCGTCTCTGCGTCGGCGAGAAACTCTTCGATGAGTCCCTTGAGGGTGAGACTCGTGAGGTCCTGGCGAGCCTCCCCGTGCTCGCGCTGCTTGCGCAGCTCGGCCTCAAGCCCAGTAGCCCAGGCAACGGCCGCGGGCTTGGTGGGGAACGCCTTGGAGGCAGCCTTGAAGGGTTTGATGCGTACCCAGGCGATGACGCTGCTAGAACCGTCGCCGTTCTTACGCTTTTGGTAGGAGGCCATGGCTAGGCCTCCCCTGTAGAATTGTCGCTATCCATGGTGAGCACCTCAATTGCTTCCCTTGGCTAGGCCTCGTGCGGTGTTTCCAGCACCGCTCGGGGCCGATTCGATTACGCACGCAATCGCGCGTACATGGCAGACAATACGCTCTACCGGGCCTTAGTGCAACTTACAGTGCAACTTTGGAGGGCTTCGACAGTGGCGGTTATCACGGAAAACCCTATATTTTGGCGGAGAGGGTGAGATTCGAACTCACGAGCCCCGTGAAGGGCCTCCGGTTTTCAAGACCGGTGCAATCAACCGCTCTGCCACCTCTCCGACTTATAGGCTCAAGCGCTTACGGGTATTCTAGCAGCCCAGTGGCCCACGGCCGGCCGGCATGTCCCGGAGGATGACGACGACTTCGCTGCGCGTGACCCTTGCCACCACCGTGCACGCGGCGATGGCGGCTTTTCTGGCCGCGGGTCTTACCGCTTGCGAGCGACTCGAGCCGGCGGCGGCGGGGACGGCCACCCTCTCCTGGACACCGGTAACCCGGGACGCGCAGGGGGACACACTCAGGAACCTGGCCGGGTACAAGGTGTTCTACGGCACATCGCCCCGGGCGCTCTATACAGTCGTGGTGGTGCCCGACCCGCACCAGACCAGCTATCTGGTCCGGGATCTGGCACCGGGCAGCTGGTATTTTGCCGTCGACGCCTACACCACGAACAACGTGGAGGGGCCACGCTCCAACGTGGTCGTCAAGAGCATCCGCTAGCATCCCATGGGCCGGCACAGCGTCGCCCCTGCTCCTGCTGCAGGGGAAAATCAGGCTCGGCTCAACGCGTGCCGCAAGCGCCGAACGTCGGCTCTTCGCTCACCAATGCGGTCGACGCACCGTTCGGCGACCGGGCAGCGCATCGGCCCCGCTCCCCTTCCCGCCCAACGATCGCGATCGTCCTTGCGCGTACACGCGAGTGCTCAGGGCGTGAGCCCGAGCACGAGCACCGTCTTGAGGCGCCCCCCCTCTTCCCGGTTCTGAACGGCGGCAGCGGGTAGGCCGGCGATCCGGCAACGCCGCACGCAGCGCAGTCATTGCGCCTCGTTCGCTCGCTCGGGATATTGCGCGGCCAGCCACGCCAATCGTGCCTTCACTTCCTCGGCACTGAGCCGCTGGGCCGTTGCGCCGGCGGCTCCCGGGTCGGGCGCGTCCAGCGTGTACACGAGGGCGCGCCGCCGCAGGGCGTAGGCAAACTCCTTGTCGAGTTGCTCATAGGTCACGCTGAAACTCGCGGCGAACGCCTCGGGTTCTTGACTGCCTTGTCGCATCAGCTCCAGATACTTTGCAAACTCGGCGCGATGCCAGCCCTCCACAAAAATCTCGTGCGCGAGACCCCAAGCCTCCGCGTCGTAGAGCTCCACGGCAGCTGCGTTGTCACCGATGGCCGCGCTTTTCAGGGACAGAAAAGTACGCATGGGAATCAGCGCGCTGCCCTGGCCAAGCGTGACCGCGTATCCGGACTGGATCGTACCGAGCTGCGCGCGGTCCCCACGATATTTCGTGCTCGCAAACACCAATGGCAGTCCGGTTCTGTACCAGTCTGGTCCGCTGAGCCGATTGTCACTCGCCAGGAGCGCTGCGGTGTAGCCAAAGTAGGCGCCCCAATAGTCGCTGTCAGCTTGCTGGGCGTTGCTCGTTAGAATGATGTTGCCGGCGGGCGAAATGCGAAACGAAACCCGATCTCCGTCGCCAAGGAATTGGCGCACCTGCGCTGGCGGGAGGGCGTAGAGGTGGACCGGAGGGCGCTCGGAGGTTCTGATTCCGAGGATGCGGGTGAGCATGCCGTCCAGGCGCACGCAGTAGCGCGCAAGATTGACCGCATAGGCGCCGTTGCCGGCAGCGGTTACCTCAACATTGCTATAGGTGTAACTCCAGTATTCATCCGCACCGGCGACGGCTGCCAGGGGCGCCAGCAGCAGCAGCGCCGCAGCAGAGAAACGTCGTCGCACCGAATACCTCCTGGTTCGCCGGTGTCTGATTTCAGGTTCCGTCGGCACGAGGCGGAGGCCGGCATGTGCGAGGGAATTACTCTTCATAATAATGTACCCGTAGTCCTCAATGTAGGCCCTTCGTACACCGCGACGCATTAGAGAGGCAAATTTGCCGCCGGTAGATGCGTACCTGGCGTCCGCTCCAGACGCGGTGACGGATATACTCGGGGAGGTTCGGGCGGTTCGTCACTGACTACGAATGAGGCATTTTCGAAATGCGCGCATCCCTTCTCCTTGCTGCCCTGGCGCTTTTCCCCCTCGCAGGATCAGCTGCGGAGCCGCCGACCCTCACCTGTGTGCAGGCACTGGAACAAATCGCAACCCTTAAGACGACCTACCCGGTCTACAAGCTCGAGGGTACCGATGAGCGGCATTTCATAGACGATGCCGACCGGCCCGCAGAGATTGCGCGGCTGCAGAGGATCGTTACGAGCTCGTGCAGCACGGATGCGAAAGCCCGGGCCGGCGAGCAGTCCGCTGCGGCCCTGCTGCACCAGGCACTCTCACCGGTATGCGCGGTTGCGCGCGACACGCTTACCGCCATGGAACAACCGAGCGCGCACGAGACCGCTGACCGCATCGCCACCCAGCGTCAGCTCGTGACCAGCAAGTGCCCACCGGTGGACTCCTCGAATCTGTGGCTGTTGCAGTGGAATGGCCGCGCCGAACTGCAGCCCGACCTTTAGTCAACGCAGCGAGACGAGGAACCGCTGCGAGCGGTTCAGTGCGAGGCGCGCTTCCTCCGTATCCAGAAAGAACTGGTATTCATGCGGCAGCTCGGGGCGATAGCCGCGCGCGAAGAACAATGCATCCACCCGTACGCCCTCGCGCCGCAGTGCCTCTGCCAGCGCGTAGGACTGCGAAGCGAGTGAGTCGCCGTTGCCGACGGATATGAACGTCGGCGGAAATCCGGGCGTGACGAAGTTTTCGACCGCAAGCGTGGCGCCGCGCGGATCGCGTGCGTAGTCGCGCCGCCCGCTGTACGACCATTGCACCGTGCGCGCGAACCAGCGCGCGAACGGGCCGCCCGTGACACTGCCGGTCATGGCGTAAGGCCCGCAGTAAAGAAGAACCCCCACCAGTTGTCCCGGCGCGATCGAGGGGGTGATCCCGACCGTACGGGCGTACGCGGGGGATGTGATGACGTTGGCGAGCTGAGCTGCCAGCTGTGCTCCGGCCGAGTCACCCGCGAGCACCAGGCGCCTGGGATCTACGTGCAGACGCTGCGCGTTGCGGGCCAGGTATGCCAGCGCCTGATTCACCTGCAGGAGCGGCGTGGGATAGGTGCTGCCGGGAGCCACGGAGTAGTCGACCCCGGCGACCGCATAACCGCTGCCGGCAAGGATCCTGGCGTAATTGGCGATCTGGTCCTTGCTGCCCGATACGAAGCCTCCGCCGTGGATCCAGACGATCGTGAGCAGGCCCTGCCCGGCTTGCGGGTCATCCGGGTAAAAAACGTCCAGCCGCGCATCCGGATCGCCCGGGTCGTAGATCTCGTCAGGGTGCGCCGTGATTTTGGCCGGAACCAGGGAAGCGAGGCTGGCGTTGGCCCGTTCGCCACTGGCATCGAAGGCCCAGCGGATCAGGAGGGCCGAGGGCCACGGGCTGATTTCCACAGCCGCCACGAGGAGCAGGGCTGCCACCCCGGCCCCCAGGGCGATCCGGCCCGTCACTGACACCCGCTGCTCCCCGGCAAGCCTTAAACCATCCCCGCCCGTGAGACGTCAAAGAGAGCGTAACACCCCTCAACCAGCGGTCGGAGGGTGTCACAGGGACGAATCCGTTGGTCGTAAGGATGGGGGCGTTACATGACCCCTGACCGCCGCGGGTCCGGAAGAGTCTTATATGCGTACTGAAATTCTGCTTGGGAGGAAATGACTTATGAAGACCACGACTGTTGGAGTGCTCGGATCTCTCGCCATCAATGTGGCGCTTGGACTGCTGGTAGCGGCGGTGTTCAGCGTCACCCCCGTGGCGCATGCCCGGGAGATTGCCCAGTGCCCGGACCAGAAGGCGCTGCAGCCCGTGGTACCGGCCGAACACGAGCGCGCCGGCGGCCACCTGGCACCCGTGCGCATGGGCTGGGAAGCGAGCTGAAGGGAGTTACGCGCGAGGCGTCACTGCGATGCCGGCACGCCGTCCCGGGCGGCGGCGCGGGCGGAGCGCAGCAGCGAGACCGCAGCGTAGGTCACCACCACCACGATGAGCCAGCGCATGAGCGTGAGCGGCAGTTGTTTGACGATGTAGAAGGCGACCAGGACCCCTACCACCCCGCCCATCGCGATGCCGAGGGCGGTCGGATGGGAGAAGCGCCCGGAGCGGAAAAAACCCAGGCTCGCGACCGGTTGTACGAGGCCGTCACTGCCCATCATGATGGGGAAGGCCGCCAGCGGGTGCATGCCGAGTAGCGCGAATATGATCATGCTCGGCGCGTAGTTGCCGATTCCGATGCACATGAGGGCGCCGAGGACGAAGTTGACTGCGACCGCCACCGCGAAGCGCCAGCCGTGCAGAGCGAACTCCGTGCCACCCGCGGGCAGCTTGTCGAAAATGCGCACCAGAAAGAATGCCGCGGCAATCAAGAGCGCGATGCCCATGAAGATCTGAATGGTGCGCCGTGGCAGCCGGCTGACCACTCCGGCCCCGAGCCACGCTCCGAGCGCGGCGCTCGCCACCGTGCACGCAAGCAGCATCGGGTCAACGGTGACCGCGGTGACAAACAGCAGCGTCTCGAGGAAGGCCGCCACATTGTGGCCGACATTGAGGGTCCCCGGGATCAGTTCGTCCGCGGGGCGCCCCCGGAACTTGAACAACGCCGTGCTCGGGGCAAATGAGCCGATGCCGAGGGTGTCGAGGAAGTCGGTGCCGACGCCGATCAGCACGTCACCGATCGTCGGACGCCCAGTGAGCCGGTGACGGCGCACGGCCCACACCCAGCCGAACACGAATGCGATGTTCAGCAGCACGAGCACCGCGAGAAAGACAAGACGGGTCGTGTCCAAGGCGCTATTTGCCCCTTCGGGCGCGCGACACGGCGTCCGCGAGCCGCAGGTACTGGATCGTGGCACGCACGCCAAGTCCGCTGAACGCATGCAAAGGCACGGTGCGCACGGGCGTTACCGGGAATCCCAGCTCATCG
>Ga0302314_10000240_pt1 | contig 97264 bp, 87 predicted proteins | sample III_Palsa_N2_3_FD_200533 | JGI IMG/M metagenome (GOLD analysis project Ga0302314, IMG submission 200533) | Peat permafrost microbial communities from Stordalen Mire near Abisko, Sweden - III_Palsa_N2_3 | ecosystem: Environmental > Terrestrial > Soil > Palsa > Peat permafrost | place: Sweden... | reverse complement strand
GCGCGCGGGTGGGGCTCGATCGAGACCGACTACCTCAATGGGGAGATCGTGCTGCTGGCGCGAGCACACGGCGCCGCAGCGCCCCTGAACGAGCGGGTCCAACGCCTCGCGCGCGAGGCCGCCCACAGGCATGCTGCACAGGGATCGATGACCGTTCCGCAGCTCGAGGCGCTGCTCGGCTGAGAACGCCCCATTTGCACCCCTTTGTGACTAAACCGCCGTGGCGAACAGGCGGGATAGTCGCAAAAGAGGCCGATGTGACGGTGCTCAGACGCCGGGCTGCCAGCCGATTGCGGGCGCAATGTGCTCGGCCACCGTCTGCAGCAGGTGGGTGTTGTACTCGACGCCCAGTTGGTTGGGCACGGTCAGCAGGACGGTGTCGGCCTCGCGCACTGCGGCATCCTGCACCAGCTCGGCGACGATTGCGTCGGGTTCACCGATGTAGCTTTTGCCGAACCGCGCGATCGTGCTGGCGTCGAGGTAGCCGACCTGGTCGTTGCGTTCCTCGGTGCTGCGCAGGCCGAAGTAGGCGCGATCCTCGTCGGTGGTGATGGGCAGGATGCTGCGGCTCACGGATACCCGCGGCTCACGCTTCCAGCCCGCAGCCGTCCAGGCCTCGCGGAATTGGGCGATCTGCTCGGCCTGCAGGTCGCCGAACGGCACACCCGTGTCTTCGGTCAGCAGGGTCGAGCTCATCAGGTTCATGCGCTGTTCGGCGGTCCAGACGCCGGTCGCCCGCGAACCGGCGCCCCACCAGATGCGCTCGGCGAGGCCCGGAGACTGTGGCAGAACCGGGAGCGCAGCCGACGAACCCGTCATCTGCGGATTTCGCTGGGCGACACCGGCGCCCTGGATGGCGGCCAGGAACAGCTCCGTGTGGGCTCGGGCGAGGTCCGCGTCATCCATGCCCTCGGGAGGCACGAAGCCAAACGATTCCGAACCGCGCAACGCCGTCTCGGGTGATCCCCGACTGACCCCGAGTTGCAGTCGTCCCGAACTGATCAGGTCGGCGGCAGCAGCCTCCTCGGCCATGTACAGCGGGTTCTCGTAGCGCATGTCGATGACGCCCGTGCCGATCTCGATGCGCTTCGTGCGTGCGGCAATCGCCGACAGCAGCGGGAACGGCGACGCGAGCTGCCTGGCGAAGTGGTGAACACGGAAGAACGCGCCGTCGAGCCCCAGTTCTTCGGCGGCGACGGCGAGCTCGATGGACTGCAGCAGCGCATCCTGAGCCGTTCGCGTCTGGGATCCCGGCACGTTCTGCCAGTGACCGAACGAGAGGAAGCCGATCTTTTTCTTCACGCCTCATCTAACCGCGAACACGGCCGCGCAATTCCGGTCAATGCAAATGTATGAACTGATCCCAGGCGGCTCGCCGGTCCGAGCGGGTGTCGTATTCGACCCGATCGGGATTGTCGAAGATGAGGCTTGCCCGCTGCTCCGGGTCGTGGCGTGGCCAGGTCGCATCCACCGTTCCATCGGTCGCATAGGTGAGCCAGTAGTCCTGCATGCGGCGACCGACGGAGGCGAGCGCGCCGCGGCCGCCCAGCAGGGTGACAAGCCGACCGACCCACGCCCGAGTGCGGTCGAAGACGGTCAGAAGGTCGGCGCCGTGGGTCGACCCGATGCCGACCGCCCGCAACAGCGGGGGAGCGTAATCGAGCCGGTACATCCACGTCGGGGCGATCGTCGAGTGACCCTCCGCGATCTGGTAGGTCGGAAGCCAGAACGCGAAGTCGCCGGCGAAGTCGATGGCGCCCCGTCGCCGCGGCAGACGATAGGTCGCGCGCATGAGGTCCGCGGCCGCCGCCGACGAGTTCGCGAGAAGCCCGTTCATGCGAGAGCGCGTTGTTGCAAGAATGCGGCGCTTGCCGAAGAAGACTGTGCCCTCACGGTCGTTGCTTCCGATGATCAGGGGCACCGGATGACCGCGGCCGGCGCGCAGTGCCTCCACCGGGTGCTCTGGCAGGTACTCGCCATCCACCACCGGGCTGAAGACCTGGTCGCCGGGGTACTCGTCGGGGATGCGCACGAACAGCAGACGCGCAGCGCGAACCAGCGCGGCCGGGGTCGCGGTGCGCAGCGCCTCGGCCTCACAGCCGGGCTCCGCGCCGAGGATTTGAAGGAACTCGCGTGCCCACTGTCGCGTCACATCCGGCCGGTACACCGCGTTGCTCGGCGGGCTCTGCGCGATGGCGCGAGCGAAGAGCCCGTGGGCTGCCGGGGTAGTGAGCAGGGTCGTGACGGCGTTGGCGCCGGAGCTCTCGCCGTAGACGGTCACGTTTGCGGGATCCCCGCCGAAAGCGGCGATATTGTCGCGCACCCACTCGAGCGCGGCGACCTGGTCGCGCAGGCCGAGGTTGTTGTCGAAGCCGAACTCGCTGAAGTCGAGGTAGCCGAACGCGTTGAGCCGGTAGTTGAGAGTCACGTGGATCACTCCGCGGCGCGCGAAGTTCACACCCCGAAACGGGGAATCGGCGGGAGATCCGACACCGTATGCGCCGCCGTGGATGTAGACCATGACCGGCAGGCCGCCCGCATGGTCCGGCGGGGCGACGACGTTGAGGGTCAGGCAGTCCTCGCTCTGGGGTGTGCCCGCGGACGCTCCGGCAAACGGGCCCTTGCGGTCCTGTGGAGCAACCGGACCAAATCGTGTCGCATTGCGCACACCCGACCAGGGTTCGACGGGCCCGGGAGCGCGCAACCGGCGTTCGCCGACCGGGGGAGCGGCGAAGGGGATTCCACGCCAGGTGCGGGTATCGCCGTCGTGCATCCCGCGCACTGTGCCCGCGGCGATATTCACCTCGAGCGAGTCATCCACGCGTCCACCATAGGATTCGAATCCGAACGTCTCCCGAACGTCCGCTGTGTGCGCCCGATGACCCAACCCCACCAGTAGCACGTTTTCTCCGCCTGGGCGCCGTTCTGGCCGCGAACACGTACAGCTCGGGGAGGGTCAGGCTCGGAATGCCGACGCGAAGACGGCGGGCATCCTGAGCCACGAGGGTTTGCGGGCGTACTTCACCAGGTTGCGGCCGGTGGCCTGCGCCGAGCGGGCAGTCACAAACCACGGCGGCTTCGGGAAGAGCGCGGCCTCGCCGCCGGCGAACGAGCGCGGGAACGGTCGGAATGGCCCGTAGGCGAGAGCGCGCTCCGGTGAGTCGATCAGCAGCGCGTTGTGCACCACGCCGATGCCGCTCTGCACGTCGGTCAGGGTCGCTCCGGGGTAGCCGCCCCACGGCGCGCCCGCGGTCAGGTACCCGAAGCCTGTCCACGTGTTGATGGCGATGGTTCCGTAACGCAGTTTCGCAATCTGCTCCATGAACGCAGTGCCGAGCTGCTTGCGGGTCGCCGGATCGATGAGCACGTTGGCGCCCAGCGTTCCCAGGAAGTCGGAGTTAACGGTCTCGACCGCTGTAGCGAAGAAGTCGATGCCCGTTCCGGGAAGCTCGACGACGCCCAGCACCGGCGAGAAGTACTCGGTGTTCTCGATGGTGGATGCGTCGTCGTCCGCCGCGATCTCGACCAGCAGCCGGGTGTCGCTCGCATGCCGCTTCGCGTTCGGATGTGCTTTCGCCGCCGCCGCGACACGGTCGTCGCTCCCCGGATACCACGGAGCACGCACGGGCGCGCGATCGAGAGCCGCCCGCAGCTCGACCAGGAACGCATCCTTCTGCGCCCAATCGCTGGAAAGCACGACGATCTGGCCGGCGATGCAGTTGTATCCGCCATTGTGCAGGCGCTGGGTGGCGACATGCTCGGCCTGGAATTTCAGGTCGGCCTTCGACCACGCACCGGGAACGAGGATGATCGGCGAGACGCCCCCGAGTTCGCTCGTGATCGGCTTCTTCAGCAGCGGGGTGCCCGCCTGCTTGCGGTCGCGACCCTCCTGGCCGGGCCCCCAGACGACGACGTCGTGGGTTGCCGCGCTGCCGGTGATGTGCACATGCGAGATTCCGTCGTGGTGGGCGAGGTAGCTGCCGACCTCACCTCCGCCCTGCACGATCTCGAGCAGTCCGGCCTCGATCAGCGGGGCGAGGGCTGTTCGGTAGGCCGGTTCGAGGTCGGCGAGTGTGGGATTGAGCTTGAGCAGCGAGATGCGGTTGTTGGCGAACAGTTCGTACAGCACATCGAGTGGCGGGATCGAGGTGATGTTGCCCGCGCCGAGCACGAGGCCGACGCCATCCGTCGTGGCCGGGTGCAGCTCGCCGAGCCCAGCGGTGGCCCTCGCGGTCTGCTCGGTGACGCCCGGCCGCATCCAGACCTCCGAACGGAAGCCGTTGAACAGGATCGACTCCTGCACCGACCCCGGCAGCACCGGAATCGTGACGCGATTGCCGGGTGCGCGGCCGAATTTCTTGCCCTCGAGCGGGCTCTTGCCCGCGCTGATCGCCCTCAGTGCACCGCCGAGCACGGCCAGGGATGCGAGCACGGCGTAGGGTCCCGAAATCCACTCCTCGCCGACGTAGCGCGAGTCGGACTCGAGGCCCTTGATGCGTGAGGCGACCCGCACCCATTCGGCGGAGGCATCCGAGACCGCCGCGTGCAGCCGGTCTACGAGCTTCGCCCGGTCAGCGACCGGCATCGCCCCGAATTTGGACTCGTTGGAGGCGAGCCTCGCGATGATCGAATCCAGTTCTCGCTTGGCGGCCTCGTCGAGCGCGGCGTTGGCTCCGGCGGCGCTGGCCGAGGGTGCGGCGGGGGATGTGAGCGTCATGGCGGATCTCCTTTGATCGTCAGTTCATTGTCGCTCAGAATTCGTTGCGGTGGCGGTCAGCGACGGGATCGCGCTGCCCCTTTTTGGCGACATGCCGCCAATGTCAGTGGCCGTGAATAACCTACGTATACGTACTAAATCGCATCACCAGTCGAGAAAGCGGGCCATCATGGCGCAGTCCACCGGGGGCGGCTTCGGCTACACCCTGCTGCACGCGGCGCAGGTGTGGCGCACAGAAGCCGCGCAGGCGCTCGCCGTACATGAGCTGACCGTGCCGCAGTTCCTGCTGCTCATGGCCCTGTACCGCCAGCACCGTCACGGTCGGCCGCCGCTGTCGCAGGCCGAGGTTGGTGTGCGCCTCGGCATGGACGCCAACACGACCTCGCAGATCGCCCGCGCTCTCGAACGGCGAGGCCTGATCGAGCGCGCCCGATCCGCCGCAGACGCCCGGGCCCGCGCCCTGGCGCTGACCGGGCCCGGTGTCGAACGCTCGATCGCCGCCTCGGCGACCGCGCGGGCTCACAACGACCTGTTTTTCGCCGCACTATCGCCCGGGCAGCTCGAGACGCTCGGAACCCTCCTCGAATCCCTCACAACCGCATCGGAGCACCGCTCATGACCCAGTTCACCATCACCCCCGACGGCCCATTCTCGCTCGAAGCCGCCTCGCACTTCGGTTTCGGCCCCAACACCGGGCGTCCCACCTACGCGGATGCCCAGATGAAGCTGGCCTTCGCGGTCGACGACTTCGCGAACCATGCCTTCGTCGAACTGAACCAGGGCGCGAGCGGGGACGTCGTGGGCACAATCGACAGCGATGCTGACACCGAGGTCGTCGTGAAGCAGGTGCGTCGCATCCTGTCGCTGAACGCATCGGGCACCGAGTGGGCAGCGGTCGGCGAGACGGATCCCGTGCTGGGGGCGATGCAGCGCGAGCATCCCGGGCTTCGACCGGTGTCGTTCCACTCACCGTACGAAGCCGCGGCATGGTCGATCATCAGCGCGCGTCGGCAGCGCGCACAGGGCACCGTGGTTCGCAACCGGATCGCAGAGAAACTGGGGCGCGTCTACGGCGAGGGAGCTGACCGGTTGTTCGCGTTCCCCACGCCCGGCCGCCTCCTCGAACTCGACTACGTGCAGGGCCTCGAGGCGGTCAAGGTCGAGCGGCTGCACACGGTCGCCCGGGCGGCCCTCGACGGGCAGCTCGACGCCGACCTGCTGCTCGCCATGCCGACCGAGAAAGGCATGGAACATCTGTTGAAACTACCGGGCGTCGGGCCCACGTATGGAACCCTCATCCTGTTGCGCGGCACGGGCTCTGTGGATGCGATGACAGGCGTGGAACCGCGGCTCCCCACCTACCTCGGGCATTTCTACGGGCTAGGCGGCGAAGCGAGTCCGGCGCAAATCGAAGCCATCATGGACGGCTGGCGGCCGTTCCGTACCTGGTCGTCGGTGCTCACCCGGGTCTCGGGCGACACCCTGGGACTACCGCTCCCAGCCCGTCCGGATTCTTCGAACAGGCTGCGCAGGTAGCATCGCTAGCAGTTCGAACGAAGGAACGCTCACGCCATCGATTGCGGTCACCCTCGGCACCTGGTTCATCGACCCGGTGACGCTCGCCGTCGCATTCGTTTTCGCGGCGCTGTACGCCGCGGGGCTCATCGTGCTGAATCGCAAGGGTGAGCACTGGTCGGGCTGGATGGTCGCCGCGTTCTACCTGCTGGGCATCGGGTCGTTCCTGGCCGTCAACCTCGGATTTCTGGGCGTCTACAGCCATGATCTCCGCTGGGCGTTCAGTACGCGAACCGCGCTGCTGCTGTTCGTGAGTCCGGCGCTCCTCGCGCTCGGCAGGCCTGTGACCCTCGCGCGCAGGACGCTTGGCCCGCGCGGTGTCGACCGACTCGATCGGGTCATGTCGTCGGGGCCGATCAAGTTTCTGGGCAACGCGGTCGTCGAGCCGTTCGTGACGGTGATCATCTTCGCCGTCTTCCTCACACCGATCTCGGCAGTTCTGCGGCTCAGCCCATTTGGCCAGGCCGGAGTCACGATCATCATCCCGGTAATCGGACTGCTGCTTGTGCTGCCGCTGATCGAATACTCCGAGCGTCGCACTGCCTTCTTCGTCACGGTCGAGTTCTTGCTCGCGTTCGTGGCACTCATCATCGACGCGATCCCGGGCATCCTGCTGCGACTCAGCGAGAGCGTGCTCGACGGACTCGGGAGGGTCGCGGGCGTGCATCCACTCTGGTTTCCCAGTCCGCTGCGCGACCAGCAGCTGTCGGGCGACCTGCTGTGGTTCATCGCCGAGCTGGCAGATGTGCCGGTGCTGATCCTTCTGTTCATTCGCTGGTCGCGGGTCGACCGCAAGGAGGCGAAGTCGTTCGACGACCTCACCGACGAGGAGATGGACGCCCTAACCCAGGAGCACCTGCGGCAGCGCCCCGAATAGACCCCGCGAAAGGTCACAAACGACCTTTCCCGAGGGATTTGAAGGGTCGTTTGTGACCTCTCGCGGAGTTTTTTACTCGATGCGGATGCCGAGAAGGCCGGCCAGGACGGGCGCGAGCTCAGCAAGCTGAACCTCGTTCAGGATGGTGCCGCGCATTCCCTCGATGCCAATCACCCGCGAGAAGCTCGTGTCGCGCAGGTCAACGTCGACGCAGGTCGCCCGGGTCAGGTCGAGCGTGCCGATGCGGCAGTTGCGCACGGCGACCCTGGTGCCCGTGAAGCCCGCGAGGTCGAGCTCGGTGATCTGCGCATCCTCGATGACGACATCGGTGAGCTTGGCCCCGCGCAGATTGAGGAAGTCGATCTTGCCGCCGCGGATGGTCACCGATTCGAAGCCCGCATCGAAGAGTTCGGCGGATCCCCAGCGCGGGGTTTCGATGAGCACCCGCCGCCAGGTCGACCTCGCCGCGACCAGCGACGTGGCGAAGGATGCCGCCAGTCGTGCGTCGACGAACCGCGCGCCGCGAAGGCCGGTGTCGGTGAGGGTGAGCCCGTCGAGCACGCACTCCATGAACGAGGCGCCGCTGAGGTCCACCCCGCTGACGTCGCCGCCGTCGAACCGCTCGCCCTCGCGATTCTCGTGCGGCTCGAGAGTCTGGGCATCCGCCTCGACGAGTCCGGTCGGCTCGGTGTAGGTGATGCGCGGGGCAGGGGACTGGTTGGGACGGGCCACGACGCCAAGGCTGTCTCACGCCGGCCGGGGAGTCAAACCGCAGCGAAGGCCGCGAGTCTCTTGCTATGTCACAGTGACCTAGGTCACAATGGACGTCATGGTGCTCGAGATCTTCGCCCTCAGCATCCTGAGGGCTCGTCCGGTGCACGGATATGAGCTCAAACGCCGTGTGCAGCGGCCATCGCTCGCCTCCCTGAGCAACAACTCGCTGTACCCGATGTTGCGGCGCTTCGAAAACGAGGGACTCGTCACGCGCACCACGCAGGCACAGGAGGGTAAGCCCGCACGCAACGTCTACGCGATCACGGATGCCGGGCGCGAGCGACTCCGCAGTCTGCTGTGGACCCTGCCACCAGACCTGGCGACCAACGAGGAGGAGTTTCTCGTACGGGTCAGCTTCTTCCACGAGATCCCGGAAGCCAACCAGCGCGCCATCATCACGGCGCGCGAGGCAGTGCTGGCCGCATCCCGCGCGAAGATCAGCTCGCTGCTGGCCGAGCTGGACGAGTCGCCCAAATCCGAATGGCGCGGCCACGTCGTCATGCAGCACGTGCTCGACACCATCGATGCCGAGCGCACCTGGATCGCCGGCCTGGCGAGCCGTTCAGAGCTGACGAACACCCCTCACCCGAACCCCACCATCGAACCGGCGAAAGCGATCCTGCAATGACCCAGACCACGACCGCCGCACCCGGCACGGATGCGCCGCTCGGCGCCGTCGCCCGCTACGCCCTGCTGGTCGGCCCACTGCTCAGCATGATCGACTCGAGCATCGTGAACGTCGCCGTGCCGTCGATTGCGCGCGACCTGAAGGTCACCGACCTGTCGAGCATCCAGTGGGTGGTCAGCGGCTACCTGCTCGCCCTCGGTGTTTCGCTGGCGGCCACCGCCTATCTGGCCAAGCGCTACGGCGTGCTGCGGGTCTACACGGTCAGCATGATCCTGTTCGTGCTGGCGTCGGCGGCGTGCGCGCTCGCGGGCGACGTCGGCTGGCTGATCGCGTTCCGCGCGGTGCAGGGCTTCGTCGGTGCGCCGCTCGTGCCGCTCGCGATCAGCATCCTGCTCGGCAAGAACGGCATCGGCGGCGGCAAGGTGCCCGTGTCCGCCGCACTGACGCTGTTCCTGGCACCCGCGCTCGGCCCGACCATCGGCGGCCTCATCCTGAGCGGCAACGATGTCTCGCACTGGCGCTGGATCTTCCTGATCAACGTACCGATCGGCATCATCGGGCTGCTGCTGATGATCAAGGTTCCGCGCCACATCGGCGCCCAGGCGGATCGCTCCACCCGGTTCGACCCGCTGGGCTTCCTACTGCTCGGAGTCGGGCTCACGGCCGCGCTCTACGGGGCGACCGAGGGCACATCCCAGGGATGGGGCAAGCTCATCTGCTGGGGACCGCTCGCCGGCGGCCTCGCCCTGCTTGTGATCTACACGTTCTGGGCGTTGCACCGACCGCATCCGGCGGTCAACGTCGGGATGATCCGCCACCGCAACTCGGCGATCGCGCTAGTGCTGCAGGTACTGTGCTCGGTTGTGACCTTCGGCACGGTGTTCCTGCTGCCGATCTTCACGCAGTCAGTGCAGGGCCACACGGCGCTCGCGACCGGCATCGCCCTATTGCCGCAGGGCATCATCATGGGCATCGGCACCTACGCCGGACAGAAACTCACCGGGAGAATTCCGCTCAAGGTCATGGTCGTGCTGGGCTTCACGATCCTCACCGTGTCGAGCGTGTTCCTGCTGTTCCTGGAGCAGGACACGCCACTCTGGGTGACCGCCCTCATCCTCTCGGGGCGCGCGATCGCGATCGGCTTCGTGACAGCCCCGCTCCTGGTCGCGATGCTCGCTCCGCTGCCCGAGAACGAGCTGCCCGACGGGAACACGCTGTTCAACATCACGCAGCGGCTCGGCGGATCGATCGGCGTCAGCATCCTCGGCTCAATCGTGGGAGCCGCGGGCCTCACGCTCAGCCAGACGGTCGACCGATTCCACTGGGTGGGCGGCGGACTCATCGGGCTCGCGGTTATCGCGGGGATCCTGTCGCTGTTCCTGACGCACGACACGACACTGCCGGTGCGAGAGGTCAACGCCCTCGCGGACTAACGCCAGGGGTGGCCGGGACTAGGTGTCGTCGGTATCGCGGCGGCGCAGCCGCTCGAGGTCGCGGCGCTCGCGCTTCGTGGGGCGACCGGCTCCGCGGTCGCGCATCGGCGCGAGGGCGACCTCCTCACGCGGCAGCGGCGGTGGGGTGAGGTCGGTGTAGCTCGCCGTCGCCACCGGCGCGCTCACCCGCTTGGTCAACAGTGCTCCCACAACCACGATCCTGTCGAAACCTGACTCGCGGTACCGGATCTCGTCGCCCACGTGCACCGGTTGCGCGGCCTTCGCGCGCTCGCCGTTTACACGCACGTGGCCGGCCCTGCACGCCGCAGTCGCGAGCGAGCGGGTCTTGACGAGTCGAACGGCCCAGATCCAGCTGTCAACGCGAGCGGATGTCGCGGCCTCGGCCATCAGGCGGTGGCGAGTTCGGATTTCCAGCGCACAAGACTGCGCACCGTGTCACTCGGATCGTCGGCGAGCCGGAGCATGACATCCGCTGGAACGAAGAAGTTGACGGCCAGCCAGCCGCGCACCGTCTCGGATTCGTCGTCGGCGAGCGACCGCAGGATGTCGCAGGAGGTCCCCTCGTTGCGGGCGACGCAGCCGCGTACCCCGGCGTCCGGGTCGGCCGCCAGCCTCGCCATGACGTCGTCGGGCGTGTGGTAGCTGCTTGCCGCGCTCTCGCGGATCTTGGGGTTCGCATCCGTCGCGAGCAGTCGAAGCCGCGCGATCTTCGTCGCTGTCACCGGGGGAGCCGGATGCGCGGTCGCTGCGAGAGCTCGCGCTTCGTCGGTCGTCAGCATGGTCGGCGCGGACTCCCGCATCGCACGACGCTGCGCGGGGGTGTTGAACCGGATACACGACATGAAAGCTAAATTAGCTCGCGGTAACGTTCTCTTCGCGGTGGCGCGGCGGGAACGGGATGATCGGCGAGACCCGCGCCTGGTAGTCGGCGTACTCGGGGTACCTCGATTTCGAGATGCTCTCGGTAAAGATCGTGGACCCGATGAACAGGGTCGTCAACAGGAACGCGCCGACCACGGTCCACTGCCAGAGCGAGTCGGCGGCGACGACCCCGAAGAAGAACAGTGTCCACCACTGCGCCTGCTCGAAGAAGAAGTTCGGGTGCCGGCTGAACTGCCAGAGACCTGTTTGCACGAAGCGGGGATGCGGGTCGCGCCCGGCCTCCTTCTCCGCCTTCTTCCAGTTCTGGAAGTTCCACTGCTGCTGGTCAGCCACGGTCTCGCCGATCGTGAAGGCGAAGAAGACCACCGCGACCACGAGGTCCCAGATGCCGAACGGCGTCGAGCGGTGCTGGTACGCCGTGAACGCGGGCAGGGCGATGAGAAGCAGGATGACGTTCTGCCAGATCACGATGAAGAAGAAGTTGAACAGCTCGAACTGCCAGCGGGCCATGCGCCCCCTCAGGACCGCCCAGCGGTAGTCCTCGACGCCGCTGTATCCGCCCTTGCGTGCGAAGTTGAAAGTGAGGCGGACTCCCCAGATCGTGACCAGTGCCGCCATGACGTCGAGCCGGGCATTGGCCAATCCCGCGAATCCCGCGAAGATCCAGACGTAGACCACGGGAACGATCGACCAGATGCGGTCGACCCACGAGTGGTCGTGCGAGATGAGGGATGCGATCCAGACGAACAGGCAGACGGCCGCCGCGACGAGCACGGCGACGAAGAGAGGGTTCACCTTCCGCAGCTTACTGCCGTCTTTTAGACTGGATAGACTCAGCGCATGGCAGGAACAGACCGCATCCAGGTCAGCTCCCGAATCCTGACGATTCCCAACTTTCTCAGCCTCATCCGGCTGGCGCTCGTGCCGGTGTTCCTGGTCTTCATCATCGTGGGCGCCGACTTCGCCGCCCTCATCGTGCTCGTCATCTCGAGCGTCACCGATTATGTCGACGGCCAGATCGCTCGCCGGTTCAACCAGGTGTCGCGCCTCGGGCAACTGCTCGACCCGGCGGCCGACCGGCTTTTCATCTTCGCTGCGCTCGTGGGCCTGTGCGTCAGGGACGTCATCCCGATCTGGCTCGTCGTCGTGATCGTGGGCCGCGATTTCATGCTCGCGGTACTCGGAATCGTGCTCGCCAACCATGGCTACGGGCCGCTGCCGGTGCACCACCTGGGCAAGATGGGAACGTTCTCCCTGCTGTTCGCGCTGCCCATCCTGATGCTCGGACTGGCCTTCGCGCAGATCAGCTGGATCACCAATCCGGTCGGCTGGGCCTTTGCCCTCTGGGGAGCATTCCTGTACTGGTGGGCCGGCATCGTCTACATTCGTGAAACAGCCCGCGTGATTCGAATTCCGCTGGTCACAGCGGCGTCGGCATCAGATACGCTGGGTGGCTGAATGGAGGTTCACGATGGTTGATTCCAGTGGCGCGGAATCGCCGGAGACGCCCGCAGGTTCAGGGGCTGCGCCCGCGCCCGACGAGTCATCGCAGAGTGACGCGACGATGACGTTCACGGGCGGCTTCGCCGCCCAGGTCGCTGCCCTCGATGGCGATGTCACCGGCGAAGAGCAGGAAGCCATCGGTGCGCTTCCGACGGGGTCGGCACTTCTCGTCGTTCGCCGGGGACCGAATGTGGGCGCGCGGTTCCTGCTGGATGCCGACCTGACTACCGTCGGCCGCCATCCCGAGGCCGATATTTTTCTCGACGACGTCACAGTGTCGCGACGCCACGCGGAGTTCCTTCGTTTGGGCACTGCCTTCGAGGTGAAAGACCTCAGCTCGCTCAACGGCACTTACCTGGACGGCAACCGCATCCAGGGCACCGCCGCGCTGCACGACGGCGCCGAGGTGCAGGTCGGCAAGTTCCGCTTGACCTTCTATGCTTCCCGCGTCGACCTCGCGCACGTGGCCAGCAACTAGTGGCGCGCGAATCGGCCCTGCAGAGTTCCTCTGCGTCACGAGCAAGCGTGTCCGGGGGCAGCCTTCCCGGAGGTAGCGCAGTCGGAGGCAGTGCAGCCGGGGCGTCGCCGCGTGAGGCGCTGCTCAGCATCGGCCAGGTGCTGGCCCGACTTATTCCCGAGTTCCCTGACCTGTCGCCATCGAAGCTGCGCTTTCTCGAGGAACGCCAGCTGATCTCGCCGGCGCGCACAGAGTCGGGCTACCGCAAGTTCTCGAGTGTCGACCTCGACCGGCTGCGTTTCGTGCTCACCATGCAGCGTGACCACTACCTGCCGCTCAAGGTGATCCGCGGCTACCTGGACGAGCTGGATGCCGGCCGCCAGCCGGTGCTGCCGGGCGGAGCAACGCAGGCGCCGTCGATCCTGTCGACTGACCGGCGGTACACCCGCGACGAGCTGCTGCGCGAGGCCGGGTCGACCGTGCTGCTGTTCAACGACGCGATCTCGGCGTCGCTGCTGTTGCCTGCGGAGTACTTCGGCGACGAAACACTCTCGGTGCTGCGCGCGCTGGTGGAGCTCCAGCGCTCCGGCATCGAGCCACGGCACCTTCGGGGCTTCCGCGCAGCCGCTGAACGCGAGCTGGGGCTGATCGAGAGTGCCCTGATCCCGGTGGCTCGGCGGAAGGATGCGTCGTCCCGGGCCAAGGCGGCAGAGCTGGCCAGAGAAATCGCCGGCCAACTCGAGGTCGTTCGCGGCAGCCTCATCCGTTCGGCTCTCTCCAAACTCCAGTAGCGCGCAAACTGCCGGTGGCAGTCGAGCCTGAGATCGCGGCACCTGCGGGGCTTCGCGTGGCCCCCGTTTCGACACGCCGCGTGGATTTCGTCGAATGTCATTGATCGGTAGTGTCGGCGTAGGTACCGTTGCACTAGGTCAACAGTAAGTGTCAACTTAAACCTGAAGGTTTGGCTCGATGATCACGCAACCGGGTCCGAAACTCGACCGTGAAGCCAGCAGCAGCGTACGATCCGAAGTAACGGAAGGCAAGGCCATGAGTGAACTCAGCCGTAGCGAGGATTCACGCTACGACCTTGGCCTGCTGTTCACCGACGGGATGCCCGACCTCGACGACACAGCCGGTTACCGCGGGGCCGTCGCGGCTCGTGCAGCGGGCATCAGCTATCGCCAACTCGACTACTGGGCTCGCACCGAACTGGTTGAGCCGACCGTTCGCGGCGCAGCTGGATCGGGTTCGCAGCGCCTCTACGGGTTTCGCGACATCCTCGTTCTCAAGCTTGTCAAGCGACTGCTCGACACGGGCATCTCGCTGCAGCAGATCCGCACGGCGGTCAACCAGCTGCGGGAGGCCGGAGTGAACGACCTGGCCCAAACCACTCTGATGAGCGATGGCGCGAGCGTTTACCTGTGCACCTCGGACGACGAGGTCATCGACCTGGTCAGCCGCGGCCAGGGCGTCTTCGGTATCGCTGTCGGTAAGGTGCTGCGCGAGGTCGAGTCCAGCCTCACCGAGCTCGACTCGGTCAAGGGCGAAGACCCGGCCGACGAGCTGGCCCAGCGCCGCGCCACCCGCGCAAGCTAGTCCCACCCAAAACCGCCCCTTTGTGACTATCCCGCCGGGGCAAACCGGCGGGAAAGTCGCAAAACGGCATGGAATGGGGCGGGAGGTTCACAGCACCGTCGGCGAGAGCAGCTCGGCGTCGAGCAGGGCGTCGCTGACGTCGCTCATGTGGCGCAGGGATGCCCAGCGCGGCGCCGCCAGGTTTGTGAGGTAGACGAAGACGAGTCCGCGATCGGGGTCCGCCCACGCGTTGCAGGTGCTGCTGCCGTTATGCCCGAACGACAGGGCACTCCCGCGCCGCCCCATCGGGCGCGGTGCGATCGACGGGCCGCCCAGCTGGAAGCCGTGTGCCCATCGTGGGTGCGTGCCCAGAGTGCGATCGCGTTCCCCGTCGCTCGAGACACGGCGAGCCTCGAGAACAGTCGACTTCGACAGCACCCGGACGTCCCGTCGCTTGCCGCCCTTGAGCATGGCCTTGTAGAAGCGGGCGAGGTCGTAGGCGCTGGCCGAGATGCCCGCCGCGGGCACGACGGCCTGGCGCACGCGGTCGCGGTTGAACGTCATCCGCGTCGACTTCTGCATGGTGCCGCGCGACACCAGGGGTACCGCCCGGTCGAGCACGTCGTCGGTGAGTCCGAGCCGGATGTTCGGCAGCCGCAGCGGAACGAAGAACTCCGACACCAGGAAGTCTTCGACAGGCTTGCCGCTGACTCTGCGTACGATCTCGCCCAGGATGAACCCGAAGCTCAGCGTCTCGTAGCCGACGAACGCGCCCGGCTGCCAGCGCGGTTTGGCGTTCTGTGCGAGGGTGACCGACCGGTCCCAGTCGGTCATGGCGAGGGCATCGCCGACGAGGGTCCCGCTGGAGTACGGCACGCCGGATCGGTGGGTGAGCACGTGCCGGATCGTGATTCCGTGCTTGCCGCGGGCGGCATACTCGGGCCAGTGCATCGCGACCGGGTCGTCGAGCCTGATCAAACCGCGTTGGGCGAGAAGGTGCACCGCCAGCGCCACAAACGGCTTGCTGACCGAGAACGTGTAGAACAGGGCATCCGGTTCGCAGCCGACCCTGCGGTCGAGCACGACCTCGCCGTCGCGCAGTACGACCAGCCAGGAGGCTGCGCCTCGGGAGCGCACCAGTTCGGCGACGGCCTCGAGGCGTGCCCGGTCGTAACCGACCGTCGAGGGTTCGGACTCTGCTCCGTCCGAGAGTTTCATCGCCGGGCGGGATTCTCGGTGGTTAGGCGAATTCGCCGAGACGGGCTGTGCGCATGACCCGCTCAAGCAGCTGGTCGAAGTTGCGCGCCATCTCTTGCGCGCTCTCGCCGGGCCAGACGTGGAGCGGCTTTGCCGCGCCCTGGGCCTGCTGCAGCGAGGTTCGCTCGGGCAGTTGCGGTGAGAGCACCAGCGGACCGAACATGTCGCGCAGTTCTTTGATGCGGAACTGGTGTTCGAGCGACTGCACTCGGGCGCGGTTCACGATGATGCCGAGCGGCTGGAGGCGGGGCGAGAGGCCGCGGCGGATCTCCTCGATCGCCCGGAGTGCGCGGTCGGCGGCGGCGACAGAGAACAGGCCGGGCTCGGTGACGACGGTGACCCGGTCGCTCGCGGCCCAGGCCGTGCGGGTCAGCGCGTTGAGCGATGGGGCGCAGTCGATGAGCACGAGGTCGTAGTCGGCCTCGACGTTGGCGAGGGCCTCCTCGAGCTTCCAGATGTCACGGATGCTCGGATGCGGGCCGTCGAAGTTGATCGCCGAAGGCGAGCCGATCATCACGTCGATCTTGCCGCTGCGTCCGCGCGTCCAGCCGCTGGGGGTGATGGCGGCCCGGACGATCTTCTCTTTCGGACTGGCGAGAACATCGGCGACGTTGAGGTGCCCGGCGACGTTGATATCCATGCCGGTCGAGACATCCGATTGCGGGTCGAGGTCGACGACGAGGGTGCGTAATCCTCGGGCGAAAGCGGCGGATGCGAGCCCTAGCGTCACCGTGGTCTTTCCCACGCCCCCTTTTAGGGAGCTGACGCTGAGTACATGCACAAGCAACGACGATACCTTCACTAGTCTTAAAGAACCTAAATGCGCTCCCTATCCTCAGGTGACGCACGGGTCGGAGTGCCACCGCCGTTCGATTTAGAATCAGCTACGCCGGAAGGGACCTCATGTTCAAAAAGATCCTCGTTGCCAACCGCGGTGAAATCGCGATCCGGGCAATGCGCGCCGCCTATGAGCTGGGCGCCTCAACTGTGGCGGTTTTCCCCTACGAAGACCGCAACTCGATGCACCGCCTGAAGGCCGACGAGGCCTACCAGATCGGTGAGGAGGGGCATCCGGTTCGGGCCTACCTCGACGTCTCGGAGATCATCCGAGTCGCCCGACTGGCGGGAGCGGATGCCATCTACCCGGGCTACGGGTTTCTCTCCGAGAACCCCGATCTGGCCCAGGCTGCAACCGACGCCGGGATTACTTTCATCGGGCCGCCCACGCGCGTACTCGAAATGGCCGGCAACAAGGTCACAGCCAAGGAGCACGCGATCGAGGCGGGCGTTCCGGTGCTCGCGTCGACCCCGGCGTCCAAAGACCTCGACGAACTTCTGGCCGGAGCGGATGCCATCGGTTTCCCGATTTTCGCAAAGGCGGTCGCCGGTGGCGGCGGGCGTGGGATGCGCCGGGTCGAAAAGAAGGAAGACCTGCGAGAGGCGCTCGAGGCGGCGATGCGCGAGGCTGACAGCGCGTTCGGCGACCCGACCATGTTCCTCGAGCAGGCCGTTGTGCGCCCTCGCCACATCGAGGTGCAGATCCTCGCGGACGCGACGGGCGAGACCGTGCACCTGTTCGAGCGCGACTGCTCGGTGCAGCGCCGCCACCAGAAGGTGGTCGAGATCGCACCCGCGCCCAACCTCGACGAGAACGTGCGCCAGGCGATGTACCGCGACGCGATCGCGTTCGCCCGGTCGATCGGTTATGAGAACGCCGGAACGGTCGAGTTCCTGCTCGACACGGCGGGCGAGCGCAAGGGACAGCATTTTTTCATCGAGATGAACCCGCGCATCCAGGTCGAGCACACCGTCACCGAAGAGGTGACGGATGTCGACCTCGTGCAGTCGCAGATGCGAATCGCCGCGGGTGAGACCCTTGCCGACCTCGGCCTCGAGCAGAAAGACCTGCGCCTGCGCGGCGCCGCGCTGCAGTGCCGCATTACCACGGAGGACCCGGCGGCGGGGTTCCGCCCTGACACGGGCAAGATCACCACCTATCGTTCGCCGGGCGGTGCGGGCATCAGGCTGGACGGCGGCACGATCAACGCGGGCGCCCAGATTTCGCCGCACTTCGACTCGATGCTGGTCAAGATGACCTGCCGCGGCCGCGACTTCACGGCCGCCGTCACGCGAGCGAAGCGTGGCCTCGCCGAGTTCCGGCTGCGCGGCGTCACCACGAACATCCCGTTTCTTCAGGCCGTGCTCGACGACCCCGACTTCGCGGCCGGCGACCTGAGTACCGCGTTCATCGAGGAGCGGCCGTGGCTCGTGCGCGGCCACCAGTCGAAGGACCGCGGCACCAAGGTGCTCAACTGGCTGGCCGACATCACTGTCAACCAGCCCAACGGCAGCGGCGACGGCATGATCAACCCATCGGCGAAGCTCCCGGCGATCGACCTCTCCGAGCCGGCCCCCGCGGGTTCGCGGCAGAAACTGCTGGAGCTCGGCCCGGCCGGCTTCGCCGCGGCGCTGCGCGCGCAGACGGCGCTGGCCGTCACAGAGACCACCATGCGGGATGCCCACCAGTCGCTGCTCGCAACGCGCGTTCGCACCCGTGACCTGGTCGCGATCGCGCCGTACGTCGCCCGGCTGACTCCGCAGCTGCTGTCGATGGAGGCCTGGGGCGGCGCCACGTACGACGTCGCGCTGCGCTTTTTGTCCGAAGACCCGTGGGAGCGGCTATCGGCCCTGCGCGAGGCGCTGCCGAACATCAACATCCAGATGCTGTTGCGCGGGCGCAACACCGTCGGCTACACGCCGTACCCGACCGAGGTCACGGATGCGTTCGTTCGCGAGGCCGCCGCATCCGGCGTCGACATTTTCCGAATCTTCGACGCGCTCAACGACGTTTCGCAGATGAAACCGGCGATCGACTCGGTGCTGGCCACCGGCACCACGGTCGCCGAGGTGGCGTTGTGCTACACGGCCGACCTGCTCGACCCGGCCGAGACCCTCTACACGCTCGACTACTACCTGAGGCTCGCCGAGCAGATCGTCGACGCAGGCGCCCACATCATCGCGATCAAAGACATGGCCGGCCTGCTGCGCGCCGAGGCGGCCGAGAGGCTCGTCTCCGCGCTGCGCGAACGATTCGACCTGCCGGTGCACGTGCACACGCACGACACCGCCGGCGGCCAGCTCGCGACACTGCTCGCGGCCAGCCGTGCGGGAGCGGATGCCGTGGATGTCGCCAGCGCACCGATGGCGGGAACGACCAGCCAGCCGTCGGCATCCGCCCTCGTCGCTGCGCTCGCCCACACCGAGCGCGATACCGGACTTTCGCTGCAGGCCGTCTCCGACCTGGAGCCGTACTGGGAGGCCGTGCGCCACGTCTATAAGCCCTTCGAGTCGGGGCTTCCGGGCCCGACCGGTCGTGTCTACAAGCACGAGATCCCCGGTGGTCAGCTGTCGAACCTGCGCCAGCAGGCCATCGCGCTCGGGCTGGGAGACCAGTTCGAGAAGATCGAAGACCTGTATGCCGCCGCCAGCCGCATCCTGGGCCGACCGCCCAAAGTCACGCCGTCGTCGAAAGTGGTCGGCGACCTGGCGCTGGCGCTCGCCGCAGCGGATGCCGACCCGGCGGACTTCGAGGCGAACCCGCAGAAGTACGACATCCCGGACTCGGTTATCGGGTTCATGGCGGGCGAGCTCGGCGACCTGCCGGGCGGATGGCCCGAACCGTTCCGCACGAAAGTTCTCGAGGGCCGCACGATAAAGATCGGGATCGAGCAGCTGAGCGACGACGACAGGGCCGCCCTCGAGGCGGACTCGGCAACGCGCCGCCGTACGCTCAACCGGCTGCTGTTCGCTGGGCCCACGAAGATGTTCGAGGAAAACCGCGAGGTATTCGGCGACCTGTCTGTCGTCGACACCACCGACTACCTGTACGGGCTGAAGCAGGGTGCCGAGCACGTCATCGAGATGAGCAAGGGCGTCAGCCTCTACGTCGGGCTCGAGGCGATCGGCGAGGCCGACGACAAGGGCATGCGCACCGTGATGACGATCATGAACGGCCAGCTGCGTCCCGTATTCGTTCGCGACCGCAGTGTGAGCGTGCTCAGCAAGGCGGCCGAGAAGGCCGATCCGACCAAGCCCGGCCACGTTGCAGCACCGTTCTCGGGTGTCGTAACACTGCAGGTCGAGGAGGGCCAGGAGGTCGAGGCGGGCCAGGCCGTGGCATCCATCGAGGCCATGAAAATGGAGGCCGCGATCACCGCACCGATCAGCGGAACAGTGCGCAGGGTCGCAATTCCGAAGACCCAGCAGGTGGATGCCGGTGACCTAATCGCCCAGATCGGTTGAGCACAACCCCAACCCGTGAATTCTTCTCAGCGGTAGACTCGCTAACCGTCCAGAGAAAAAGGAACTCCAACTTTTGGTGACGCAGCAAAAATCGCAGGGCAAGAAACCCGAATCTGCCCCTGAGTCCGGCGACCCCGGACAGCGCGCGGTGAAAAAGTCGGGGGAGGGTGCGTCGACCGCGGGTTCGAGCACCAAGGGCACCTCGTCATCGACGGTGGTCGCGCCGGAGCGCGCGATCCCGCGTCGGGTAGTCTCGCCGCGCACCGGCCCCACGCCCCAGCCGGAGACTGTCACGTTCAGCGTCGACCTCCCTGCGCACGTGCACGAGGCGCCCGACCACGAGGTGGCCGTCGCCATCCACGATGTTCCGGTCGACCCGGGGCTGGTCGAGCCGTCCACGATGTCGGTGGCAATCCAGGCGATCCCGACCCCGCCCGTCGCTGAGGCGGCCGAGCCGCAGAAGGTGATCCCGCTACCCGAGCCCGAGCCCGCCCCCTACACCCGCCGCGAGAGCCTGCGTGGCGAGCCGTCGTCGAGCCCGGAGCCCGCGGCGATGCTGACGGCGGAGCGGCTGATCGACAAGCGCAAGAAGCGTCGGCAGGCGCCCGAGGGCTTCTGGCCCGAGTTCTTCTACACGATTACCTTCCACCTCGTGAACATCGGCGACTCGCTTCGAGTACGCGAGCGCAAGGCGATCGACGCGCGCATCCACAAGCAGTTCGAGGGCGGCACGCGATTCATTCCCGTGCTCACTCGCAAGGGCGGCGTCGGCAAGACTACGATCACGACCCTGCTGGGCATGGCGATGGCGGATGTGCGCGACGACCGCGTGATCGCGATCGACGCCAACCCCGACCGTGGCACTCTCGCCGAGCGCGTGCACAAGCAGACGCGTTCGACGGTGCGGGATGTCGTGACGCAGGCCGCAGGGATCAACGGCTTCACCGACTTCTCGACGCTGGTGTCACGCGACGAGACGCGGCTCGACATCCTCGCCTCCGACACCGACCCGCTGCTGGCGCAGGCGTTCGACGAGGACGACTACAACGTCGTGGCCGACCAGACGGCCAAGTACTATTCCATCGTGCTCACCGACTGCGGCACCGGCATCGTGCATTCGGTGATGCGGGCGACCCTGCAGCGCGCGGATGAGATCGTGATCGTATCCGGCGGAAGCGTCGACGAAGCGCGACTGGCCTCCGAAACGCTCACCTGGCTGGAGTCCAACGGCTACGCCGACCTCGTACGCAACGCCGTCGTCGCCCTGAACACGGCGACGCATGCGACCAACCTCGTCAAGGTCGACGAGATCGAGGCGCACTTCAACTCACGGGTGCGCGCCGTGGTGCGCATGCCGTATGACCCGCACCTCGCCGAAGGGTCGGTCGTCACCTACCGCGACCTGAAGCCGCTCACGGTTCAGTCCGCGCGCGAACTTGCTGCACTGGTCATGGACGGCCTGCCCGTCCGTCGGGAAAACTGATCGGATGACCGAACGGCAGATCCGACTGTTTGGCGACCCCGTTCTCCGATCAGCCTGCGACCTCATCGTGCCCGGCGATACCCGGGTGAAGGGCCTCATCGAAGACCTGCTCGAGACGGTCGCCGTGCCCGGTCGGGCCGGCCTCGCGGCCAACCAGATCGGCGTCGGGCTTCGGGCCTTCAGCTACAACATCGACGGTGACATCGGCTACATCATCAACCCCGTTCTGGTCGAGACGTCGGGGGTGCCGGAACTGGTGGATGAGGGATGCCTCTCTGTTCCGGGGTTCTTCTTTCCACGACGGCGGTACCCCTTTGCGCGTGTGACGGGCATCGACCTCGAGGGCAGCCCCGTCGAGCTCAGCGGCGATGGCCTGTTCGGCCAGGCGCTGCAGCACGAGACCGACCACCTCGACGGTCACCTCTACATCGAGGGACTCGATCCCGAAACTAAGCGCGAGGCGATGCGTCTCATCCGCCAGGCCGACTGGTTCTGACCGAGCCAAACCGCGCATCCGCACCACAAAGGGGCGGACTGGGATAGCTAGCTGGGGACCTTCTCGGGGGCACCCGCGTACATCTCGTCGATGACGCCCGCGAAGTCCTTCAGGATGACGTTGCGCTTGATGCTGAGCTTCGGTGTCAGATGCCCGCTGGCCTCGGTGAGGTCGCTGTCGAGCACATGGAACTTGCGGATCGATTCGGCCCGCGAGACGTGGGTGTTGGCCCGGTCGACGGCTTTCTGGATCTCGGCGAGTACCTTTTCGTTGGTGCAGGCCTCGGCCAGCGACATGTCGGCCGGCTGGCCCTGGCTCTTCAGCCACGCGGGCAGCATCTCGCGGTCGAGGCTGATCAGCGCCGCGATGAACGGCTTCTGCTCGCCCACGACGATGACCTGGTCGATGATCGGATCCGCTCGGATCGGGTCCTCCAGCACGGCGGGCGACACGTTCTTGCCGCCCGCGGTGACGATGATCTCTTTCTTGCGCCCGGTGATCGTGAGGTAGCCCTCGTCGTCGAGCGAGCCGATGTCGCCGGTCTTGAACCAGCCATCGTCGAACGCCTCGTCGGTCGCCTTCGGGTTCTTCCAGTAGCCGCTGAAGATGTCGATGCCCTTGCCCTCGATCTCGCCGTCTTCAGCGATACGAATCGATACGCCCGGCAGTGGCGGGCCGACCGTGCCGATCTTGAAGTTCGACGGCAGGTTCACGGTGAGCGGCGCGGTCGTCTCGGTGAGGCCGTAGCCCTCGAGGATGCTCACCCCGAGGCTGCGGTAGAAGTGCCCGAGCCGCAGTCCCAGCGGCGCGGAGCCGGAGACCGCGTACTGCACGCGGCCGCCGAGCGCTGCACGGATCTTCGACAGCACCAGCCGGTCGTACAGCGCGAACTGCAGCGCGAGGCCGAGCGGCACCTTACCGGCGTCGAGCGCCTTGGAGTGCGCGATCGCGACATCGGCCGCCTTGCGGAAGATCTTGCCGCGGCCGCCGGCCTCGGCGGTCTGCTCCGAGGAGTTGTAGACCTTCTCGAACACGCGCGGTACTGCGAGCAGGAACGTCGGCCGGAACGACTGCATGGCGGGCACGAGCTTGGACGTGTCGGGCTGGTGGCCGACCTTGACGCCCGCGTCGACGCACATCACGGCGATGAACCGAGCGAAGACGTGCGCGAGCGTGATGAACAGTAACGTGCAGGTTCCCGGGTTCACGACCTCGGGCAGTGCCGCTTTCGCATTGCGGGACAGCTCGTAGAAGTTGGAGTGCGTGAGGATGCAGCCCTTGGGCTTGCCTGTCGTGCCGGCCGTGTAGATAAGGGTCGCGACATCCGACCCCTTGGCCAGGTTGCGGCGGCGTTCGATCTCGTCGTCGGTGATCTTGCCACCGGATTTCGCCAGCTTGTCGAGGTCGCCCAGGTCGATGTTCCAGGTCTTGGTGATCAGCGGCAGGTCGCCGTGCACCTCGTCGAACCGGGAGAAGTGCTCGGCGTTTTCGGTGATCATCGCGATTGCGCCGGAGTCTTCGAGGTCCCACTGGATCTGGTGCGGCGACGAAGTGTCGTAGACGGGCACCAGGATGGCGCCGGCGAACCAGACGGCGAAGTCGAGCAGGGTCCACTCGTATCGGGTGCGGCAGATCAGCCCGATCTTGTCGCCGGGTTCGATGCCCGCGGCGACCAGCCCTTTCGACAGGGCTACGACCTGGCGGTGGAATTCGGAGGAGGTCACGTCTTTCCAGGTGCCGTCCGCCTGCGGTGTCGCAAACAGCGGCGCATCCGGCGTCAGCTTCACGCGCTCGATGAGCAGGTCGGTCACATTCGCATCAGGGCTCGGCTCGACGACTGCTGGAGTATCAAATTGCTGCACGGTATCTCCCTCGAAACCGGATGGGTGGTGCGTTGTCTTAACTCTAATCTTGTTCGTTGCGGGCTCGCCGCCGGTTGGCCATGTGGCCAGGTTGCGCAGCGATGCCGGTTGTCTGAGGGAGCGCTCCCGCTTCAGTAGGGTTGTTTCGTGCAGGCGATCGGGATTGACATCGGCGGAACCAAGATCGCGGGCGCGCTCGTCGACGACGAGGGAGAGATCCTCGTTCTCGAACGTCGGCCGACTCCGGCGGGCGACCCCGACGCGATCGTCGAGACGGTCGTCGACATGATCGGGCGATTGTCTGTTGGTCGCGACGTGTCGGCCGCGGGCGTGGCCGCAGCGGGCTTCATCGATGCCGCCCAGTCGACCGTCTATTACGCACCCAACATCAACTGGCGTGAGGAGCCGCTGCGCCAGCGCCTGCTCGACCGCCTCGACCTCGACATCACAGTCGACAACGATGCCAACGCTGCGGGCTGGGCCGAGTTCCGCTTCGGGGCCGGCCGCCTCTACAGCGACATGACGATGTTGACGATCGGCACCGGCGTCGGCGGTGCGATCGTCACGGAAGACCGGCTGTTCCGCGGCGGGTTCGGTGCGGGGGCCGAGCTCGGCCACGTTCGAGTAGTGCCCGACGGGCTGCCCTGCGGGTGCGGTGCCCGGGGATGCATCGAACAGTACGGCTCCGGCCGTGCCCTGCTGCGCATGGCCAACGCCATCGCTGACGTCGGCGGCATCGGGCTGGGCCTGGCGGATGCCCGGCGCGAATCGGGCGAGCTCACCGGCGAGCAGGTCGGCCGGCTGATCGGCGACGGCGACGCGGGTGCCCTGCAGGCTCTTCGCGAGCTGGGTGGATGGCTGGGTGCTGCCTGCGCGAGCCTCGCTGCGGTGCTCGACCCCCAGGTCTTTGTCTTCGGCGGGGGAGTCGCCGCCGCAGGCGACCTGCTGCTCGATCCTGTGCGCGACGCGTTCCTGGCGCACCTTCCCGCGCGCGGTTTTCATCCGGAGCCGCGGTTCGCGACGGCCGAGCTGGTGAACGACGCGGGAGTGGTCGGCGCGGCGGATCTCGCGCGAATTCACGCTGCCGACCGCTGAGGGCAAACCCGCCCCCCGCGGCGACCGATGGCACGCTAACCTAAAGGCCTGGGAGGCACTAGGGATGCTGTACTGGTTGATGAAGCACGTGTTCGTCGGTCCACTGATGACGACGGTTTTTCGACCGTGGGTCATCGGCAAAGAGAACATCCCTAAGTCGGGCGGCGTGATCTTCGCAGGAAACCACCTGTCGTTCATTGACTCGGTGTTCCTGCCGGTCGTGCTCGACCGCCCCATCTATTTCCTGGCCAAGAGCGACTACTTCGCCGGAACAGGGATCAAGGGTTTCTTCACCCGCAAGTTCTTCAACGGCACCGGGATGCTGCCGATCGACCGCTCGGGCGGCAAGGCCTCGGAGGCGTCGCTGAACACCGGCCTGGCGGTGCTCGCCCGCGGCGAGCAGCTCGGCATCTACCCGGAGGGCACGCGCAGCCCCGACGGCCGCATGTACCGCGGGCGCACGGGTGTGGCCCGCATGATCCTCGAGGCCGGCGTTCCGGTCATCCCGGTCGCGATGATTGAGACCGATCACGTCATGCCCGAGGGAACGACGATTCCGAAGGTGCACCGCGTGGGCGTGGTCTTCGGTGAGCCCATGGATTTCTCGAGATTCGCGGGCCTCGAGGGCGACCGGTTCGTCCTGCGCTCGATCACCGACGAGATCATGTACGAGTTGGGCAAGTTGAGCGGCCAGGAGTATGTCGACGTCTACGCGTCGTCGGTGAAGGAGAAGGCCGTCAAGGCCTGAGCCGCTAGGCTGATCTGCTGGGCCGTTTTCGCCCGAATCCAACTCTCCTGCAAGGAATTCGCCGTGGTAGACCCGTCCGAACCAGTCGTGCTCGCCGATCCCGCAGTGATCGCCGGACTCGACTACTGGCGGACGCTCCCGATCAGCCAGCAGCCGTCGTGGCCGGACCCGGATGCCGTTGCCGCAGCCAGTGCGGAGATCTCGACGCTCCCGCCGCTGGTGTTCGCGGGTGAGGTCGACATTCTTCGCGAACGCCTGGCGAAGGCCGCGCGCGGCGAGGCGTTCCTGCTGCAGGGCGGCGACTGCGCCGAGACCTTCGCGGGTGCGACGGCGGAGGCCATTCGCAACCGGGTCAAGACGATCCTGCAGATGGCGGTCGTGCTCACCTACGGCGCTTCGATGCCGATCATCAAGATGGGCCGCATGGCCGGCCAGTTCGCCAAGCCCCGGTCGAGCGACACCGAGACCCGCGGCGACGTCACGCTGCCCGCCTACCGTGGCGACATCGTCAACGGTTACGACTTCACGCCCGAGTCGCGCGAGGCCGACCCGCGCCGGCTGGTGCAGGGGTACCACACCGCGGCATCCACTCTGAACCTCATCCGCGCCTTCACCCAGGGTGGCTTCGCGGACCTGCGCCAGGTGCACAGCTGGAACCGCGGCTTCGCCTCGAACCCCGCCAACCACCGCTACGAGAAGCTGGCAAGCGAGATCGACAAGGCCATCCGCTTCATGCTGGCGGCCGGCGCCGACTTCGACGAGCTGAAACGCGTCGAGTTCTACTCGAGCCACGAGGGCCTTCTGATGGACTACGAGCGCCCGATGACGCGCATCGATTCGCGCAATGGTACGCCCGTCAACACCTCGGCCCACTTCGTCTGGATCGGCGAGCGCACGCGTGCGCTCGATGGTGCGCATGTCGACTACTTCAGCCGCATCCGCAATCCCATCGGTGTGAAACTCGGCCCGACCACGACGGTCGACGACATGAAGCGGCTGATCGACAAGCTCGACCCCGAGCGCGAGCCCGGTCGACTGACCTTCGTCGCTCGCATGGGCGCGGGCAAGGTTCGGGATGCCCTGCCGCCGCTGCTCGAGGCTATCAAAGAGATGGACGCCAACCCGCTGTGGATCTCAGACCCGATGCACGGCAACGGGCTCACGACCCCGACGGGCTACAAGACTCGACGGTTCGATGACATCGTCGACGAGGTCAAGGGCTTCTTCGAATCGCATCGCTCGGTCGGAACCTACCCGGGTGGCATTCACATCGAGCTCACCGGCGACGATGTCACCGAATGTCTGGGCGGCTCCGAGCAGATCGACGAAGCCGACCTGGCTACGCGCTACGAGTCGCTGTGCGACCCGCGGCTGAACCACATGCAGTCGCTCGAGCTGGCGTTCCTGGTTGCCGAGGAGCTCAGCGCCTTCGAGACGGCCGACAACTGAGGATCAGTTTCCGTTCTGGAAATTGAACTTGATGGTGAGGGTGCTTCCCTTGGCAACAGAGTTGCCCGCGCCCGGAGTGACCTTGGTGACTGTCGCGAACCCCGGTGCGATATCGGCGTTGTGGTCGTAGTCGAGTGTGAAGCCCGCGGCCAGCAGGGTCGCCTTCGCCGTTCCCCAGGTCTGGTTGATGACGTTCGGCACCACCACCATCTGCGGCCCTCGCGAGGTGATGAGCAGCACGGGCAGCGAATCACCTTCGCGGAACACGCGGCCGACGCCCGCAGCATTGGTCTGCGGATCGATCTGCACGACGTCGCCCACGGGCACTGTCGCGCTGTAGGCCTCGCTGCCGGGCTGGCCCGTCAGGTGGGCCTTGGCAAGCTTGGCTTCGGCCGCGGCAACGCTGAGGCCGCCCACATCCGGTAGCGGCCCCGCCGAGATGACGAGCGTGATGTCCCGCTTCTCGCTGTACGTCGACTTCGAGATGAGGCTCGTGCCGTCACTGCCGAGGTAGTCGAGCACAAGGCCCTTGTCGACCTTGGGATCGAATTGCCGGATGATCGGACTGCCGACCAGGAACCCCGACTTCGTGATCGTGGACTTCGCATCCGCCTCGGTCATTCCGGTGAGCGACGGCAGCGCGATCTGCGCGGGACCCTTCGACAGGATGATCGTGATCTTCGACCCCTTGGCCACGGAGCTTCCGCTGGCGGGTGTCGTTCCCGACACATTGTTCAGCGCGACGACCGGATCGAATCGGCTGCTGGTGGTGGCCAGTGGTTCGAACCCCGCCTGTTTGAGGGCGGTGGTCGCGGACGCCAGGCTGTCGTTCGCCACGTTGGGCACGGTCGCATGCGCGCCGGGGCCGAACCCGAAGTACCAGCCGCCACCGCCGGCGAGGAGTACGAGCACGATGATGAGGGCGGCGATCCAGCCGCCGCGGCCCCGGCGCTTACGCGTGCGGGTGGCGAGCGTGTCGACGGCGCCGATCGCGGCTGGTGCGGAAGCCCGCCGGGACGGCTGCAGGATCTGCGTCTCGGACGTGTCGCCCAGTGCCTGTGGCCCGAGCGCCGGTGGCATCACCATCGTGCGCTGGGCGACGGTGGGCGTGCCCTGCGCCTCGGCATCGAGCGTGCTGCGAACCGCGATCACCTCGTTGAGCAGCGCCCGCGCATCCCGCGGGCGCTCGTCCGGTTCGCGAGCCGTGGCCCACAGCACCAGCTCGTCGAGCTCGACGGGAATGTGCGAGTTCTCGATGCTCGGCGCTGGCACGGTGTCGTTGGCGTGCTGGTACGCGATCTGCATCGGCTGCTCGCCCACGAAGGGCTGCTTGCCGGTGAGCATTTCGTAGGTCATGATGCCGACCGCGTAGATGTCGCTGCGGGTGTCGGCGATGCCACGGGTGACGAGCTCGGGGGAGAGGTAGGCGATCGTGCCGAGCAGCGCTGCGCCTGTTGCCGTATTGGCACTGACCGCGCGCGCCAGGCCGAAGTCACCGATCTTGATGCGACCGTCATCCGCCAGCAGCACGTTCTCGGGTTTCAGGTCGCGGTGCACGATGCCAGCCTTGTGGGCGGCCGAGAGACCGGCCAGCACGGCCTCGAGGATGTCGAGGGTCTGGTCGGTCGTGAGCCGACCGTGCTCGTGCAGCAGGTCGCGCAGGGTGATGCCGGGCAGGTATTCCATGACCAGGTAGGCCATGTCGCTGTCCTGGCCCTGGTCGAAGACGTTGACGACATTCGGATGCGCCAGCCGGGCGGCCGAACGGGCTTCCTGGATGAAGCGGTCGCGGAACGCGACATCATCCGAAAGGTGACCGTGCATGACTTTGATGGCCACCTTGCGTTCGAGCCGCAGATCGGTGGCCAGGTAGACGGTAGCCATGCCACCGCGCGCGATGCGCGAGCGCACCTGATAGCGGCCGTCGATGAGACGACCTATCAGAGCGTCGGTGGAGCCTGCAGTCACCGTCTGATTGTAGGTTCGGCTGGGCCGGTGACCCGGTGGAACACGGCGCTACCGGCTATTTGCGCAGGCTTACGCCCGGTCAGCGCAGTGCCGCGTTGCGGGAGGCGCCGACGATCAGCCGAGCTGGGCCAGCCAGGCGCGGGCGGACGCCTCCCACTTGGCGTAGGCATTCGGCGCACCGGAGATCTGCACGGCCTGGGCGGCTTGCGTGACTGTCATCGACTGCCACCCCGGAATATCGAGCAGGCCGCGGGTGCGGCCCTTGTTGGGGTTGCTGGGGCCACCGTAGAACAGCTCGGCCGCGTAGGCGGGCGTCGTGAGCTGGGCTACCGTGCCCCATCCGGTGCTCGGGCGCTGCTGGAACAGGCCGACCGAGTCGCGGTCGCCGTAGTCGAGGTTCTGGAGGCCGGACTCCTGGGCTGCCGCGGCAAGCGCGACGATGATTCCGTAGTCCGGAACCCTGAGACTGCGGCCGACCGCGATGATCGTCTGCGCGTTGGCGCGCTCGCTCGCGGTGAGCGGCACTGTGACGCTGCTCGCCAGGGCGGGCTGGACCGATGCCGGCTGCACGGATGCAGGCTGCACGGAGGCCGGCGCGACTGAGCCCGCGCCCGGGATGACAAGGGTGTGGCCCGTGTAGATGATGCTGGATGCCACGAGGCCGTTGGCGGACAGGATGGCGGCAATCGAGACGCCGAAGCGCTTGGCAATCGCGGTGACGGTGTCGCCGCTGCGCACCACGTAGCTGCCGCTGACGGCGCTGGCCGTCACGACCGCCGGGGCCGAGACTATGGGCGCGGGTGTCGCGGCCGCCGTGGCGACGCGCGCTGCTCCGGCCGATGAGAGCCTCAGCACCTGCCCGGGGAAGATCAGTGTCTTCCAGCCGAGGCCGTTGATCGCCAGCACGGATGCGGTGGACAGTCCGAAGCGCTCCGCGATTGTGCTGACGGTGTCTCCGCGCTGCACCGTGTATGTCGTCGGGGTCACCGACGCGATGTCGATCTCGCCCGAGCCCGTCGTGGATGCGGCGACGGGGTTCGGCGCCGGTTTGATCGTCGCTGCCGTGCGCTCAGGGTCGGATGCATTGGCGCGGGCGCGCTGCTCGGGTTTCGTGCTGTGCGTGCTGGGCGCGAGTCCGAGGGTCGTGCTGATGGCGAGCGTGCCGACGAGCAGAACGGGCATGGTCGCCATAAGCGTTTTTCCCGCCCGGCTCGGATCGCGCGGAGCGGGCCGACGGATTCCGTCGGCATCCGTCGCGCCTGCTCGAGTCGGCGCGAGTCCCGCGAAAGGCGAGGTCGACGGGCGACCGCGGTCAGAGAACTCCGTCATCAAAACTTCCCGTTCTTGACTTCAAGGTCCCCCGAAGCGGGCCTTTCTTGGGCGACACCCCCTGTTACCCAGACAACAAAAGTGACACAGAATCACACTGCTGTCAATCAGTGTGACTGGTGTGACTCGAGTGAAGAACTGCAAAACGGCGCGGAAATGCGACCCTCGATTGCGGGGCCGTGAAATGATGCGTCGCGTGAAAGGATTTTTGCGTGGCTGATCTTCCGGATGTGCAGTGGCTCACGATTCCCGACCTCACCGAGCGGCTTGGCCTGAAGGTCAGCCAGGTTCGCCGGCTGATCGAGGACCGAGCGCTCCTGGCGTCGCGCGTCGACGGGGTGTGGCGGGTGCCCGCCGACTTCATCGTCGGCGACGAGCCCATGAGCGAGCTCAAGGGCACGCTCGTGGTGCTCGGCGACAGCGGGTTCAGCGACGAGGAGGCAATGAGCTGGTTGCTCACGCCCGAAGACAGCCTCGGCGTCAGCCCGGTGGATGCGCTGAAGGCCGGGCGCAAAGCCGAGGTGCGACGCGTCGCCCAGGCCCTCGGCTTCTAGGGTTCTGTTTTCCGCGTTCGGCGGGCCCTAGGCGGAGCGGTTGATGACGGTGTCGGCCAGCTGCCCCAACTGAATAAGCGCGCCTCGATCGAGCGGGGCATTGTCGAGGGCCTCGCGGGCCAGACCGACGTTGTGGGCGATCATCCGCTCGACCTTCTCCACGGCACCCGAATCGGCAAGCGTACGCTGCAGCATCCTGATCTGGTCGCCCTCCAGCGTCGGGTCACCGAGCAATTCGTCGAACAACCGCACGGCGGTCGGTGGCAGGTCGGCGCGCGCCAGCGCGATGAGCACCGTGCGCTTGCCTTCGCGCAGGTCGTCCCCGGCCGGCTTCCCGGTCACCTCGGGGTCGCCGAAGACCCCCAGCATGTCGTCGCGTAGCTGGTAGGCGATGCCGAGCGGCAGGCCGAACGCGCGCAGGGCATCGAGCTGGCCGGCGCTGCCGCCGCCCATCGCCCCGCCGATGACCAGCGGTGCCTCGACGCTGTATTTCGCGGACTTGTAGACAAGAACACGGTGTGCGCGTGCCAGCTGTTCGGTCTCGGCGGATCCGCTCCACGAGCGCTCTTCGAGGATGTCGAGGTACTGCCCGAGCGTCACTTCGGTGCGCATTCGGTTGAATTCGGCGCGTGCCGAACCCGCGGATGCTCGCGAGTCGAGCAGAGCGAGGCCCTGCTCGACGAGCTCGTCGCTCCAGCCCAGCACGAGGTCGCCCAGCAGCAGTCCGCCCGCAGTGCCGAAGTCGGCGGCGGAGCCCGCCCAGCCGCCCGCGGCGTGAAGCGCCGCGAACCGCTTGTGCGCGGAGGGCATGCCGCGGCGGGTGTCGGATTTGTCCATGATGTCGTCGTGTACCAGCGCCGCAGCATGGAACAGCTCGAGGCCGGCTGCAACATCCACGACGCTGGCCAGATCCCGTGGCGGTTCGAGCGCCTCGAGCGGGTCGAAGTTGTCGCGCCCGGCGCCGACGGCGTTCCAGCCCCAGTAGCAGAACAGTGCGCGGAACCGCTTGCCGCCGCGAAGCAGAGCGCTGGAATAGTCGAGGAACGGTGCGAGTTCCGGCGCGATGGAGAGAACGCCCGGACCCCGCTCGGTCAGGAATTCATCGATGCGGGCTCCGATGAGGTCAACTAACCGGGTACTCACAGGCACGCTCCTAGCCTAGCTAGGCGAGCGGGGGATACTATTAAGCAGTAGTCGTGCTACGACACCCAAGCAGCGTGAGGTAAGAAATGCCACTTTCCGAGCAGGAGCAGCGGCTCCTTGAAGAAATGGAGCGCAGTCTCTACCACAACGATGCCGATTTCGTAGCCGGCGGTTCGGGTCGCCACGGGCGGCCGACCTACTCGATGATCGTGATCGGCGTACTGGTCGGCATCGTCGGTATCGCTACGCTGATCGCGGGCGTTGGCATCCGTGTTCCACTCGTGGGAGTCATCGGCTTCGTTCTCATGTTCGCCGGGGTGCTGCTCATCCTCAGCCCGCCTCGACGTGGCCAGGCGCCGCGCTCGACGACCACTCCGGATGCCGGCACCAAGCCGAGCGGCAAGGGCGGTTCGTTCCTGCAAAACCTCAATGAGCGTTGGGACAGCCGTCCCGACGACAAAGAGGAGTAAGCGAGCAGCGCGCTCCAGTTAGGGCTGATCCTTCCGGATCGGCCCTTTTTTGTGCCCAAAACAGGTCGCGTTGGCGTAGCTGGCTCCCTTTTTGCCCAAAAAACGCAAAATCTCCTCCACTATGCTCCACCCGCCAGATCGCTGTGTTTGCAAGGCTGCCTCGAAAGGGGGGTGCGTGATTTGCTCATTTTTCTTCATTTTGTGGAGGACTGTGGAGTAAAGTGGAGGTCAACCTGAAATTCTGGCCGGATCGTTGAGGGGAGCAGCCGATGTTTCTTGGCACGTACGCTCCCAAGCTCGACGAAAAAGGCCGCATCATCCTTCCGGCCAAGTTCTGGGATGAGCTGTCCTCGGGTGTCGTCGTCACCCGCGGCCAGGAGCACTGCCTCTACGTGTTCAGCACGCGCGAGTTCGAGTCGCTGCACGAGAAGATCCGCCAGGCGCCCGTAACCAGCAAGCAGGGGCGGGACTTCCTTCGTCTTTTCCTCTCCGGCGCCAACCAGGAACAGCCCGACAAGCAGCGCCGCGTCACTATTCCGGCCGGGCTTCGCGAATACGCGGGGCTCGACCGTGACCTCACGGTGATCGGCGCCGGAAGCCGCGCCGAGATCTGGGACACCGAAGCCTGGAACGCCTACTACGCCGAGACCGAAGCCGGATTCGCGAACACCACGGAGGAGGTGATCCCCGGGCTCTTCTAGCGCCCAGTTGCCGACCCTCAGCCGTTCAGCGCCCCGACATCACTTCCCCGGTGTCCGGTCGCATCGAATGGATGGGGATCAGCTCCTGGGGGCATGGATCGCAGATCTTGCCCGTTTCCCATGGTCGACTCCTCACTTCACACCCCGGTACTGCTCGCCCGCACGCTCGAGCTGCTTGCCCCCGCGCTCGATGAGCCGGGAGCCGCGCTTGTCGATGCCACCCTCGGCCTCGGCGGTCACGCCGAGGCATTCCTCACCCGCTTCCCGGGCCTCGTGCTGGTCGGCATCGACCGCGACCAGGAGGCGCTTCGCCTCGCGGGCGAGCGGCTTGCCCCGTTCGGCGCCCGCGTTCGCCTTGTGCACGCCGTCTACGACGAGGTGCCCGGTGCGCTCGAGTCTGAGGGGTTCACCGGCGCTGCGGGCATCCTGTTCGACCTCGGCGTCTCGTCGCTCCAGCTGGACCGCGTCGACCGCGGCTTCTCGTACTCCCAGGATGCGCCCCTCGACATGCGCATGGACGCGGGCTCGGCGCTGACCGCCGAACGCATCCTCGCCGAATACAGCGAGGCAGACCTGCGCCGCATCTTCTATGAATACGGCGAGGAAAAACTCGCCCCGCGCTATGCGCGCAAAATCGTCCAGGCTCGCGAGATCTCCCCCCTCTCGCGGTCTGGCCAACTCGTCGACATCCTGGTCGCGGCCACCCCCGCCGCGGTCAAACGTGCCGGCCACCCCGCGAAGCGCGTCTTCCAGGCGCTCCGCATCGAAGTGAACGACGAACTGGGCGTTCTCGCACGAGCCATCCCAGCCGCCATCGGTGCCCTTGCCGTTGGCGGCCGGATGGTCGTGTTGTCGTACCAGTCGCTTGAGGATCGCATCGTCAAGCGCGCGTTCGCCGAAGGTTCGACCTCTACGGCGCCCAGCGGCCTGCCGGTCGAGTTACCTCAGCACCGACCTCAGCTGCGACTGCTGGTGCGCGGGGCGGAACTCGCCGACGAGCAGGAGCGCGCCACAAATTCCCGAGCAACCCCGGTGCGCCTGCGCGCCGTCGAACGAGTGCGAGAAGCAGCATGAGCACCAACCTGGCCTACGCGAGCCCGTCACGCGCCCCCCGTCGTGGTCTCGCCGAGGCTCCGCCCCGCCCGCGCCGTGTTCAGGTCGTCACCACGCGCGCCCAGCGCCGTGCCCGCCCCAAGCTCGTCTACGCTCTGGGCGCGACTGGCGTCATCTTCGCGATCTTTCTCGCCCAACTGCTGATCACGATCGCCCTCTCGAGCGGCGCGTACACGATCACCGACCTGCAGACGTCTGAGCACAGCCTCGGGCTCACCGCATCCTCGCTCAACGAGCGGCTCGACACGCTGGGCTCCAGCCAGAACCTGCAGGCGAACGCGGAGTCTCTCGGCATGGTCGCGTCGTCCCAGGCGGCGTTCCTTCGGCTCTCGGATGGCGCCGTGCTCGGCACTCCGACCGCCGCCGGTCCCGCGGGCACTCCGGCGGTCGTGGCCAACGGGGCGACCGACAGCGTGCCCAACGCCCTGCTGGACTCGATTCCTCTCATCAAATCCACAGGTGCAGGACACGGCGACGCGAATGCGCCGGTTTCGACCCTCGGCAACTCACAATCGACTCAGGGCACGTCGACGGCATCCACCGGCGGCACGACGCCCACCACCTCATCGGCACCGTCGATCCCCGGCGATCTTCCCTCACCGGTGACGCACTAGGACAGACGCACCAGGACAAAGGTCGATGAGAACAACCAAAAGAGCAGGCCTCCGCCTTACGCTCACGCTGGTTGTGGTGTTCCTTGTCGTCATCGTCTTCACCGGTCGACTGTTCCAGTTGCAGGTCGTGCAGGCTCCCGCACTCGACAAGGTGGCCGAACGCAACCAGTCAACGACAGTGACGACCCCGGGCATCCGCGGGTCGATCGTCGACACGGATGGCGTCGTGCTGGCCCAGAGTGTGGACCGGTTCAACCTGGTCGTCGCTCCCAAGGATTTCGACTCGGGCTACTACAAGGTGCCGGGCGACACCAACACGCTCGTGCCACTCGCGACGAGCCTGTCGCGCATCTCCAAGGTCACCGGGGTCGCCGTCACCGATCTCACCGCCATCGTCGAGAAAGACCCCAACTCCCTCTACGCGGTTCTTGCCAAGAGCGTGACGCTCGCCGTGGTCGACAAGCTCAAGGCGCTGAAGATTCCGGGGCTCTACTACCGGGACGTCCCCGCGCGCAGTTACCCCAACGGTGCCGTCGCAGGCAACCTGGTCGGGTTCGTCGGCACCGATGGACCGCAGGCCGGCATGGAGCTCGAGTACAACAAGTGCCTGGCGAGCACCGCCGGCACCTCGACGTACCAGACCGGCGCGGACGGGGTCAGGATTCCCGGCAGCACGGTCAAGCAGACCGACCCGGTGAATGGCGGCACCCTGCAGCTGACGGTCGACAGCCAGCTGCAGTACCAGGTCACCCAGGCCATCACCAAGCAGGCCCAGACGATCGGCGCCGCCTGGGCGACCGCGGTCGTCGCTCGCGTCTCGGATGGCGCACTGATGGCGGTGTCGGACTATCCCGCCGTCGACCCCAACGACCCGGGCGCGACGCCCGGAGCCAACCAGGGCTCGCTCGCGTTCACCCAGCAGTACGAACCGGGATCCACCTTCAAGGCGATGAGCGCGGCCGCGCTGATCGACGCGGGCAAGATCACCCCGCTCACGCAGGTCACAGTCCCGCCCGTACTGGCGCTTTCGAACGGCGGGTCAATCAAGGACTCGTTCTACCACGGCACCGTGCACTACACGACGGCGGGCGTGCTCGAGAACTCGTCCAACATCGGCATCTCGATCCTGTCCGAGAGCCTGGATGCCCAGGACCGGTACGACTACATGCTCAAGTTCGGGGTCGGGTCGAAGACCTCGGTCGATTTCCCCGGCCAGCTGTCCGGCTCGCTGCCCAAACCTCCGTGGGACCCGGTGACCACCAAGACCGTCGAGTTCGGCCAGGGTGTCGACGCGACCTCGGTGCAGGTCGCTCAGATCTACCAGACGATCGCCAACCACGGCGTTCGCGAACCGCTCTCGCTGGTGCAGAAGTGCACGCTGGCGAACGGGCAGGTCGTCGACACTCCCAGCGCGAAGCCGGTGCGCGTGGTCAGCGCCAAGGCGGCCGACGAGGTGCGCGGCATGCTCGAGACCGTCGTCACCGGCGGCCCCGTGGGGCCGCTGTTGCGCATCCCCGGCTACCGCATCGCTGCAAAGACCGGAACCGCCCAGGTCGCGAAGCCCGGAGGCGGCTACGGCGACCAGGTGATCACCTCGGTGGCCGGCATGATCCCCGCCGAGAACCCGCAGTATGTCGTCGTCGTCACGTTCGGGCCTACTACGCTTACAACGTCGACAGTTGCAGCGCCGGCATTCAAGAACGTCATGTTGGACGTGATCGATCGATATCGCATCCCGCCCTCTACGACGCCGGCGCCGTACGTCGCGACAACGTGGTAGTGCCTGTACGGGCCAGAAAGAGGATTGCGTGACGACAAGGATCCCCCCGGTCCTTCGCCCCGAGCATCCGCAGGCCCGCTCACTCACCGGGCTGCTCGATGAATTCGGTCTCACCGCCCAGGGGTCGGTGGACGGCATCGAGATCAGCGGTGTCACGCTGAGCACGGCAGACCTGCATCCCGGCGACCTGTACGTGGGCCTGCAGGGCGCGCACAGCCATGGCGCAAGCTACGCCGCCAAGGCGCGCGAGGGCGGCGCTGTGGCGCTGTTGACCGACGAGCAGGGTGCCCGGATTGCCGCCGACGACGGGCTGCCCATCATCGTGGTGGCCTCGCCGCGCGAGGCGCTCGGAGAGGTGTCGGCCTGGGTCTATCGCACCGCAGACCACCCTCCGCTCCTGTTCGGAACGACGGGCACCAACGGCAAGACGTCGACCTCGTACCTGCTGGAGGGCATCCTCAAGCAGCTCGGCCTGGTCGCCGGCCTCAGCTCGACGTCAGAGCGTCATATCGGCGATCTTTCGGTCGTCTCCCGCCTCACCACGCCAGAGGCCAGCGAGATGCACGCCCTGCTGGCGAGGATGCGCGAAAGCAAAGTTCGCGCCGTCGCCGTCGAGGTTAGCGCCCAGGCGCTCACCCACAACCGGGTCGACGGACTGGTCTTCGATGTCGTCTCGTTCACCAACCTCAGCCACGACCACCTCGACGACTACGCCGACATGGAGCAGTACTTCCAGGCGAAGCTGGCGCTGTTCGAACCCGAGCGGGCTCGCCGCGGAGTGGTATCGCTCGACACCTCGTGGGGCCAGCGCGTGGTCGATGCCGCGCGCATTCCGGTCACGACCATTTCGGCCACGCCCGGTGTCGAGGCCGAGTGGATGGTCAGCATCGACGAGGAGCGCGCGGCCTACACCGAGTTCACTCTCACCGGTCCCGAGGGACGGTCGCTCACCACGCGGGTCCCGCTGATCGGCTGGCACATGGCAGCGGATGCCGGGCTCGCGATCGTGATGCTGGTCGAGGCGGGCTTCGAACTCGAGGCGATCGGTCATGCCCTCGACGAAGACGGCGGAATCGTCGCCTATCTTCCGGGCCGCACGGAGCGCGTGTCGGGGGACCGCGGTCCGTCTGTCTATGTCGACTTCGGGCACAGCCCCGACGCGTTCCTCAACACGCTCGCCGCCGTGCGCAAGTTCACGCCCGGACGCACCTTCATGGTGTTCGGCGCCGATGGCGACCGTGATGCCTCGAAGCGCCTCGAGATGGGCCGGGTCGCGGCCGACGGGTCTGACGTACTCGTGGTCACCGACCATCATCCGCGGTTCGAAGACGCGGCCTCCATTCGCACGACCCTGCTGGAGGGCGCCGCACTCGCCGAGCACCAGCCCGAGATCTTCGAGGTGAGTCCTCCCGAGAAGGCCATCCGGGTAGCGGTCTCGATGGCCACCGAGGGCGACTCAATCCTGTGGGCGGGCCCGGGACACCAGGATTACCGCGACATCCAGGGGGTTCGCACTCCCTATTCGGCGCGCGATGAAGCGCGGGCAGCGCTGGCCGAGGCGGGCTGGGCGTGATCGCCCTGACCCTCGCCGAGATCGCTGGGATCGTCGGCGGCCGACTCATCGCGACCGTGCCTCCAGACACGACGGTCGACGGATCGGTGCAGACCGATTCGCGCCTCGTCGAATTCGGTTCGATCTTCTTCGCGCTGCCGGGCGAGGTGACGGATGGCGCCCTGTTCGCCGCGAGCGCGGCCGAGAACGGCGCGGCACTGGTGATCGCCGAGAAACCGCTCGACCTCGCCATTCCGATCGTGGTGGTCGGCGACGGCGTCGTTGCCCTCGCGGCGCTCGCGCGCGAAGTGGTGTCTCGGGTGCGCGCCGCCGGCGACCTCGCGGTGGTCGCCATCACAGGCTCCAACGGTAAGACCACGACCAAGAACCTGCTGCGCGCTATCCTCGAGGCCCAGGCGCCCACGGTGGCGCCCCAGGGGTCGTTCAACAATCACGTCGGCGCACCCATCTCCATGCTGGGCATCGACGGGGGCACTCGATACCTAATCGTCGAGATGGGCGCGAGCGGCGCCGGCGAGATCGCACGCCTGGTGGCGATCGCGCGCCCTGACATCGGGGTGGTGCTGAAGGTCGGCCTGGCGCACGTGGGCGAATTCGGCGGCATCGACGCCGTGCAGAGGGCCAAGAGCGAGATGGTCACCGACCTTGCGCCGTCGGCCGTCGCGATTCTCAACGCCGACGACGACCGGGTCGCGGCGATGGCGGCCCTGACGCCCGCGGCGGTGCGCTGGTTCGGTCTCAGCGAGTCGGCCGAGGTGCGCGCAGACGACATCGAGGCGACCGCGACGGGCACGGCGTTCACACTGGTGGTGGGGGAGACCCGGCTGCCCGTGCGGCTGCGAATCCTCGGCGAGCACCACGTCACCAACGCCCTGGCCGCGCTCACCGTTGCCCGGGAACTGGCCATCGACCTGGCCGAAGCCATCAGGGCGATCGAGGCCGTGCCGAGGGCCGAACGGTGGCGCATGGAGGTGCTGCGGCCGGAGTCCGGTGCGGTCGTAATTAACGACGCCTACAACGCGAGCCCCGACTCGATGGCGGCCGCACTGAAGACCCTCGCCCAGGTGCGAGGCGAGAACGACCGCACGATCGCGGTGCTCGGCGAGATGGCAGAACTGGGCGAATACTCCCAGGAGGAGCACGACCGCATCGGTCGGCTGGTCGTGCGGCTGAACATCCGAAAGCTCATCGTGGTGGGTCACGCAGCCCGGCACATCCACAACGCGGCCGGGCTCGAGGGCTCGTGGGACGGCGAGTCCGTATTAGTCGAGACGCCGGATGAGGCATACGATTTGCTGCGTGAAGACTTGGGCACCGGCGACATAGTGCTCGTGAAATCATCCAAATCGGCGAACCTGCGATTTCTCGGCGATCGTCTCGGCGGGGTCAGCTAAGTGGTCGGGCTCCTCTGTGGTGCGGCCTTCTCGCTGGCCTTCACCCTCTTTCTGACACCCGTGTTCGCGCGGCTGTTCAAGCGGCTCGGCTGGGGCCAGTTCATTCGCGACGACGGGCCGCAGAGCCATCACTCGAAGCGCGGAACGCCGACCATGGGTGGCATCGTCTTCATCCTCGGTTCGGGCCTCGGCTACCTGTTCGGCCACCTCATCGAGCGGCGGATCCCCGCGCTGGCCGGGCTGATGATCTTCTTCCTCATGGTCGGCATGGGTGTCGTCGGGTTCGTCGACGACTTCCTGAAGACCCACCGGCAGCGCAGTCTTGGACTCGGCGGATGGGCCAAGATCGCCGGGCAGGTCATCGTCGCTTCGGTCTTCGCGGTCGTCGCGCTCAACTTCGGCGACAAGGACGGCCTGACGCCCGCGGGCTTCGCCGGCACATCGACCCACGCAGCCCAGGTGTTCATCTCGGCTGTGCGCGACATCCACTGGCTCAATTTCATGACGTTCGGCGTGGTGATCGGCGGCATCCTGTTCGCCCTCTGGTCGACCATCATGATCGTGAGCGCGTCGAACGGCGTGAACGTCGCCGACGGACTGGACGGCCTCGCGACCGGTGCCTCGATCTTCGCCTTCTCGGCCTACATCTTCATCGGCTTCTGGGAATCGAACCAGTCGTGCTACAACAACGCCCGGCTGCTCGATCCGAATGTCGCGGCGATCTGTTATCCGATTCGTGATCCACTCGACATCGCGGTCGCGGCCGCGTGCATCGTCGGCGCGCTCATCGGGTTCCTGTGGTGGAATACCTCGCCCGCACAGATCTTCATGGGTGACACCGGATCGCTGGCTCTCGGCGGTGCGCTGGCCGGCTTCGCCATCCTCAGCCGCACCGAGCTCCTGCTCATCATCATCGGCGGCCTGTTCCTGATCGTGACGGGCTCGGTCATCGTGCAACGCGCCTACTTCAAGATCACGCACGGCAGGCGCATTTTCCTGATGAGCCCGCTGCATCACCACTTCGAACTCAAGGGCTGGGCCGAGGTGACGGTGGTGGTGCGGTTCTGGCTGATCTCCGCCATGTTCGTAGCGCTCGGCATCGGCCTGTTCTACCTCGAGTGGATCACGCGCGCCTCGTGAATGCCGCTGCGCGCGTGACCGGACTCACCAGCTGGAACGCTGACTGGGCCGGGCTTCGCGTCGCGGTGCTGGGGCTCGGTGTGACCGGCTTTTCGGTCGCCGACACGCTCGTCGAACTGGGCGCCGACATCCTGGTGCTCGCCGCAGGGGCGCGCCCCGAACAGAAGCAGCTGCTCGAGGTCATCGGGGGCCGCTATTTCGAACATGACCTGGCGAGTGTGCCCGACGCGCTCACCGGCTTCGATCCCGAGCTCGTGATCACCTCACCCGGCTTCCACCCGGATTCGCCCGTACTGGCCTGGGCCGCCGAGCGCGGGCTGCCGGTGTGGGGCGACATCGAGCTGGCCTGGCGGGTTCGCGACAAGGTCACCCCGCTCGCCCAGTGGGTGCTGGTCACCGGCACCAACGGCAAGACCACAACGACCCAGCTCGCCACGCACATGCTCGAAGCCGATGGTCGCCGCGTGGCGGCGGTCGGCAACATCGGCATTCCCGTGCTGGACGCCGTACGTTACCCGAGCGGGTTCGACGTGCTCGTCGTCGAGCTGTCCAGCTACCAGCTACACTGGCTCGATCGCACCCCTGAGGGCACGCTGCAACCCTGGGCGAGCGTATGCCTGAACCTCGCCGATGACCATCTGGACTGGCACGGCTCGGCGGCGGCGTACCGGGCCGCGAAGGCCAAGGTCTATACGAACACCACGGTCGCGGCGGTCTACAACCGGGCGGACGCGGCGACGCGCGAGATGGTCGAAGAAGCCGAGGTGATCGAGGGCTGCCGCGCGATCGGTTTCGGCCTGGATGCGCCCGGGCCGAGCGACTTCGGCGTCGTCGACGGCATCCTCTGCGACCGCGCGTTTCTCGAGGAGCGGGCGACCACGGCCCTCGAACTCACGACCCACGCCGACCTGGTCGAAGTCGGGCTCGGCGCTCCGCACAGCACCGCGAATGTGCTGGCGGCTTCCGCGCTCGCGCGGTCGCTGGGGGTCGCACCGACGGTCATCCGCGACGCGCTTCGCACCTTCGAACTCGACGAGCACCGCACCCAGCTGGTCGCGGTCAGCAACGGCATCTCGTGGGTCGACGACTCCAAGGCCACTAATCCGCACGCGGCCACCGCGTCGCTTCGGGCCTACCCCTCGGTGGTCTGGATTGCGGGCGGCCTGCTCAAGGGCGTCGATGTCGACGACCTCGTGCGGCGGCATGCCGACCGGCTCGCGGCGGTCATCCTGATCGGCGCAGACCGAACGGCGCTTCGATCCGCTTTCGAGCGACACGCCCCCGCCGTTGCCCTGTTCGAGGTCGACGAGACCGAAACTAGTGGGGTGATGCCCACAGCCGTGCGGCTCGCGGCGGCGGCGGCCAGCGCCGGCGACGTCGTGTTGCTGGCTCCGGCTGCGGCGTCGATGGACCAGTTCACCGACTACAAAGACCGGGGCGACCGGTTTGCCGAGGCCGTGCGAAGTCACCTGGAGGGAACAACCGATGACGACGACCCGGCCACAGCGGGGCCAGCGGGCTAACCAGCCTGCTCCGCCCTCCGCCGAGCCCGATGCCGCTCGGCGCACGGGAGGCGCGACTGCAAGGGTCGTCGTGCAGCGCGTGTTCGGCGCGGAAACCGGCAACTTCTTCCTGCTCCTGGGGACCACCCTGTTCCTGCTCGCCTTCGGACTGGTTATGGTGCTGTCGTCGTCGTCTGTCGAAGACGGCGCATCTGCAGGGCATGACTTCTTCAGCTCGTTCGCTCGACAGGGGCTCTACGCGCTCGTCGGCGTGCCGCTGCTGCTGATCGCGTCACGGATGCCCATCGGATTCTGGAAGAAGTGGGCCTGGCCGGCGGTCGTCGGCACCTCGGTGCTGCAGCTGCTCGTGTTCGCGCCCGGTCTCAGTTATGCGTTCCAGGGCAACCAGAACTGGATCCGCATCGGATCGTTCACCGCGCAGCCGTCGGAGCTGGTCAAACTCGCGCTCATCCTCTGGGTCTCCTGGATCCTGGCCAGGAAGCGCAGCCTGCTCGACGACTGGAAACACGTCTTCCTGCCCATCGCGCCCGTCGCTGGGGTCGCCATCGGGCTGGTGCTGCTGGGCCACGACCTGGGCACCGCAATCATCATGGGCATGATCGTGCTGGGCTGCCTGTTCTACGCGGGCGTGCGCCTGCGAATCGTCGGCGTCGCCATCGTCGTGGCCGGAGGCATCGCGCTGCTGTTCACCCAGGTGGGCTCGTCGCGTACCGGGCGGATCTCCGCCTGGATGGAGGGATGCACGGCGAAGAGCGACTTCCAGGGCGACTGCTGGCAGACCATCCACGCCTGGTGGGGCATCGCCTCCGGCGGCATCTTCGGATCCGGCCTCGGCGAATCCAAGGTCAAGTGGAGCTGGCTGCCCGAGGCCGACAACGACTTCATCTTCGCCATCATCGGCGACGAGCTGGGCCTGATCGGCGCCGCACTCGTACTGGTGCTGTTCGTCGTACTCGCGATCGCCTTCATCCGCATCATCCGCTCGTCAACCGACCCGTTCGCCAGGATCGTCACCGGCGGGGTCATGATCTGGCTGGTCGGCGAGGCGTTCGTCAACATCGCGGTGGTGCTCGGCTTCCTTCCCGTGCTGGGCGTACCGCTTCCGCTCATCTCGGCGGGTGGATCGTCGCTCATCGCGTCGCTCGTCGCCATCGGCGTCGTGCTGTCGTTTGCGCGGCACCAGCCTGTGCGCGAGCCTCTGCGTGAGCCTCATCGCGAGCCGGCACGCGAGTGAAGCCCGCCCGCCGATGACCACGTACCTGCTCGCGGGGGGCGGCACAGCCGGGCACGTCAACCCGCTGCTCGCCGTCGCAGACCGGATCCGCGAACGCGAGCCGTCCGCCGTACTGCTCGTGCTCGGCACCAAGGAGGGCCTCGAGGCTCGCCTGGTTCCCGACCGGGGATACGAGCTGCTGACGATCGAGCGACTGCCGTTTCCCCGTCGCCTCAACCGCGCGGCGCTGGGATTTCCCCGGCGCTTCCGACGAGCCGTGACCGACACGAAGGCCTACCTTACGAATCGCGGAGTGGATGTCGTGGTCGGCTTCGGCGGGTATGCCTCGGCACCGGCGTACCGCGCGGCCCACAAGCTGGGCCTACCGCTGGTCATCCACGAGGCCAACGCCCGGGCGGGCCTGGCCAATCGGCTTGGGGCGCGCTACACGACTCATGTCGGAACAGTATTTCCCGAGACCAGCCTGCGCAACGCCCAGGTCGTCGGGATGCCGCTGCGCCTCGAGATCGAGCAACTCGACCGGCCCGCCCTGCAGCGGGAGGCGCGCGACTTCTTTGCCCTCGACCCCGACCGGCCCACGCTGCTCGTGACCGGCGGTTCGACGGGGGCGCGCTCGATCAACCGCACCGTCTTCGACGCGATCGACGCCATCCTCGATACCGGCTGGCAGGTGCTGCACATCGCGGGCGCCGGCTCCGAACTGCCCGAGTCTCCCGTGGTGGGTTACACGATCGTCACCTACTGCGACCGGATGGAGCTCGCCCTGGCCGCCTCCGACCTCGCTATCGCCCGATCCGGCGCAGTCACGGTCTGCGAATTCTCCGCTGTCGGGCTTCCTGCGGTGTTCATCCCGTACCCGGTCGGCAATGGCGAGCAGCGCCTGAACGCGGCAGACTCGGTGCGCGCCGGGGGAGCGCTGCTCGTCACGGACGCGGAGTTCAGCCGCTCCTGGGTGACCGGCACGCTGGTGCCGCTGCTGCGCGACCCGGAGGCGATCGCGCGGATGTCTGCGGCCATCGCCAGCGTCGGTACCCGTGACGGGTCCGATCGCATGGTCCAGCTGGTGGACAGCGCGGCCCGGGTAAAATCGACCCAATGATCATCCCGGACTTCACCCAGGAGTTGCCGGCGCAGCTCGGCTCGCTGCACTTCGTCGGAATCGGCGGCTCCGGAATGAGCGGCATCGCGCGGCTGTTCCTGGCTGCCGGCCACCGTGTGACGGGCTCCGATCGCAGCGAGAACCACAACACGCAGGTGCTGCGCGATTTGGGTGCCACCGTGACCATCGGCCACGACGCTGCCAACCTCGGCGACGCCAACACGCTCGTCTACACCGGCGCACTATGGCCGGACAACCCGGAATACCTGGCCGCCGTCGAACGCGGCATCCCGGTGCTGCACCGGTCGCAGGCTCTCGCGTGGCTGATCAACCGGCAGCGGCTGGTCGCGGTCGCCGGCGCACACGGCAAGACCACCTCGACGGGAATGATCGTGACCGCGCTGCTCGCCCTCGGTGCGGGCCCCAGCTTCGTCAACGGCGGCATCATCGAATCGCTCGACGTGAGCTCAGCATGGGGAACCGGCGACATCTTCGTGGTCGAGGCCGACGAATCGGATGGCTCGTTCCTGCTGTACGACACCGCCGTGGCACTCATCACCAATGTCGACGCCGACCACCTCGACCATTACGGGTCGTACGAGGCATTCGATGCGGCGTTCGTCTCGTTCGCCGCGGCCGCGTCGGAGCTCGTCGTCGCCTCGAGTGATGACTCCGGCACACAGCGTGTGCTGGGCGCGCTCGACCACAAGCGGGTGATTACCTTCGGCGAGGCGGCGCAGGCCGACGTACGGGTGCACTCGATCGGGTCATCCGGCCCGGTGTCGTTCACACTGGCCTGGCAGGGGGTCGACTATTCGGCGACGCTGCCGATCCCCGGTCGGCACAATGCCATCAACGCCGCCGGCGCATTTGCTGTGCTGGTGGGCCTGGGATTCGAGCCTGCGGCCAGCCTCGCGGGAATTGCGCGCTTCGCCGGCACGGAGCGCCGGTTCGAGCTTCACGGCGTCGTGCGAGGAGTGAGCGTCTACGACGACTATGCGCACCACCCCACCGAGGTGGCGGCCGCGCTGAGCGCCGCACGCAGCGTGGTGGGCACCGGGCGCATCATCGCGGTGCACCAGCCGCACCTGTACTCGCGCACCAGGCTCATGGCCGGCGAGTTCGCCCACGTCTACGAGCACCTCGCCGACCAGACCATCGTGCTCGACGTCTTCGGCGCACGGGAGGACCCGATTCCGGGCGTGACCGGGCAACTCGTCTCCGACCGCTTCGACGACCCGGCTCGTGTCGACTACCTGCCCGACTGGCGGCAGGCCGCCGACCGCGCCGCTGCGCTCGCGGTCGAGGGCGACATCATCATGACCCTCAGCTGCGGTGACGTCTACCGGATCGTGCCGCAGATCCTCGCCGCGTTGGCGCAGTCGCCGGCGTGAAAAGACCAGAGGGGTTCGACCCGCCCAGGCCGTCTGCGGAACCGCAGGGCGGCCGTCCGCAGCGCGCAAAAACACCGAAGGCGCCGCGGGAGCGCACCGCGGAAGCGGCACCCAAAATGCGGGTCGTGCCGCTGTCGCGGGAAGCGCCGAAGACCGACGCAGGCGCGACGGGTGGCCGTCGCCCCGACAGCGGCGACCGGGCATCCGATGCTCGATCCACGGCGCAGCAGCGGGCAGCAGCGCGCGAGGCGCGGGCGGAAGCGAAGCGGTTCACGCGCAACAGCCGTCGTCGGCGACTCACGATCGCGACCCTCCTCGGCCTCGTGGTGCTCATGCTGGCCGTACTCGCCGTCGCGGTGTTCTCGCCGATCCTCGCGCTGCGCACCATCCGGGTCGAGGGAAACAGCGCTATTCCGACCGCGACGGTGCAGGATGCGCTCAAGCCGCAGCTGGGCACGCCGCTCGCGCTGCTGAACGACGGGCGGATCCGCTCGGAGCTGTCATCGATCATTCTGATCCGCAGCTACGTGACCGAGATCGTGCCGCCCAACACCCTCGTGGTGCGGGTGATCGAGCGCAAAGCGATCGGTGCGCTCCGCGTCGGCTCCGACTACCAGCAGGTCGATCCGGCCGGCGTCGTGCTGGCGACCTCGGCGACCCCGTCGGGACTGCCGATCATCCAGATCGGCAAGGCGGGCGTCGACAGCCCAGGCTTCGCGGCGGCGGTCAAGGTGCTGCTCGCGATGCCGCCCTCGGTGCTGACCCAGGTTGCGTCGATCTCGGCGACCACTCTCGACAACGTGAGCCTCACGCTGAACCAGGGCAGCCACATCATCGTCTGGGGCAGTTCCGCGCAGTCGGACCTGAAGGCGACGGCACTGGCGGCGCTGCTCAAGAACTCGAACTGTGCGACCCAGACGGTGCTGAACGTCACGGCGCCGCTTGCGCTCGCGTGCGGCCCCGTGCAGGTGACGCCGACTGCGACGCCAACACCCACTCCCACGCCGACACACAAGCCCTAAGCGGCCCGGCGCGCCGCATCTGCCTGCGCATCTGCGTGACACGCGGAGCGCCTTCTGCCCAGTCGGTGCCTGACGACCTACCTTCAAGGCAGGAAATACATACCGGGCATAACTTTAATCTTCAGCTAGAGCTTGAAGGTTAAGCGGACCACGCCCGGATGCCAGTGCAGTAAAGACCAGCGCGTTAAAGAGCAGTGCCAGCGGAGGCCGGAACAGTGACATCGAACCAGAACTACCTAGCGGTCATCAAGGTGGTCGGCATCGGCGGTGGCGGTGTCAATGCCGTCAACCGGATGATCGAGCTCGGCCTTCGCGGAGTGGAATTCATCGCCATCAATACGGATGCGCAGGCGCTGTTGATGAGCGACGCCGACGTCAAGCTCGACGTCGGCCGCGAGATCACGCGCGGTCTCGGCGCCGGCGCTGACCCCGAGGTAGGCCGCCGTGCAGCCGAAGACCATGCCGAAGAAATCGAAGAGGCGCTCGCCGGCGCTGACATGGTGTTCGTGACTGCCGGCGAGGGCGGTGGCACCGGAACGGGAGGCGCTCCGGTCGTCGCGCGTATAGCGAAGTCCATCGGCGCACTCACAATCGGTGTCGTCACCCGACCGTTCGAGTTCGAGGGCAAGCGCCGCAGTGCGCAGGCCGAGACGGGGATCACGTCGCTCAAGAGCGAGGTCGACACCCTCATTGTCGTACCCAACGACCGACTGCTCGAGATCAGCGACCGGGGCATGAGCATGCTCGAGGCGTTCGCGACCGCCGACCAGGTGCTGCTGTCCGGTGTTCAGGGCATCACCGACCTGATCACGACCCCGGGCCTGATCAACCTCGACTTCGCTGACGTGAAGTCGGTTATGCAGGGCGCGGGCTCGGCGCTGATGGGAATCGGCTCGGCCCGCGGGGCCGACCGCGCCATCAAGGCGGCCGAACTCGCCGTGGCCTCGCCGTTGCTCGAGGCCAGCATCGACGGAGCGCACGGCGTGCTCATCTCGGTGCAGGGCGGATCGAACCTCGGCATCTTCGAGATCAACGACGCGGCGCGGCTAATCCAGGAGGCCGTGCATCCCGAGGCCAACATCATCTTCGGTGCGGTCATCGATGACACGCTCGGCGACGAGGTGCGCGTCACTGTCATTGCTGCGGGATTCGACGGTGGCGAGCCGGTGGTCAAGACCAAGGACACCCGTCGCAGCAGCTTCGCTCCTTCGGCGGCGGACGCTGCCGACGAGCACGCCGCCACCGATGGCTCCGTCCACCGCGAACCCGAGCATCCGGTCACCGCTCCCGTCGACCACGCGTTCGATGACGACACCGACGACCTGGATGTGCCCGACTTCCTGAAGTAGGGTCGCGCGACTGTGACCGGCGATGAGGGTGCGCTGGAGCAACGGCTGGAGAGCGTCCGAGAGCGGGTGGCGGATGCGGCGCGCGTGGCCGACCGCGATACCGCGGACATCACCACGATCGTCGTTACCAAATTCCATCCCGCCTCCCTGGTCAGCGAGCTGGCCGCGCTCGGCGTGCACGACGTCGGCGAGAATCGACAGCAGGACGCCGGGCCGAAAGCAGCGGAGCTGCGGCACCTCGACCTTGCCTGGCACTTCATCGGGCAATTGCAGAGCAACAAGGTGCGCGCCGTGCTCGACTACGCCGACGCCATCCATTCGGTGGATCGCGAATCACTGGTCGCCGCGATCGCGGCCACCAGCCTGCCCGTCGAGGTGTTCCTGCAGCTGAACCTCACCGAGGATGCCGGTCGCGGCGGAGTCAACCCTGCCGACCTCGAGGGCCTGGCCGAGAAAGTGCTGGGTGCGCCCACCATGCTGTTACGCGGGGTCATGGCCGTGGCGCCGCTCGGCGAGGAGCCGCGCGCGGCGTTCGCCCGGGTACGCGAGGCATCCGACCGGCTGCGTTTGATCGCGCCGACCGCCGACGCGCTCTCGATGGGCATGTCCGGCGACTTCCGCGAGGCAATACTCGAAGGCGCGACACACCTGCGCATCGGCACCGCAATCACGGGCAATCGGCCGGGCGCCGGTTAATCTTGCGAACAGAGACGTACGCAACAAACCCTGTCCGGGAGGCACACAATGGCAAATCCACTGCGCAAGACCATGGTCTACCTTGGCCTCGCCGATGAGGAGTTCGACTACGAGGATGAGACGCCCGTAGCGCCGGTCGCCCCCGTCACACACGCGCAGCAGTCGCAGACTCGGGCACAGGCCCAGGTGACTCCGCTGCGTCGTCCGGTAGCAAAGGGAGCAGGTTCAGGCGACATGAATGAAATCCTCACCGTGCACCCGCGCGCATACAAAGACGCCCAGGTGATCGCCGAGAACTTCCGCGAGGGCATCCCGGTCATCATCAACCTCTCGCAGATGTCGGAGCCCGATGCGAAGCGACTCATCGATTTCGCCAGTGGGCTGTCGCAGGGCCTGTACGGCAAGATCGAGCGCGTGACCAACAAGGTCTTCCTGCTCTCGCCCGCGCACGTCGCGGTGAGCGGTGAGCCAGCGGCGATCGAAGGCGAACTCGAGGCATCCTTCTTCCAGTCTTGAGGCGGCGAAGCCGCCAGCATCGAGTGCGTCGACCCGTGCCCCCAAAACTGGTACGGATCTGGCGCTGGAATCTCAAAGGGGTACTCTGGGTTTTGCTGCTGGAGTAGGCGCCTGTGACTAATGTTGCTAGCGTTAGTCGATCGCTGAAAAGCGATCGCTCACAGCAGCCCAGGGATTGACCGCGCTCCGTGCACCTGTTTTCGACAAAAATGCAGGTCACGCCGATTTGAGAGAAAGTTATTGAGGTGACGGCGATGGCTTTGACACCGGAAGATGTTGTCAACAAGCGGTTCCAACCGACCAAATTCCGCGAGGGATACGACCAGGACGAGGTCGATGACTTCCTCGACGAGGTCGTCGTAGAGCTTCGTCGTCTCAATCAGGAGAACGAAGAGCTTCGTCAGCGTCTCATCGCCAGCGACTCTCGCATCAGCGAGCTGCAGCGCAGCGCCGCCCAGCCTGCTCCCGCAGCATTCGAGCAGAGCGTCGCCGCATCCGCTCCGGCACCGGCGTCGGTTCCTGCTCCCGCGTTCGCCGGCCAGGCCGTGGAGCCGAGCATCGACCCCAGCAACACCAACAACCTTCTCCAGCTCGCGCGCCGCCTCCATGAGGAGCACGTTCGCGAGGGTGTCGAGAAGCGCGACGCGCTCATTGCCGAAGGGCAGAGCACCGCGGCTCGCGTGACCGACGAGGCCCAGACCACTGCCGCTCGGGTGACCGAAGAAGCACAGACGACTGCCGCTCGCGTCACCGACGAAGCCCAGACCAGCGCTGCGCGGCTGACCGAAGAGGCGCAGGCCACCGCGGCCCGCCTGCTCGAAGAAGGCCAGGCCAACGCGGCGCGCGCGCTCGAAGAGGCGCAGACGCAGACCCGCAACCAGATCTCGGCGCTCGACCAGGAGCGCAGTGTGCTCGAGGGTCGCATCGAAGAGCTCCGCAACTTCGAGCGCGAATACCGCTCGAAGCTGAAGGACTACATCTCGGGCCAGCTTCGCGAGCTCGACTCCACTTCGGCCGTACTGGCCGCCGCTCCGGCCCAGGCCGCCGTCGGCGCCGCCTCGGCTCCCAGCTACGACGGACAGGGTTTTGACGGACAGGGTTTCGAAGGCCAGGGCTTCGACGGACCGAACTACGGCGCGCCGATCGCGCCGCCGGCCGCCAGCTACCCGGGCTTTGCCGGCAACTGATTCCGCGCCGAAGGCCAGTGCGACTGCACCCTCCATACGGGTGCTCATCGCACTGGCCCTCGTCGCGCTGGGCGTGTATGCGCTCGACCAGACCGCCAAGTTCCTGATCGTCACGCACCTCACCGAGGGCGAGCAGATCAACGTCATCGGCAACGTGCTGCAGTTCCACTATGTGAAGAACTCGGGTGCGGCATTCTCGCTCGGCACCGGCATGACCTGGTTGTTCTCGATCGTCGCTGCGGCGGTCGCGGTCTTCATCATCGTGTATGCGCGCCGCATCCACTCCTTCTCCTGGGGCATCCTGTTCGGCCTGCTACTGGGCGGAACGCTCGGCAACCTGAGTGACCGCCTGCTGCGCCCGCCGCACTTCGGCGAGGGCCATGTGGTCGACTTCATCCAGGTGATCGACTTTCCCGCGATCTTCAACATCGCGGACAGCGCGATCGTGATCAGCATGTGCCTCTTCGTGCTGCTGACCATCAGGGGAGTGCGCCTCGACGGGCATCGCGCCCATCGGACGAGCACACCGTCGGCCGTCGACGCGCCCGAATAGTCCGACGGAACCTGGGGTAGTTCGATGGAATCGCGCAGCTTTCCGGTACCCGACGGCCTGGCCGGCGAGCGAGTGGATGCCGGGCTCTCGAAGCTCCTGGGATTTTCGCGCACCTTCGCGGCCGAGGTCGTCGAGACCGGGGGAGTGCGGCTCGACGGCCACGTCGTGCAAAAGTCCGACCGGCTGGCGGCCGACTCGTGGCTCGAGGTCGAGTGGCAGCCACGCGAGCCGGTCACGGTGACGCCCACGCCGGTGCGCGACCTCGCGATCGTCTACGACGACGACGACCTGGTGGTCGTCGACAAACCCGTCGGCGTCGCCGCGCATCCGTCGGTGGGCTGGGACGGCCCGACCGTGCTGGGCGCACTGGCCGCCGCCGGTATCCGAGTCTCGACCGCCGGCGCCGCGGAGCGCGCGGGAATCGTGCACCGGCTCGACGCGGGGACCAGCGGTCTCATGGTGGTCGCCAAGAGTGACAGTGCCTACAGCGAGCTGAAGCGGCAGTTCCACGATCGCGAGGTCTCGAAGATCTACCACGCGGTCGTGCAGGGACACCCCGACCCGCTCGCCGGCACCATCGACGCACCCATCGGCCGGCATCCCGGCAGCTCCTGGAAGTTCGCGGTGACCGCCGACGGCAAGAACTCGGTCACCCACTACGAGACGCTCGAGGCTTTTCCCGGCGCGTCGCTGCTCGAGATCCACCTCGAGACCGGGCGCACCCACCAGATCCGGGTGCATATGGCTGCGCAGCGACACCCCTGCGTCGGCGACGCGATGTACGGCGCCGACCCCACACTCAGTGCCCGGCTGGGGCTCACGAGACAGTGGCTGCACGCCAAGCGGCTGGGCTTCCGGCATCCCTCGACGGGAGAGTGGGTCGAGTTCGAGTCGACATACCCGGCGGATCTCCAACACGCCCTGGACGTGCTGCGCGAGTCGTAAGCGGGCGGCCTTGCACGGGCTTAAGCTGGAGGACGCCCTCAGCTAGATAAGAGATCTCTTGCCCTCGTCCGCCGACAATTTCGTGCACCTGCACGTGCACAGCGAGTACTCCATGCTCGACGGCGCGGCGCGAATCGGGCCCCTCGTCGAGGCCGCCGCGGCAGCCGGGATGCCCGCCATCGCCGTCACCGACCACGGCAACATGTTCGGTGCGTACGAGTTCTGGCAGAAGGCCACCGCCGCCGGGATCAAGCCCATCGTCGGCACCGAGGCCTACATCACGCCCGGCACGGCGCGCGGCGACAAGTCCCGTATTCGCTGGGGCACGAGCACGCAATCCTCCGACGACGTCGGCGGCTCCGGCGCCTACACGCACATGACGCTGCTCGCCGAGAACAACGAGGGGATGCACAACCTCTTCCGACTCTCGTCGCTCGCCTCCATGGAGGGCTTCTATTTCAAGCCGCGCATGGACCGCGAGTTGCTCAGCCGCTATTCGAAGGGCGTCATCGCGACGACCGGCTGCGTCGGCGGCGAGGTGCAGACTCGCCTGCGGCTGGGCCAGTACGACGAAGCGCTCAAGGCGGCGGCCGACTTCCAGGACATCTTCGGCAAGGGCAACTTCTTCGCCGAAGTGATGGACCACGGCATCGACATCGAGAAACGCACGATGAACGACCTGTTGCGCCTCGCGAAGCAGTTGAACCTGCCGCTCGTCGCATCCAACGACCTGCACTACACGAATGCCGGCGATGCCGGCGCGCACGCGGCGTTGCTGTGCGTGCAGTCGGCGTCGACACTGGATGACCCGAACCGGTTCAAGTTCGACTCCGAGGAGTTCTACCTCAAGTCCGCGGCGCAGATGCGGTCGATCTTCCGCGACCATCCGGAGGCATGCGACAACACACTGCTCATTGCCGAGCGCGTCGACGTCAGCTTCGTCGGCCGCGACCTGATGCCGCGCTTCCCGGTTCCAGAGGGTGAGACCGAGGCGAGCTTCTTCGAACAGGCCGTCGCCGACGGCATGCAGCACCGGTTCCATGGCGCGCCGACCGAGGAGCACCTCGCCCGCGCACAGTACGAGGTGGACGTCGTGAAGCAGATGGGCTTCCCGGGCTACTTCCTCGTGGTGGCCGACTTCATCGGCTGGGCAAAACGGCAGGGCATCCGGGTGGGTCCGGGGCGCGGTTCGGCCGCCGGGTCGATGGTGGCGTACGCCATGGGAATCACCGAGCTCGACCCGATTGCGCACGGCCTGCTGTTCGAGCGGTTTCTTAACCCCGAGCGCGTCTCGATGCCCGATATCGACGTCGACTTCGACGACCGTCGGCGCCCGGAGGTCATCCGCTACGTCACCGACAAGTACGGCGACGACCGCGTCGCGCAGATCGTCACCTACGGCACGATCAAGGCCAAGCAGGCCCTCAAAGACAGCGCCCGCGTGCTCGGCATGCCCTACAGCGTGGGCGAAAAACTCACCAAAGCCATGCCGCCGCCCATCATGGGCAAAGACGTCTCGCTCGGCGAGATCATGGACAAGGACTCGCCCCGCTACAAAGAGGGCAGCGACTTCAGAGCCGTGCTCGAGACCGACGTCGAGGCCGCCAAGGTATTCGACACCGCGATCGGCATCGAAAACCTGAAACGCCAGTGGGGAGTGCATGCGGCCGGCGTCATCCTCTCGGCTGAGCCGCTGATCGATGTGCTGCCCATCATGAAGCGCGAAGACGACGGCGCGATCATCACCCAGTTCGACCAGCCACCCCTCGAGTCGCTCGGCCTGATCAAGATGGATTTCCTGGGGCTGCGCAACCTCACCATCATCGATGACGCCCTCGCCATGATCGCGAAAAACACCGGCACACCGCTGGTCATCGAAGACCTCGACCTGGACGCCGACCAGAAGACCTACGACCTGCTGGCACGGGGCGACACCCTGGGCGTTTTCCAGCTGGATGGCGGGCCCATGCGCTCGCTTCTGCGTCAGATGAAGCCGACGAACTTCGAAGACATCTCGGCGCTCATCGCCCTGTACCGCCCGGGCCCGATGGGCATGGGATCGCACACCAAGTACGCGCTGCGCAAGAACGGCCTGCAGGTCATCGACGCCATCCACCCGGAGCTCGAGGAGCCGCTGCGCGACATCCTCGCGCCGACCTACGGCGTGATCGTGTACCAGGAGCAGGTCATGGCCGTCGCGCAGAAGGTGGCCGGATACTCGCTCGGCCAGGCGGATATCCTGCGCAAGGCCATGGGCAAGAAGAACAAGGCCGTTCTGGACAAGCAGTTCGAGGGCTTCGAGTCGGGCATGAAGACCAACGGCTTCAGCGCGAAGGCCATCGAGGTGCTGTGGGAAACTCTGATGCCGTTCGCCGACTACGCCTTCAACAAGGCGCACAGCGCGGGCTACGGCGTGCTCAGCTACTGGACCGCCTATTTGAAGGCCAACTTCCCGGCCGAGTACATGGCGGCGCTGCTGACGAGTGTCGGCGACTCCAAAGACAAGCTCGGCATGTATCTCAACGAGTGCCGACGAATGGGCATCAAGGTGCTCGCGCCCGACGTCAACGAATCGTTCGTGGACTTCACCGCTGTGCCCTCGAGCGCGTCACAAGACCCCGAAGGTATCGGCGACATCCGGTTCGGGCTGGGCGCGGTGCGCAACGTCGGCTACAACGTCGTCGAGGGCATCCGGGCTTCGCGGGAAGAAAAGGGCCGGTTCGAGACCTTCTACGACTTCCTTGCCAAGGTTCCCATTCCGGTCGCTAACAAGCGCACGGTCGAGTCGCTCATCAAGGCGGGCGCGTTCGATTCCCTGGGGTCGACCCGGCGGGCACTGCTCGAGATCCACGAGGATGCCGTCGAAGGCGCCGTCAGCGTCAAGCGTACGGAAGCCACCGGCCAGGCCGGGTTCGACTTCGACAGCCTGTTCGACGAACCCCAGGATTCCGGGCGGGTGCCCGACCGCCCCGAGTGGTCGAAGAAAGACAAGCTCGCCTTCGAACGGGAGATGCTCGGACTCTACGTGTCCGATCATCCACTCGCCGGCCTGGAGTCGCAGCTGGCCAAGCACGCGTCGCTGAGCATCACCGAGTTGCTCGCGGGCGAGTCCGCGGGCGATGGTGAGACGGTCACAATCGCCGGCCTGCTGACCAGCGTTCAGCACCGCACCGCGCGACAGTCGGGCAACCAGTACGGCATGGTCACTGTCGAAGACTTCGGCGGCGAGATCACCGTCATGTTCATGGGTAAGACCTACCAGGAGTTTGCGCCCGCACTTGCGAGCGATTCGATCGTCGTGATCAAGGGGCGCGTCAGCGTCCGGGATGACGGAATGAACCTGCACGCGGTCAGCATGTTCTCACCGGATGTCGGTGCGAGCCTCGGCAGCGGGCCGCTGGTGATCTCGGTGCCCGAATTCCGAGCGACTACCGACATCGTGAGCCAGCTCAACGACGTGCTGATCCGACATTCGGGCGATAACGAGGTGCGGCTGAAGCTGGTGCGCGGCGAGACAGCGCGCATGTTCGAGATCCCGTACCCGGTCACCGTATCGGCTGACCTCTACGGCGAACTCAAGTCGCTGCTCGGACCCAGCTGCCTCAGTTGATGCCCCATCCACCCTTTTGCGACTGACTCGCCGGTTCGCCGCGGCGAGTTAGTCAGAAACCGGCGTTTTTGGTGTCGCGACGGGCGGCAGGCGAAGGGCGGTCAAACGACCGGACCGGGGGAGTGATAGGTGCGCTCGTGGTAGAGCAGCGCCTCATCCTCAGGACCGAGCGCGCCGGTCTCGATCTGCACGACGATGACCGCATTGTTGACGACCGGGTGCACTTCCAGGATGCAACCCAGCATCCAGGATGTCACGCCCTCCAGGATCGGCACCCCGTACAGTCCGGGCTTCCAGTGGTCGCCCTCGAAGCGCAACGAATTGTCGCCCGCGAGTTTCTCGGCCAGGTGACGCGTACGCGGCCCCAGCGTGTGGATCGCCACGTGATTGCCGACCGTCATGGCGGGCCAGGCGCTGGCCACCTGCGCCATATTGAAGGTGGCGAGCGGCGGAACCGCGGCGAGAGAGGCGAGCGAAGTCGCAGTGAACCCCACCGGTTTACCGTCCGGGCCGAGCGCGGTGACCGCTGCGACGCCCGCCGCGTGGCGACGGAACACGCGCTTGAAGGCGTCGAGATCGTCGACGGCGACTTCCTGCGGCTCTTCGGCGTGATCGTTGGTAATCATATGTTGAACCCAATTCTGTCGGCCGTCGTCCTATTCCGCCAACCGGACACCCTGGCCGCGGCTCGGTAACATTGTCAGGCCATGATGCAGACCCTCGATCTTCGCAACTTCCAGCCCACCCGCGCCGAGCTCGCCCGCCTGGCTCCCCGCGCCACCATCGACGTCAGCACCGCGTCCGCCTCCGCCGCCGAGCTGATCGCCGACGTGCGTGAACGAGGCGTCGAGGCCCTGCTCGACCAGGCCGAGAAGTTCGACGGCGTGCGTCCCGACCAGATCCGCGTTCACGCCGGTGAGATCGGCGACGCCATGGCCCAACTCGATCCCGCCGTTCGCGCGGCGCTCGAAGAGGCCATCGAACGCGTGACCAGGGCGACGCAGGCGCAGGTTCCCGAGCCGACAGTCACGCAGCTCGCGCCGGGAGCCGAGATCATCCAGCGCTGGCAGCCGATCACCCGTGTGGGGTTCTACGTGCCCGGCGGCAAGGCGGTCTACCCGTCGAGCGTCGTGATGAACGTCGTGCCCGCGCACGTCGCGGGAGTGGGGTCGGTGGCCATCGCTTCCCCGCCGCAGAGGCAGTACCACGGCCGGGTTCACCCCACGATTCTCGGAGCCGCCGGGCTGCTCGGTATCGACGAGGTCTACGCGATGGGCGGTGCCGGTGCGATCGGTGCACTGGCCTACGGCGTGCCGGAGTTGACGCTCGACCCGGTCGACCTGATCACCGGGCCGGGCAACGTCTATGTCGCCGCGGCCAAGCGCCTGGTGCGCAGCGATGTCGGCATCGACTCCGAGGCGGGCCCCACCGAGATCCTGATCATCGCGGATGACAGCGCCGACCCGGTGCTCGTCGCGGCCGACCTGGTCAGCCAGGCCGAGCACGACGAGCAGGCGGCCGCGGTGCTCGTCACCCCGTCGGCCCGGCTGGCGGTAGCCGTCGGCAAGCAGCTGGTGCGCCTGGCGGCATCCACCTATTCCACCGAGCGCGTCACCGCCGCCCTGAACGGGGCCCAGTCGGCGATCGTGCTCGTCAACGATCTCGTCGCGGCCGCGGCATTCAGCAACGCCTACGGCCCGGAACACCTCGAGATCCAGACCGAGGAGCCGGGCGCGGTGCTCGACCTGATCGAGAGCGCCGGCGCGATCTTCCTCGGTGCCTACTCGCCGGTGAGCCTCGGCGACTACCTGGCCGGCTCGAACCACGTGCTGCCGACCGGGGGCCAGTCGAGGTTCGCGTCCGGCCTCGGCGCGTACACGTTCCTTCGTCCCCAGCAGGTCGTGCGCTACAACCGGGATGCCCTCGCCGCCGTCGAGAAGCACGTCGTCGCGCTGTCGCACGCCGAAGACCTGCCCGCCCACGGGGATGCCGTCGAGGCGCGCTTCCCGGCTTAGTGACGGGCGCTGCGGTATTCTCTGTACAACATGTTCTGCCCCTTCTGCCGTCATCCAGACAGCCGTGTGATCGACTCGAGAACGAGCGACGACGGGCTGTCGATTCGGCGACGCCGGCAGTGCCCGGAGTGTGGGCGCCGGTTCTCGACGACTGAGACCGCCAGTCTTACGGTCATCAAGCGCAACGGCGTGATCGAGCAATTCAGCCGCGAGAAGATCGTCAGCGGCGTGCGCAAAGCGTGCCAGGGCCGCCCGGTCACCGACACCGACCTGGCTGTGCTGGCCCAGCGGGTCGAAGAAAACATCCGCGCCACCGGAGCCTCGCAGATCGAGGCCAACGACATCGGCCTGGCCATCCTCGCGCCGCTGCGCGAACTGGACGAGGTAGCGTACCTGCGCTTCGCGAGCGTCTACCAGGCATTCGAGTCGCTCGAGGACTTCGAGACGGCCATCACCCTGCTGCGCGTCGAGCACGACACGGCTGCGGCGACGGACTGATCGCCAGCGTCGTGGCGCGCCGGAACTGATCGCCCGCCCGCTGGCCGGTCGGCGCCGCGCAAGCCGGTAGCCTGATCCCGGCATGTATCGCGCACTCTTCCGCCTGGTTCTCAGGCACATGGACCCCGAGCGGGCGCATGGCCTCGCATTCGTGGTCATCCGGATGCTGGGGCTCCCGGTTTTGCGGCAGTTCACGGCCGCATTCGCTCGACCCGCCCCCTCGCTCGGCGTGGACGCCCTCGGCCTGCACTTCGCCGGCCCGTTCGGCGTGGCAGCCGGTTTCGACAAGGAAGGTCTCGGCATCCTGGGCCTCGGGGCGCTGGGCTTCTCCCACGTCGAGATCGGAACGGTCACCGCGATCGCCCAGCCGGGCAACGAGCGGCCGCGGCTGTTCCGCCTGGTACCGGATCGTGCGGTCATCAACCGGATGGGGTTCAACAACCATGGCGCTTCGGTAGTAGCTGCGCGGACGGCGCGCGTCCGTGGTGCGCGGAATCGTCCTGTGATCGGCATAAACATCGGAAAGAGCCGAGTGGTCGACGTGGAGGATGCGATCGCCGACTACCTCGAATCGACTCGACTGCTCGCGCCGCAGGCCGACTACCTCGTTGTGAACGTCAGCTCGCCGAACACGCCCGGACTGCGTGGGCTGCAGGAACTCGATCGCCTCGAGCCGCTTCTGTCGGCCGTGCAGGGCGCCGCGGGTTCGGTGCCGGTGCTGGTCAAGATCGCACCCGACCTCACTGACGACCAGGTGGCCAGGATCTCCACCCTCGCCGTCTCGCTCGGTCTGGCCGGGCTCATCGCGACGAACACGACTCTGTCGCGGGCCGGGCTCGTGACAGCATCCGACGTGGTGGAAGCGGCCGGGGCCGGCGGGCTGTCCGGGGCTCCGCTGGCCGCACGGTCGCTCGAGGTGTTGCGCGTGGTTAGAGCATCCGTTCCCGCCGACTTCTGTGTGATCTCAGTCGGCGGCATCGAGACGGCAGAGGATGTGGCAGCCCGTCTTGCTGCTGGGGCAACCCTCGTGCAGGGCTACACCGGATTTCTCTACCGGGGGCCGTTGTGGGCGCGCAGCATCAACCGCGGCCTCGTCCGACCACCGGTCGCGACCGACTAGCTCGGTCGCGTGCCGCGCTTGACCTGCGCCTTGGGCAGGCGCATCGGACGCAACTGGATGGAGCGCGTCGCATGGTAAAGGCCCAGCTTCTCGACGCGGTCGGCGCCGAACTTCGCGGCCAGCGCCCGCTTGAGCGTGAAGTAGAGCACCACGACGTCGATGACGATGAGCACGATGAGCGCCCACAGCCCGTAGTTGACGTAGTTCGCCAGGCCGGGCAACACGAGGCCGATCAGCACGAAAAGACCGAGGATCGGAATCGTCAACTCGGCGAAGCCCCAGCGGCCGTCGACATAGTCGCGAATGAACCGCTTCTGCGCGCCGCGGTCGCGCGCCGGCAGATACTTCTCCTCGCCGTTGGCGAGGCGGACGCGGGCACGGTCGCGCATCGAGCGCTCCTGCTCCTTCGACATCGCGCGCGCCTCGGGTGTTTTGCTGCCCACGAGCGGTCGCTTGCGCGCGGCCTCGCGCTCTTTACGAGTCGGGGTCGCGTGACCCTTGGGTGCACCGGGGTTGTTGGCGAGTTCTTCGGCCGCGATCCGGTCCGCTTCGCTCTGTACCTGCTTGGCCACGAGAAGTCCTTCTATCTGATGTCGGCTTAAGATTACCCGCATGACCGAATCGGCAGCGCTCCCAATTCCAACTGACCTCAACGACAGGCTCGCAGATGCCGTGCAGGCCGGGCTCCCGAGAGCGATCGCCGACCTCTCCGACCTGGTGCGCATCCCCTCCGTGTCGTGGGACGGCTTCGATCCGCAGCACATCGCCGAAAGCGCCGCGGCCGTCGCGTCGCTGCTCGAGGGCCTCGGCGTCTTCGAGTCGGTCGAGATCGCCCAGGCACGGCTCGCCGAAGGGGAGGGCATGGGGCAACCCGCCGTCCTGGCGTCGCGGTCGGCGAAGAACGGCAAGCCGACGATCCTGCTCTATGCCCACCACGACGTGCAGCCTCCGGGTAAGGATGAGGATTGGGACTCCGTGCCGTTCGAGCCGACCGTGCGTGGCGACCGGCTCTACGGCAGGGGAGCAGCCGACGACAAGGCGGGCGTTCTCGCGCACGTCGCATCCATTCGTGCGCTGACCGACGTTCTCGGCCCGGACTTCGACCTCGGGCTCTCGGTCTTCATCGAGGGTGAAGAGGAGTTCGGATCGCGCTCGTTCAAGAATTTCCTGCTGGACCATCACGACCAGCTCGCCGCCGACGCCATCGTCGTCGCCGACTCCGACAACTGGAACACCACGACCCCCGCGCTCACCATCGCCCTGCGCGGCAACGTCAAGCTGCACCTCAAAGTCTCGACGCTGGAACACGCTTCGCACTCGGGGATGTTCGGGGGAGCGGCGCCCGACTCGATGCTTGCGACCATCAAACTGCTCGCCACCCTGTGGGACGACAACGGGTCGGTCGCGGTGGAGGGCCTCACCAGCTACGACATGGCGACGCCCGAATACTCGGAGGAGCTGTTGCGCGAGGAGGCGGCGCTTCTCGACGGCGTCAGCCCGATCGGCACCGGCAGCATCCTGTCCCGCATCTGGGCCCAGCCGACCGTCACGGTCACCGGCATCGATGCGCCCACCGTGATCAACGCGTCGAACACGCTCGCCGCATCCACGAGCGTTGTGCTCAGTTCGCGGATCGCGCCCGGGCAGAAGGCGACCGATGCGTTCGCCGCGATCGAGAAGCACCTCCGCGCCCACGCGCCGTTCGGCGCGCACCTGGCCATCAGTGACGTCGACCTCGGTGATCCCTTTCTCGTCGACATCGGCGGACAGTCGGTGGCGGATGCTCGTGCCGCGATGTTCGAGGCGTGGGGAGTGGAGCCGGTCGACACCGGCATCGGCGGCTCCATCCCGTTCCTCGCTGACCTGGTCGAGCAGTTCCCCGCGGCGGAGATCCTGGTCACCGGCGTCGAAGACCCCGACAGCCGCGCGCACAGCCCCAACGAGTCCCTGCACCTCGGGGTTTTTCGCCGCGCCATCCTCACCGAGGCGTTGTTGCTGGCAAAGCTCAACAGCCGTGCGTAGACTTGAAACCAGATTTGCTTTAAGGAGCCAACATGACTGACACCCTCACCACTTCGGTACCGGCCGTCGAGACCACCACTGCCCACGGCGTGGGCCTCACCGAAGCTGCCGCCGACAAGGTGCGCAGCCTGCTCGCCCAGGAGGGTCGCGACGACCTGCGCCTGCGCGTCGCGGTGCAGCCCGGTGGCTGTTCGGGCCTCATCTACCAGCTCTACTTCGACGAGCGCACGCTCGACGGGGATGCGACGGTCGAATTCGGCGAGGGCGTAGAGGTCGTCGTCGACAAGATGAGCGTGCCCTATCTTGACGGTGCATCCATCGACTTCGAAGACACCATCCAGAAGCAGGGCTTCACCATCGACAACCCGAACGCCTCGGGCAGCTGCGCGTGTGGAGACAGCTTCCACTAGCCTCACTACGCACGCTGGGCCAGCATCCAGAAATCTCAAAGGCTGTCGGTCTCTGAATGCAGACAGAGTAAAGATCGGGTCGAATCGGCCCGATCTTTCTTTGTTTGCGGCTCTGTTGGGCGGGGCGGCTCCGGGCGTGGGTTATAGACTTGGGGTGCAATCAGTCCGCTAGATCCGAGAGGTTTCAGGTGCTCCGTAACCGCCGTTTTCGCTGGGCTGTCGTTCCGGCCGCGGTTCTCGTCCTCCTCGCTCTCGCGGGATGCTCGCAACAGCAGGAATTCGGTTTCCTGCCCATCACGTCGCTGAACACGACCAACCACACGAGTGAAGTCGTAGGGCTCTGGAACACCTCGTGGATCGTGCTCATGGGCGTCGGCCTCCTCACCTGGGGCCTCATCATCTGGGCCGCGGTCGTCTACCGCCGTCGCAAGGGCCAGACCGGCCTGCCGGTACAGCTGCGCTACAATCTCCCGATCGAGATCTTCTACACGATCGTGCCGCTCATCCTCGTGCTCGGCTTCTTCGCATTCACCGCGAAGACGCAGAACAATATCGAGACGCCCCCCACCGCGGCACCCCAGGTCAAGATCGACGTATACGGCCAGCGCTGGGCCTGGACCTTCGACTACATGAACGAGAAGGTCTACAGCCCGGGCATCCAGGCCCAGACCGAGGCCGACACGGGCGCTCTCACGCAGCCGCTGAACACCCTGTACCTTCCCGTCAACAAGCGCGTGCAGATCAAGATCCTGTCTCGCGATGTGGCGCATTCGTTCTGGATCGTGAACTTCCTTTACAAGAAAGACATGATCCCGGGCAAGGCCAATTACATGTACTTCATCCCCGAGAAGACCGGCACCTACCAGGGCAAGTGCGCCGAGTTGTGCGGCCAGTACCACTCGCTCATGCTCTTCCAGGTCAAGGTCGTCTCCGACGCCGACTACCAGGCGTACATCACCGCCCAGCGCAAGATCCATCCAGGGCTGCTCGGTGCGAACTACAACGCGAACACGAACCTGCCGGGCACCGGCGCACCGAAGGGTTAATGCACCATGACCGCGACAGTGTCGTACACAGCGCTTGAACGCCAGGCCGGGGTAGACCGCGCACCCGCCACCCGCAAGGGCAACGTGGTCGTGGGCTGGATAACCTCCACCGACCACAAGACCATCGGCTATCTCTACCTGATCACCTCGTTCCTGTTCTTCTGCCTCGGCGGTGTGATGGCGCTGGTCATCCGGGCCCAGCTGTTCGAACCCGGCGAGGCCCTGGTTGGCACACCCGAGCAGTACAACCAGCTGTTCACGATGCACGGCACGATCATGCTGCTGATGTTCGCGACACCGCTGTTCGCCGGCTTCGCCAACGTGATCATGCCGCTGCAGATCGGTGCACCGGATGTCGCGTTCCCGCGGCTCAACGCCATGGCCTATTGGTTCTTCCTGTTCGGCTCGCTGATTGCGGTCGCCGGCTTCCTCACCCCGCAGGGTGCGGCATCCTTCGGATGGACGGCGTATGCGCCGCTGACCTCCACCACGTTCACGCCGGGGCTGGGCGGTAACCTCTGGGTGTTCGGCCTGGCGCTCAGCGGGTTCGGCACGATCCTCGGTGCGGTCAACTTCATCACGACGATCATCACCATGCGCGCCCCGGGCATGACCATGTTCCGCATGCCGATCTTCACCTGGAACACGCTCGTCACGGGCATCCTGGTGCTCATGGCGTTCCCGGTGCTCGCCGCCGCGCTGCTCGCTCTCGGCGCGGACCGAACGCTCGGCGCGCATGTGTTCGATGCCGCCAACGGCGGGGCGCTGCTGTGGCAGCACCTGTTCTGGTTCTTCGGGCATCCAGAGGTGTACATCATCGCGCTGCCGTTCTTCGGAATCATCAGCGAGGTGCTGCCGGTCTTCAGCCGCAAGCCGATCTTCGGCTACAAGACGCTGATCTACGCAACCATTGCGATCGCGGCCCTCTCGGTCACGGTGTGGGCTCACCACATGTACGTCACCGGTTCGGTGCTGCTTCCGTTCTTCTCGTTCATGACGATGCTGATCGCGGTTCCGACCGGCGTGAAGATCTTCAACTGGATCGGCACGATGTGGCGCGGTTCGGTGACGTTCGAGACCCCGATGATGTGGGCGATCGGCTTCCTGATCACCTTCACGTTTGGTGGGCTGACGGGTGTCATCCTGGCTTCGCCGCCGCTCGACTTCCACGTGTCAGACACCTACTTCGTCGTCGCGCACTTCCACTACGTCGTGTTCGGCACGGTCGTGTTCGCCATGTTCAGCGGCTTCTACTTCTGGTGGCCCAAATGGACCGGCAAGATGCTCAACGAGCGACTAGGCAAGATCCATTTCTGGCTGCTCTTCATCGGATTCCATACGACGTTCCTGATCCAGCACTGGATCGGCGTCGAGGGCATGCCGCGGCGCTACTGGAGCTACCTGCCGCAAGACGGGGTCACCTGGATGAACCAGGTGTCGACCATCGGCGCGATGATCCTCGGTGTCTCGATCCTGCCGTTCCTGTACAACGTGTACATCACGGCTCGTCGCGCGCCCAAGGTGACGACGGATGACCCGTGGGGCTACGGACGCTCGCTCGAGTGGGCGACATCCTGCCCTCCGCCTCGGCACAACTTCACGTCGATCCCGAGAATCCGTTCCGAGTCGCCGGCATTCGACCTCAATCATCCTGAGGCCGAGATCCCTGTCGGCGTCGGTCCCTTCAAAGACGCACCGGATTCGCCCGTCTACGACCTGGCCGATGGAATGGTGAAATAACCATGGGTGCTACCTGGAAACTGTTCCTCATCCTGGCGCTGTTCTGCTTCGCGCTCTGCGGCGTCTACATCCTCTGGGGCATCTGGGATCCGACCTACGGCGACGCGTCGGAGGGCGGCCGCTGGGAGTTCGTCGGCGTTGTCGGGCTGGCTCTCGTGGGGGCGCTCTGCTCGCTCATCACTTTCTACGTCTTCCGACTTCACCGGGCACAGGGCGGCGAGCTTCCCGAAGACCGCAACGACGCGCTCATCGACGATGGCGAGGCGGAGCAGGGCTTCTTCAGCCCCTGGAGCTGGTGGCCGATCTCGCTCGGTGCTTCGGTCGCACTCATGTTCCTCGGCCTGGCTGTGGGCAACTGGATCTGCTTCATCGCTGTGCCGCTCGCAGGCATCAGCGTCGTTGGGCTCATCTACGAATACCAGCGCGGATACTTCGGCCACTAGGCCCGGCCCACGCAACGTCCCCAGCGCCCGGCGGCATACCGCCGGGCGCTGTTGCGTTCTCGCGCTGTTGCGTGCGCGCGTTCCCGCGCAGGTGCAGAGGCATGTCGCGCGCCCGGTGGAGGGAGACCTGCCCCGCTGGAGGGAGAACTGCCCCGCTGGAGGGAGACCTGCCCCGCTGGAGGCGCGGCGGGCGGAGAAACGTTGCGCCGGAGGGAGTGGTATCTCTGTCCGCAACACCCGTACTCCCTCCACCAGCAACGAAGAGGGACGAGGTCGCGGTGGTGCCGCCGCTAGCGGGCGGAAAAGCACACCCGTGGGCGGAGTTGTAGCTCCCTCCGTGGCGACACTTCTCCATCTGCCCACTTACAGGGCAGGCAGGTGCGGCTGTGAACGCTCGGGATGCTCGCGCTCCGTCGGACCGGGATGAACCGGGGGTGACGGGACGAACCGGGGGTCGTGACGGAAGGGGTTGAATCGAACTAGGTTGGTTCGGTTTGGTTGAGTCCGGATGGGTTTGGTTGAGTCAGGTCGGGTCAGGGTGAGGTCGGGTCAGGTCGGGTCAGGGTGAGGTCAGGTCAGGGTGAGGTCAGGTCAGGGTGAGGTCAGGTCAGGTCAGGTCAGGTCAGGTCGGGTCGGGTCGGGTCAAGGCAGGTCAAAGCAAAGTAAGGCAAGGCAAGGCAAGGCAAGTCGGGTCAGGTCGGGATAAGTCAGGTCGAGTCAGGTTCACGTCAGCCGTCCCGGGCCGGCCCCCCAGCTGGCCTCAGGCAGGGCCAAGGCCGGGTCGACGACGGATCGACCTGCGGGCTACGGGGATCCCGCGAAATGGCAGAAGGGCCGCCCCAGTGGACGGCCCTTCTGCGTTGGTACGGAATTTGCGCAGCTGGCTAGTGGCTGCCGCTCTCGATCTCGGTGTTCGAGTCGCCCTCGAGCGCTCCGTGGCCCGAGTGGTGCGACTGCTCCAGTTCGCTCGCGGTCACTGGAGTGATGCGGTCCTCGAAGAACCAACCCGACATCGCGGAGCGGAAGCGCTCCGCCGGCGTGATCTGGCCCTTGGCATTCGGGCGAAGCATCAGCGGCTTGTAGTTGTCGAAGCTGACCAGGCGCCAGCGCTCGTAGTCGGTCAGCTGCTCGTGCACCTCGATGTACTCGCCGCCGGGGAGTCGGACAATGCGCCCGCTCTCGTAGCCGTGCAGAGCGATCTCACGGTCTTTCTTCATGAGGCCGATGCACATGCGCTTCGTGACCAGGTAGGCGACGATCGGCGCAAGGATGAGCGAGATCTGCAGGGACAGGATGACGCCCTCGATTGTGAGACCGAAGTGTGTCGCGATGATGTCCGAGCTCGCTGCCGCCCACAGCACCGCGTAGAACGTGACGCCGGCAGCGCCGATGGCGGTGCGGGTCGGGGCGTTGCGCGGACGGTCGGCGATGTGGTGTTCACGCTTGTCGCCCGTGACCCAGCTCTCGATGAAGGGATAGAACGCGACGGCGGCCAGGAACAACACCAGCACGACGGTCGGCAGGAACACGTTCAGTGCGAGGGTGAAGTTGCCGATTTGGAAACCGAGACCGGTCGGAACGAGCCGCAACGCGCCATCCGCGAATCCGATGTACCAGTCAGGCTGCGTACCGGCCGAGATCGGTGACGGGTCGTATGGGCCGTACAACCACACCGGGTTGATGGTGAAGAATGTCGCCATCAGCACGATGACGCCGAAGACGATGAAGAAGAACCCACCGGCCTTGGCAGCAAACACGGGCATGATCGGTACACCGACGACGTTGTCGTTGGTCTTACCCGGTCCCGCGAACTGCGTGTGCTTGTTGATGACCAGCAGCACGAGGTGCACCCCGAGCGCGGCGACAAGGATGGCCGGCAGCAGCAGGATGTGCAGTGTATAGAGGCGCCCGACGATGGCTGTGCCGGGGAACTCGCCGCCGAAGAGCAGGTACGACGTCCAGGTTCCTATTACCGGAATGCCCTTGACCAGGCCGTCGATGATGCGAAGGCCGTTGCCTGAGAGCAGGTCGTCGGGCAGCGAATAACCGGTGAAGCCTTCGGCCATGGCAAGCACGAACAGCACGAATCCGATGAACCAATTCAGCTCACGCGGCTTGCGGAATGCGCCCGTGAAGAAGATTCGCAGCATGTGCAGCCCGATGGATGCCACGAACAGCAGCGCCGCCCAGTGGTGCACCTGGCGCATCAGCAGCCCGCCGCGAATGTCGAAGCTGATGTGCAGCGTCGAGTTCATCGCTGCGGACATATCGATTCCCTTGAGCGGCAGGTATGTGCCGTCGTAGGTGACCTCGGCCATGGACGCCTGGAAGAAGAACGTCAGGAACGTTCCGGTGAGCAGGATGACGATGAAGCTGTAGAGGGCGACCTCGCCGAGCATGAACGACCAGTGGTCGGGGAAGATCTTGCGACCGAGTTCGCGAACGAGGCCCGAGATGCTGGTGCGCTCGTCGACCCAGTTGGCGGCCGACTGCGTGGCCGACCTGCGCTGCGGTACTACGTCTGTGCCCCGGGCTTCTGTTGTGGTGGTCATACGTGACGCTCCCAATAATCTGGCCCCACTGGCTCGTGGAAGTCACTTCGTGCGATGAGATATCCCTGGCTGTCGATCGTGATCGGAAGCTGGGGGAGCGGGCGCCGCGCCGGTCCGAAGATGACGCGGGCTTCGTGGGTCATGTCGAACTGCGACTGGTGGCACGGGCACAGCAGGTGGTGGGTCTGCTGCTCATACAGCGCGACCGGGCATCCGACGTGCGTGCAGATCTGCGAATAGGCGATGATGCCCTCGTAGTTCCAGCTCTCGCGGCCCTTCGTGACGTGAAGGTCTTCGGGCTGCAGGCGCATGAGCAGCACTGCCGCCTTGGCCTTCTGCTCGAGGGCGTCGCTGCGCTGCAGCAGGCCCTCGGGGATGACGTGGAAAACCGAGCCGAGGGTGACATCCGATGCCTTGATCGGCACGCCCGTTGGGTCGTGGGTGAGTTTGAGGCCCTTTTTCCACATGGTGTGCTTGAGCAGCGCGGTGGGGTCTGTGTCGGGCGCCAGGCCGCGGAACAGCGCGACCGCGGGAACCGGCGTGAGCACGAGAGCGCCGATCAGGCTGTTGCGAATGAGCGTGCGACGCCCGAATCCGGACTCCTCGTTGCCGAGTTCGAAGACCTCGACGGCCTTCGCCCTGGTCTCTTCGGTGCCACGGGTGCCGTGGCGGTATTCCACGCTCTCGTCTTCGCGCATGAGCTGCTTGGCCCAGTGGACTGCTCCGAGACCGATGCCCAGCAGGCCCAGCGTGATGCCGATGCCCAGGAACAGGTTGTTTTCGCGGATCGACCCGAAGTTGCCGGGAACGATCGGGAACACCATGTAGGCCGCGAGGGCGAACACACTGCCGATGATCGACAGGAAGAACAGGAACGTGACCTGCCGTTCGGCGGCCTTGTCTTTCTTCGGGTCGAGGTTCGTCTGGCGCGGGTTGTGCGGCGGGAAGCCCGGGTTCACCACCGAGTCGGTGGGCACCACACCCGTGCCGGCGTCGGTCGACAGAACGACCGCCGATCCGGTGGTGGCGGAGCCGGCATGCCCACTGTCGGGTGTTGTCACACCGTCGTCGTGCTGTGCCATGCTCTTCCCTTTCGCGCTGTGAGTGTGGTGCGGTTGTTGGCTGCGCCCACGCTAATTCGCCTTCGCTGTCAGCCAGATCGTGACACCGATGACGGCGCCGAGTCCGAAGATCCAGACGAAGAGTCCCTCGGAGACCGGGCCGAGGTTGCCCAGGTCGAGCCCGCCGGGAGACGGGTTGTTGTCGAGGTACTTGAGGTAGGTGATGATGTCGGCCTTCTGGGTCGGCGTGATGTTCTGGTCGTTGAAGACCGGCATGTTCTGCGGGCCGGTCACCATGGCCTCGTAAATGTGCAGTGCGGAAACCCCGGCGAGGGACGGCGCGTACTTGCCTTCGGTCAACGCACCACCGGCGCCCGCCACGTTGTGGCACATGGCGCAGTTGATGCGGAACAGCTCTGCGCCCTTGGCCGCGTTACCGGTGCCGCCCAGGTACTCCTTCGACGGGATGGCCGGACCGGGGGCCTTCGAGCCCACGAACTCCGCCAGCGCAAGCGTCTGCTGGTCGGTGAACTGCGGGGTCTTCTCTTCTTCCTGCGGACCCGATGCCGCAGCGGGCATCCGGCCGGTGGAGACCTGGAACTGCACGGATGCCGCCCCGACGCCGAGCAGCGACGGTGCCTGCTTGGTGCCCTCGAGGTTCATGCCGTGGCAGGTGGCGCAGTTGGCCTGGAAGAGCTTCGACCCCTCGGTGAGCAGCTGGGTGCTCGCGGTGGTGGTCGATGCCGTAGCCGTCGTCGTGAAAAGCGCGTACGCACCGCCGGTCGCGACCAACCCGATGAGGATCAGCGCGATGGATGCGAGCGGGGAACGGCGACCCGGCTTGCGGCCCTTTCGGGCCTTGGGGAGAATGTCGATCGGCTTACGCATGTGTTTCCTGTTTCCCGCTTATTTCAGTACGTAGATGACGAAGAACAGTGCGATCCATACGACGTCGACGAAGTGCCAGTAGTACGAGACGACGATTGCGCTGGTCGCTTCTTTGTGACCGAAATTCTTTGCGGAGTAGGCGCGCCCGATGACGAGCAGGAACGCGAAGAGGCCCATCGTGACGTGGAGGCCGTGGAACCCGGTGGTGAGGTAGAACGCGGAGCCGTAGGCGCTGGACGAGATGGAGATACCGTCGCTGACCAGGTTCGCGTACTCCGTGACCTGCAGGATGACGAACGTGGCGCCGATGCAGTAGGTGACGAAGAACCACTCGACCATGCCCCACTCGCTGAGCTTCCAGCTCTTGCGTCGCGGCTGCAGCCGTTCGGCGGCGAAGACGCCCAGCTGGCACGTGAACGACGACGACACCAGCACGCAGGTGTTGATGGCGGAGTAGACCACGTTGAGGTGGGATGTCTCGGCCGCCCACAGTCCCGGCGAGGTCGAGCGAAGCGTGAAGTAGATCGCGAACAGGCCCGCGAAGAACATCACCTCGCTACCCAGCCAGACGATGGTTCCGACCGCGACAATACTCGGACGGTTCACAGAGGAAATACCGACCGGGCGAGTAAGAGAGGGGCTCGTCACAGTTCCATTATGTCCGATATCCAAGGGCCTTTCGGCCATTAGGGCCGCCAGTCGCACCCCAATCGTTAGGATTTTAGGCATGGCCTCTGAACACACCTGGACGAGCATCCTCAGCCACCTTGTAGAAGGCGTTGATCTGTCGATCAGCGAGTCCACATGGGCCATGCAGAGTGTGATGGGGGGGGAGGCGACCTCGGCTCAACTGGGCGGCCTGCTGGTGGCACTGCGCATCCGCGGCGAGACCGTCGACGAGATCGTCGGGTTTCGGGATGCGGTGCTCGCGAACTCGCTTCCGCTGGACGTCGACCCCATGGTTTTGGACATCGTCGGCACGGGAGGCGACCCCTATGGAGCGGTTCTCAACATTTCGTCGATCGCGTCGGTGATCGCCGCTGCTTCGGGCATCCCGGTGGTGAAGCACGGCAACCGGGGCGCGAGTTCGGCCTCCGGGGCATCGGATGTCCTGGCCGCGCTCGGGCTCAACCTCGACATTCCGCCGGCGCGGGTGGCCGAGGTGTTGCGTGAGACGGGTATCACCTTCGCGTTCGCCGCGCTGTTCCACCCCGGCTTCAGGCACGCGGGTCCCACGCGGAAGGAACTGGGCATCTCTACCCTGTTCAACATCCTGGGGCCCCTGTGCAACCCGGCCCGGCCGGAGGCATCCGCCGTCGGCGTGGCCAGCCTCGATCGCGTTCCGCTCGTCGTGGGCGTCTTCCAGACCCGCGGGGCCACGGCGCTTGTCTACCGGGGCGACGACGGAATCGACAAGCTCACCACCACGGGGCACAGCCACATCTGGGAGGTGTCCCGCGGTTTCGTGACCGAGCATGACCTGAACCCGCTCGACCTGGGTATCCCGACGGCCGACATCACCGACCTCCTGGGCGACACTCCCGCACACAACGCCGAGGTCGCGCGCGCGGTGCTCGCGGGCGAGCCGGGGCCGGTCCGTGACATTGTGCTGCTCAACGCGGCGGCGGGGATCTCCGCGTTCGAACTCGCACAAGACCCTGATCTCAACCGCGTGCCGATCGTCGACCGGCTGTCGCGCTCGATGGAGGTTGCCGCTGCGATCGTCGACGCGGGTCACGCATCCGCGAAGCTCGACGAGTGGATCGCCGCCACCAACGCGCCGACGCCCGAGCTGCCGACACCCGAGTTGTAGTCCTTCCCGGGGCTCGCGAAGGACGACAACTCGGGTCTCGCGGGGTCAGTCGACCCAGTCGAGGGTCTTGCTGACGGCCTTCTGCCAGGTGCTCAGCAGGGCGGCCCGCTGCTCTTCGGTGGTCGTCGGCTCCCAGCGTTTGTCTTCGCGCCAGTTGTCGCGCAATTCGTCGGTGTTCTTCCAGAACCCGACGGCCAGTCCCGCGGCGTAGGCGGCGCCGAGCGCCGTCGTCTCGGCCACGACTGGCCTCACCACTGGGATGCCGAGCACGTCGGCCTGGAACTGCATCAGGAGCTCGTTGCTGGTCATGCCGCCGTCGACCCGCAGTTCGGTGGGCGACGTGCCCAGGTCGGCGATGGCAGCGTTCAGCACCTCAAGACTCTGGAACGCCGTCGATTCGAGGGCCGCCCGGGCGAGGTGGGCCTTGTTGACAAAGCGGGTAAGCCCGACGATCGCGCCGCGGGCATCCGCCCGCCAGTAGGGCGCGAACAGACCCGAGAACGCGGGCACGATGTACGCGCCACCGTTGTCGTCGACGGTCCTCGCCAGCTTTTCGACGTCACTTGATTCGGTCAGGAGCCCTAAGTTGTCGCGCAGCCACTGCACGAGCGAACCGGTCACGGCGACCGATCCTTCGAGCGCGAAGCGCGGCGCATCCTCGCCGAGCTGGTAGGCGACTGTGGTGAGCAGACCGTTCTTCGACCGCACGATCTGCTCGCCGGTGTTGACGATCAGAAAGTTGCCGGTGCCGTACGTGTTCTTCGATTCGCCGGCATCGAACGCCGCCTGCCCGAAGGTGGCGGCCTGCTGGTCGCCCAGGATGCCGGCGATCGGCACCTCACGCAGCAGGCTTTCGGATGCGGCGACGCCGTACACCTCGGACGAGCTTTGGATCGAGGGCAGCATCGAGCGCGGGATGCCGAAGTCGTCGAGGGTTTCGTCGTCCCAGTCGAGCGTCGCGAGGTTCATCAGCAATGTTCGTGACGCATTAGTAACGTCGGTCGCGTGCACGCCCGTTTTGGTGCCCCCGGTGAGATTCCACAGCAGCCAGCTGTCGGTGGTGCCGAACAAGAGCTCGCCTGCCTCTGCACGCTCCCGGGCTCCCTCGACGTTGTCGAGTATCCACGCGATCTTCGTTCCCGAGAAGTAGGTGGCCAGAGGCAGCCCGGTCTTCTCCCGATAGCGGTCGGTGTCGCCGTCGGCGAGCCGTTCGACGATGTGCTGCGTGCGGGTGTCCTGCCAGACGATCGCGTTGCAGATGGGCTTGCCCGTCGCCTTGTCCCAGACGACGGTGGTCTCGCGCTGGTTGGTGATGCCGATTGCGACGATGCTGTGCCGAGTGATGTTGGCGTCGCCGAGGGCCACCCCGATCACCTTGCGGGTGTTGCGCCAGATCTCGGTGGCGTCGTGTTCGACCCACCCGGCCTCGGGAAAGTGCTGTTTGTGCGGCAGCTGCCCGACCGAGACGACGGCCCCGGCGGAGTCGAAGATCATCGCTCGAGTGCTGGTGGTGCCCTGGTCGAGGGCGAGGACGTAGTCGCTCACGTTGGCCTCCTGGCGAGTAGTGCCGGCGTCAGTGCGCCGATCGAGGTGCTGCCGCTGAGCCCGAGGTTTAGGTCGAGCTCGGCCGTGAGATTGCGCAGTACAGCTTCGGCACCGGCCGCGCCGCCGATGGCCAGCCCGTAGACCCATGGACGCCCCACCAGCACCGCGGCAGCCCCGAGCGCCAGCGCGATGAGGATGTCCGAACCGCTACGCACCCCGCTGTCGAACAGCACCGGCACCCGCCCGTCGACGGCCGAGACGATGGCGGGCAGGGCGTCGAGTGAACCGATGGCGCGGTCGAGCTGACGACCGCCGTGATTGCTGACGATCACTCCATCCGCGCCGTGTTGGATCGCGAGCTTCGCGTCGTCCGGATGCTGGATGCCTTTGAGCAGGATCGGCAGCGTGGTGCGCGATCGCACGAACTCGAGATTCGCCCACGTGAGGGAAGAGCGTGAGAACACCTCGAGAAACACGTCGACCGCGGTGCGCGGCTCCTTCGAGCGCAGGTTGGCCCAGAACGGCCCTGGGTAGTGCCGCGTCATGTCGAGAAGGGTGCGGATGACCGTGCCATTGATCCTGGGCGTCTCAGCCGTCGCCGGTGTCGCGACGCGCTCGGCCACCAGCCGCCGGAATACCGGGTCACTCGTGTACTGGGCGATGCCGAGGCCGTGAGCGAACGGCAGGTACGCCAGGTCGAGGTCGCGCGGTCGCCAGCCGAGCATGTGCGTGTCGAGGGTGATCACGATTGCCTCGGCGCCGGCGCTCTCGGCGCGGGCGACCAGGCTCTCGACGAGTTCGTCCGAGCTGCTCCAGTAAAGCTGGAACCAGTGCGGCGCGCCGGCGGTCTCGCCGAAAACCCGCTCGAGCGGCATCGACGCCTGGTTGGAGGCGACGTACGGGATGCCGAGCGCCGCCGCCGCGCGCGCAATGCCGAGATCGGCCTCCGGGTGCGCGAGCTCGAGGACGCCGATCGGTGCGGCGACCAGCGGCGACGGGTAGCGGCGCCCGAACAACGAGATCGAGAGATCGCGCGAGCCGACATCGCGCAGCATCCGTGGCACGATACGCCAATCGCCGAACGCTGCGGCGTTCGCGTCGGTGGTGGTCTCGCGGCCCGCTGAACCGGCGATGTAAGCGAATGCGTCGGCCGAGAGTCGTTCGCGCGCTGCCGCCTCCAGCTGCTCGAAGCGCGACGAGAGCAGCGGCATCCGCCCGATGGCGCCGCCGCGGTAGATCGCCGATTGCGTGTCGCGCCCGATGCTCGCCGCCATGCCCGCTCCTTCGCTTCCATCGAGACTACCGAGTTGCCTGTTTTCGCGGCCTGGGCGCCCGGTGGTCGCGAACACGTGCAACGCGGGGTTGGCTATTGCGGGAGTTCTCTTCGGATGACTGGTGCGACCTCGGTCGCGAAGAGCTCGATCGAGTCCATGACTGTGTCGCAGGGCAGCCCCCCGAGGTCGACCTGGCCCATGAAGCGGTCGACGACGAATCCCCGCCCGCCCGGCGTCTTGGGTGCGAGATAGTCGCGGTAGTGCGGGAATAGCGTGTCCCTCGCACCCTGCGAAGTGGCGCCGACGAGGAAGTGGCTGACCAGCCCCGCCTTCAGCTTCCAGGCCGGCTGGCCCGACTGGGCTCCGGCCTGACGGTAGAGCTCGAAGAGCGGCTTGGCCCGGGCGGGCGAGCCCCCGATGAGTCCCAGCGTCATCGGTGTGATGCTCCCCGACGCCGAAGACGTCGAGCCCGGCGGCATCCGCCGCCTACTCGGTTTCGTCAGAGGTGTCGGTCGCTTCGGCGTCCGCCCTGCGGGCGGCCCCCAGAGCGGTCGCCCACCAGTGCAGGTCGGCGAGCAGCGCGTCGAGCCGCGGTTCGAGCGGAGCGAACACCTCGTCGACGGGAGCCCCGCCGCGGACATCCATGAGGTACTTGCCGAGCACGTTGACGGTCGGCCGCACCGACGCCATGTCGAGTTCGTCGACCACCTGGCGAAGCTGTTCGATCGCCCGGGCGCCACCCGCGTTCCCGTAGCCGAGGAACGCGACGGGCTTGCGGTTCCATTCGACGAAAAAGCTGTCCAGAGTGTTCTTGAGCACAGCGCCGTATCCGTGGTTGTACTCGTTGGTGACGATGAGGAACCCGTCGGCCGCGTCGAGCAGTTCGCCGAGCGTGCGTTCGGCGTCCGAGGAATATTCGCGTGGCGCAATCGCCGGGGGGCGAAACCCGGTCGTAGAAGGGCAGCTGGTGGTCGCGCAGGTCGATGATCTCGAACCGGAAATCCTCGCTTCCCGCAGAGCGCTCGAGCAGCCATTTCACCGGATAGTCGGCGAACCGGCCCACTCGTGTGCTGGCAACGATAATCGCGATGTTGGCGGTCGGTGACATGCTTCGAAGTTACCTCGTATCGCGCCCGACTTCGTGTCGACCGCGGTTCGTTCGGTGCCGAGCCGAGCTAGTCGTCCACGAGCCCGTCGAGGTAGAACCACGTCTTGTCCTGGCGCACGAACGTGCTGTTCTCGTGCTGGTGCATCCGCACGCCGTCACTGCGGTAGGTGGCGCGAAATTCGACCGTGCCCTTGGTGTCGAGCATGCCTCCGCCGGTGCGCCCCAGGATTTCGAGCCCGACCCACTGCACGTTCGGGTCGAGGGTGGCGACCGCCGGCCGAGTCGACGGATGCCACGTTGCAAGCAGGTACGACGGGATGCCGAGCGCATAGGCGCTGTAGCGCGACCGCATCATCCGTTCCGCGGTCGGCGGCTGTGCGGTGGCGGCGTGGAACGGCTCGCAGCATTCGCCGTAGGTCAGGCCGGTGCCGCAGGGGCAGCGCGTCGAGGCATCGATTCGGGGCATCCGCTCATTATCCGCGCCGATGCCGAACGTAACAGTACTTAGCATTCGCGAGCGGTTTTCGCGTCTTCTGGCATCCTGAATCGATCACAGCATCGGCCGAATCGAGAGGGGCACCGTGACGCTGTCCCAACCGATCGCCCGCGAGCAGGATGACCAGGAGCGCGGGTTCGCGACGCTGCAGCTGCATTCCGGCCAGCGGCCTGGCTCCGGTGTGAGCCCGCGTGCCACGCCGATCTACCTCACCGCCGGGTTTGTGCTCGAGGACTTCGACCAGGCCGCTGACCTGTTCGAGAACGGCGACGGCTACACCTACACCCGCGTTGCCAACCCCACTGCCGAAGCTGTGGAGCAGAAGGTCGCGCTGCTCGAGCGAGGCGCCGAGGCGCTGCTGGTTTCGAGTGGGCAGGCCGCAGTCGCGATCACGCTGCTGGGGTTGGTCGAGGCAGGCCAGCACGTGCTCTCCGCGTCGAGCATCTATGAGGGAACCCGCGGTTTTCTGCTCGACAACCTCTCGCGGATGGGTGTCGAGACCGACTTCGTGGCCGATGCCAATGACCCCGACGAGTGGGAACGGCTCATCCGTCCGACGACCCGCGCACTGTTCGCCGAGTCGATCCCTAACCCCAAGAACGACATCTTCGACATCGCCGCGATCGCAGACGTGGCTCATCGCCACGGTATCCCGCTGATCATCGACAACACCCTGGCTACGCCGTACCTGCTGCGACCGCTCGAGCACGGAGCCGACATCGTGGTGCACTCGGCCAGCAAATTCCTGGCCGGGCACGGGGCCGTGCTGGGCGGCGTCATCGTCGACAACGGCAAGTTCGACGCTGAAAGATCGGGTGAACTGTTTCCCCAGCTGACCCAGCGCGGTCGTCTCGGTGGTCCGAGTTTCGCCGACCGCGAGGGCGGCAAGGCACGCATCGCCTACCTTCGCGACGTGCTGGCGCTTCGCTTCGGCCCGACGCCGTCACCGCTCAACGCGTTCCTGATCAACCAGGGCATCGAGACGCTGTCACTGCGGGTCGAGCGCCAGTCGTCGAACGCGCTCGGCATCGCCCGCTGGCTCGAGTTGCAGCCGGAGGTGCATTCGGTCGACTACTCCGGTCTCGAGTCGAACCCGTTCCACGCTCTCGCCGAGCGCTACCTGCCCGACGGACAGGGTTCGGTGTTCTCGTTCACGCTGCGCGGCGGCGTGGATGCAGCGCGACGGTTCGTGAACGCCCTCGAGATCTTCACCCACATGACTCACCTGGGTGACGTCAAATCGCTGATCCTGCACCCCGGAACAACCAGTCACAACCAGCGCACCGACGACGAGCTCAGCCAGGGCGGCATCTGGCCCGGCACGCTGCGGGTCTCGATCGGGATCGAATACCTGCCCGACCTGCTGCGTGATCTCGAACGCGGTCTTGCCGCTGTACGCTCGGGCTCGTGAGCAAGCAGCAGCACTTCGGCTGGTTCCTGGCCCGGGGATTCGGCCCGCACGGGTGGGGACACCCCTACCTCGACTGGAACTACCGCTGGACGGAACCGGCGCTCTACCAGCAGTCGGTACGTGACCTCGAGCAGGCCGGATTCGACCTGCTGATCATCGAGGATGCGCCGTCGATGGGCAACCCGTCGACCATCGACCTGCGCATCCGGCAGGCCTTCGGCGGGCCGAAGCACGATCCGTTGATCCTGGCTCCATACCTGTTCGATGCGACGTCGAACATCGGCATTGCACCGACCGTGAACCCGGCGGCCTACCTGCCGTACACCGCAGCTCGGCAGTTCGCGACGCTGCAGCACCTGAGCGGAAATCGCCTCGGCTTGAACGTGGTCACCGATACCGGCAGCGCACGCCACTTCGGCGGCGAGCCGCCGCTCTCGCACGACGCGGCGTACGACCGCGCCGAGGAGTGGCTGTCGGGAATCCGCAGGCTCTGGCACAGCTGGCGCGAGGGCTCGCTCCTCGCCGACCCCGCCGGAGGTCGCTACGCCGATGGCTCGAAACTGGATGCGTTCCAGCACCGCGGCGAGTACTTTTCGTTCGACGGGCCGCTGAATGCTGTCCCGTTCGATGCGGGCGACCCCGTCATCGTGTCTCCGGGCGGTTCCGGTCGCGGGCTGGGCTTCGCGGGCACGAACTCGGATGTGCAGCTGGCGCTCGCGCCGCTCGACGCCGCGAGCATCCGTGACTATCGGGCGCGCATCCACGAGGCCGCACGCGAGCGGGGACGTGACCCGCGCGACATCAACATCCTGTTCGCCATCCAGCCTGTGCTGGTCTCGAGCGCGCAGGAGGCCGACAGACTGGTGGCCGAGTCCGCGAATCCGGATGACGCGACGATCCTGACGGTCGCGGAACGCCAGTCGAGCGACCTCGAGACCGACCTCACCGTGCTCGACTTCGAGAAGCCGCTCGATCGTGCGGTGTTCGGCGATCACGTCTCGCAGGGGAGTATCCAGCGCCTGACCGGCAAATTCGACCCTGAAACCACCCCACTCAAGACGCTTCTGGGTGCGCAGGCGCGGCTCGGCCGAATCAGCGACCGCACCGGGTTCGTCGGCACTGCGGGGGAGTTCGCAGACCTGATCGAGGACCTCGGCGAGTCGGCCGACAACGACGGCATCCTGCTGTGGGGCGACCTGCATCCGGTTACCGTGCACCGCATCCTCGATGAGCTCGTTCCGATTCTTCGGCGTCGAGGCATCCTGCGCACCGAGTTCGGCGGCGGCGGGCTGCGCGCGAACCTGCGCGACTTCTAGCGGGCGTCGTCGGGCGAGCGGGGAGCACGGATGCCACAGCGTGAACGAATCGGCGTGCTCGGGCTGGGGCGGATGGGTCTTCCGATTGCGCGGCGCCTTCGCGCTGGCGGGCTGGATGTGACGGTCTTCGACCTCGATCCCGTCCGTTCCGCTGCAGCCGGAAGCGCCGTCGCCGGGTCCGCCGACGAACTCGCCGCGTCGAGCGACATCCTGCTCACGGTGTTGCCGGGGATCGCCGAGATCAGCGAGGCGATGGTGGGTCGCGGTGCGCTGGTCGATTCGCTCCCGCCGGGCTCGCTCTGGCTGGACCTCACAAGCAACGACCCGCGAGTCGCCCGCGAGATCCGCGATGTCGCAGACGCACGCGGGGTCGCCGCCGTCGGCGCGCCCATGGCCGGGGGAGTGGCCGCGGCGCGGGACGGCTCACTCCGCTTCTGGGTCGCGGGAGAGGCGAGCGCGATCGGCAGGGCCCGACCGGTGCTCGAGGCGCTCGGATCGGTGGATGTCGTCGGCACAGACATCGGGGCTGGTTACACTGCGAAACTGCTCGCCAACCTTCTCTGGTTCGGACAAGTGGTCGCTGTCACCGAAGCGCTGCTGCTGGGCCAGTCCCTGGGCCTCTCACCAGCATTTCTTCGTGACCAGTTGGCGAGCAGTGCGGGAGGCAGCGTCTTCATCGACGAGTATCTCGACCGCCTGCTGGAGGGCGACTACCTGGAGTCATTCGGTATCGACCGCTGCGTCGAAGAACTCGAGACCCTGGTTTCGCTGGCCGAGGGCGCCGATGTTCCCTTCGAACTGTCATCCACGGTGGCGAGGTTGCACCGCGAAGCGCTCGAGCGATTCGGCGCCGTCGGCGGTGAACTGCTGGCCGCGAAGCTGCTCGAGCAGCGCGCGGGTCGCACTGTGAGGCGCTGACAGCCTGTTTTTCAGTGGGCCTGTGTCGTCAGCAGGCGGGCGACGCCGTGGCGTGCGTGCCGAGGTGGGCGAAGAACGACAGCACCATCGGCAGGGCCTTCAGCGCAACCGTGCCGTGTCCGGTGTTCGGAATGTGCAGAGCCGTGACTTTGGTTCCGATGCTGCATTCGTGCGCGATGAACGCGTCCGTCGCCGAAGGGTGCACGAGCGTGTCTGAGTCGCCCTGCGCCACCAGCAACGGCACATCAAGCGGCGTCGCGCCCGGAGTGTTCTGCTGCAGCAGGCTCGCCCAGGGCATGGTCGTCGCGGGGTCCGCGGCCAGGTAACCGCCCACCAGCTTGCCGGCGATGGTGTGCAGGACAGCGTGGCCGCTGACGAGGCAGAGCTCCGCCATTCCGGGCGTCGCCTGCGCCCCTGCTGGAGTCAGGATGGTGTCGAGTTGTGTTCCCGGAACCGTCGGGGCATAGACGGTCGAGAACGACTGGAACGCATAGGACGCGATAGTGACGCCCGAAACCGTGCCGATGTCATCCTTCAGCAGGGCGCCGAGGTCGGTGGCGGGTGCAGCGACGGCGATGCCGTGAAGGTGCAGTTCGGGCGAGTACGTCGACGCGAGTTGCCCCGCGAAGAGCGCGGCCTGGCCGCCCTGCGAATGGCCCCACAGAAGCAGGTTCGAGCTCGCGTGAGCTGCCCTGATGTGTCGAGCTGCGCGTGCGGAGTCGAGCACGCTGTGGCCCTCGCTGACGCCGATCAGGTATGAGTCCGGTCCCGCGACACCCATGCCCGGGTAGTCGGTAGCCGCGACGACGTACCCGGCCTCCAGCAGAGCCGTCAGCCCCTCGATGAGGTCGAAGGGAGCGATATTGGACGACGGTCCGCAGCTCTGCGCCGCACCGGTGGTCGGGTGACCCCAGGCGACGATCGTGCGTCCGCCCGACGGGGGAGCGGAGGTGGGCGCGACGACCACTCCCGACACCAGGATGTCGCGGTCGTCCAGGTCGCGCGAGTGGTACAACACGCGCCAGGCGATGGCGCCATTGGGCGCGCCCTGCAGCCGCTGGATGCGGTACACGGAGCCGGGAGCGCCCGCGGGAACGTGCTTCGGAACAGCGTAGAAGATGGCGTTGGTCAGCACATTTGCCGCGCCGCCCGTGACGCGGCGCTGGGTCGTGAGCGTGCATCCGGTCACAACGAGAGCGAACACCAGCGCCAACGCGATCACGAGGGACCGTCGCTTCATGACCGCTCCTTTGTTAGATTCGGACCGAATGTCGGATTCGCACCGATCATCCCAGAAAGGCTCGAAACTTGAGTACTGTTGCGCAGAAGTTGGGCATCAAACCGGGTAACTCGATTGCCGTAGCGGGCCTGGGCGCAGCCGAGGCTGCCGCCCTTATCGGCGAGCTGCCGGAGGGGGCGACCGTGTCGGAGCGAGGCGATTCCGTGGTCGACCAACTCATCGTCGCAGCGGATGGACTCGCAAGCCTTCCCGGGATGCTGCTGGGGAGCTGGGACCAGATCGCCGCGGGCGGTCGTCTCTGGGTCTGGTATCGCAAGGGCGCGAGCCGAGGCGCGTCCCGGGGTGGCGAAGAGGCACTGCATCGCGACAGCCTTCAGGCGGTTCTTGCGGAGCAGGGTATGGACGGCGTGACACTCATTTCGATCGACGACACCTGGTCGTCGATGCGCGTCAGACAACTCTAAGACCCGCCTGCCGGCGCTGTCGTCTGGATGCGGCCATCGTGGATCTCGATGACTCGGTCGGCCTTCAGCATCAGCACCGGATCGTGTGTCGTGACGAATGCGGCCAGCCCCTGGTGGTGCACCAGGTCGACGAGCAGGTCCATCATCACAAGGGCGGTCGCGCTGTCGAGCTGCCCGGTCGGCTCGTCGGCGAACAGGATCTTCGGCCGCGCAGCCAGAGCGCGGGCAATCGCCACCCGCTGCTGCTGGCCACCGGAGAGTTCCGCGGGCCGCTGCTCAGCGTGCCCGCCCAGCCCCACGAGATCGATCAACTCGGCGACTCGAGCCGACCGCTCGTCAGGCGACGTGTGCAGAAAGCGAAGGGGCACTTCGATGTTCTCGGCGGCCGACAACACGGGGATGAGGCCGAACGTCTGAAAGATGAAGCCGAGTTCGCTGCGCCGGGCGGCGACCAACTGGTCTTCGCTCGCGGTGGCCAGCTCGAGGCCGCCGAGCCACACCGACCCGGATGTCGGCCGGTCGAGGCCGCCGAGGACGTTGAGCAGGGTCGTCTTGCCCGAGCCCGATCGCCCGCGCAGCACAACCAGCTCGCCCGGGTACACCTCGAGGCTGACCTCGGAGCAGGCGACCACCGGATTCGGGGTGGCGGCGAACTCGCGGGTCACCCGTTCGGCCCGGATGACCGGCTGGGCGGCGTCACTCATCGGTCGCCGCCGTCGTCGACTCGGGCTCGACGGCGTCCCGGTCGCCGCGGAATACCTCGGCCCGGTCATCCTGGAGCGCCAGCCGCACCCGGTCGCGCAGTTCGAGCGAGGCCACATAGTGTTTGGGAAGTTGCAGTCGACCGACGCTGTCGATGAGTGTGAATTCCTCGGCGACGGACTCGCCCTGCGACGAATCCGCGCCGGCGCCCGACCGCAGCACCTCGGTCGACGTACGGCCATCCCTGATCTCGATGGTGCGTCGCACGTGCTCGGACACGGTTGCGTCATGCGTGACGATGAGGGTGGTCACGCCGAGTTCGCCGTTGACCTGCCGGAGCACCTCGAGCACCTCGATCGAGGTCGCCTCATCCAGTTCGCCTGTCGGTTCGTCGGCCAGCAGCACCCGCGGCGAATTGGCGAGCGCTACGGCGATTGCGGTGCGCTGCTGTTCGCCGCCCGACATCTGCGAGGGCAGGCGGTCGGCGCAGTAGCCGACGCCGAGAAGGTCAAGAAGTTCACCACTTCGTCGATGCCGGTTGTCGGTGCGAGCGAGCAGCATCGCCATCTCGACATTCTGTCGAGCGGTGAGGTACGGCAGCAGGTTTCTGCTGGTCTGCTGCCAGACGAATCCGACCGAGTGCTGCCGGTAGTCGACGCGCTGCCGGCGATTCATGGTCAGGATGTTCGTTCCCGCCACGACCGCGCTGCCGGCGCTCGGTCGATCCAGGCCCGACAGGATGCCGAGCAGCGTCGACTTGCCCGAACCCGAGGCTCCGACGATGGCGACGATCTCGCCGCGCAGTACCCGAAGGTTGAGCCCCTGCAGCGCCTGTACTTCCACGCCCTCGGCGGAGAAGATGCGCACGAGATCGGAACACAGGATGTCCGGCGCATCCGACTCGGGGGTGATGATTTGTGCGGAGCTGGTCATTCGTCGCCTCTTTCTCGAAGAATTGTGGCAGGGGAAGTACGAAGCGAGACGGCGCCCGCGATCGTGCCGGCAATTGCGCCCAGCACCAGGTATCCGACCAGCGCGGCAGCGACCAGCGCGGGATCGAGGGACAGCGCGGGGCGAAGACCGCCGGCGAATTGGGTCAGATCGATGGCCGCGAGGAACGGTCCCGGCAGCGCCAGCCCGGCGAATCCGCCGACGACCGTGCCAATGAGGGCGATGGGCCCGATCTCCCAGGCGACCAGCACGAGGGATTGCCGCCTGCTCAGACCGAGGGTCGTCAGCGTGCCGACGAGCCGGGTTCTGGCGGACGTCTTCATGACCAGTGTCAGTACGAGGGCGACCAGGCAGAGCAGAGCAGCGAGCAGGCCGGCTGCGATCGCAAGCCCCTCGAAACCGCCGACGATCGGTGGTGCCGTGTAGCTCGCCACCTCGGCGGCCGCGGTGTCGACGGCGGCACCCGACCCGGCGATCGACTTCGCCTGGAGGGCGAGGGCTGCGACGTTCGTGCCCGGTTTCACGGAGAGCAGGATGGCGCTGACGGTGCCCGGAATGTGGTCGGTCGCCGGCAGCCGTGAGCTGTCGATCACGAGCCAGGCCGGGTCTTTGATCGTCTCGATGGGCGAGTAGGGCAGTACTGAGGCGCGCACGGTGAACGCCTGGTTCGCTCCGGTGCTGCTCGGAAGGCCGAGATGCAGCGTGGTCTGTTTGCCGATGCCGCCGCCGATCGCGGGCACGATGCCGGTGCCGGTGACCGGGAAGTGCGAGAGCGCGAGAGGTGGAGCATCCGATTCGACGGCGGCTAGATCGTGGGCGTTCGCCGAGTAGACCTCGACGGCGAGGTTCGAATCCTGCACGGTCGGCGAACCGAGGTCGCGGATGATTGCCGAGTGCGTCACCCCGGGCATCCGTTTGAGACGCGTGAGCACCGATGCAGGGATCGAGTACCCCGAAACGCTGATGTCGCCGCCAACGCTCGAGTACGCGGACTCGGTGAGGCCGGTGTTCTCTGTCGTGACGAAGGCGAGCGAGAAGAGTGTGATTGCAACTCCGGTGAGGAGAGCGAAGAGGGGCCAGCCCAGACCCGCGCGCGTGCGGCTCGCTTCGGCCCAGCCGAGGAATGCCGCGCTGGCCCTCCCACGCCGCAACAGCCGGCCAACCCAGCGCAGCAGGATCGGGTAGACCCGCAAGACCACCAGGCACGTCGCGACGACCAGCAGGAGCGGAGCGAGCACAACGAGTGGGTCGGGGGCGAAGGGATTTCCGGCTGCCGAGATGCCCTTCTGCGATACGAGCACCAGAGCCAGGGAGGCCAGCACAAGCACGACGAGTTCGGAGACCAGTCGCCACCTCCGTCGGGGCTGGGTCGTCTCGCCCCCGAGGTATAGAGCGAGGCTCGCTGCGGCGATCGCCGGGGGAGCCACGATGCCGATAGCGACGAAAACGACCGTGGAAACGGTGAAGCCGCCGGGCGCCAGCAGGTATCCGATGCATCCGCCCAGCAGGGCTGCAATGGTCGACGGCACGATGATGAGGGTGGCGATGCCGCGTCGAAGCGACCCGTCGCTCGCACCCCGTGCACGCAACAGCAGCAGGGCGGGTCGACGCCGGTCGACGAGCAACCGGATCGACAACAGCAGCAGGGCGAAAGCCACCCCGAGCGGTCCTGTCGCGAAGATCGTCAGGAGGGTGTTCGCCGGGCCGGCCCGGGCCACGTAGTCGTTCAGCACCCGCTGCAACTGGCTCGAATACTGCAGGGTGCGAGGAAACGGGCTTCCGCCGACCGCGGTCGGTTTGGCGAGAAAAGACTGCAGTCCCACCTGCACGGCCGAGAGATTGTCCGCGCTCAGGGCCGCGCCCTGCACCGGAAACCAGGTGTCGATCTCGTCGTCTCCGACGACCGGGGCGATGGCAGGCCAGGAGCCCGAATTCACCCATACGACGTTGTGGTAGTAGGTGTAAGAGCCGTCGGGCGAATAGCTCAGGCCGGTCGAATTGCGGTCGAGATCGAGATCCCAGTAGTCACTGTGCGCGGTGCGAGGTGCGACGAGGCCGGTGAGAACGATGGTCTGCGTGCGCCCTCGCGAGATGCCGATCTGCTGGGTCTGGCCGATCTTCCAGTGGATGAACTTCGCCGCGGCCGCCGACATGGCCACCGGCACGGGCGTGCTGCTGGGAATCGTGGGCGTGATCGCGGGCCAGCTTCCCTTCACTAGCACTGCATCCGAACGCAGCAGCGGATTCCCCTCGATCGAGAGGTAATGGATGATGTCGCTCGGCTGCTTCGGAGGGCCGCTCGCGAGGATACCGAGCGAGGTGCCTTCGGCGCGGCCGACGTATCGCCCGTCGCCGGTGACCGCACGCAGCGTGGGCGTCATGAGCGACTGCTGGTGCGCGAGCAGGGACGGCACCGTCGGCCAGGTCGAGGTCATCGAGGTGTTGCTGTAGCTGTTGTAGCTGTTTTCGATCGGGACGCCGCCCAGTTGTGCCTGCAGGTCACGCGTGCCTGGCGCGGCGGCGGTCACCCGGTAGGCCAGGTCGGAGCTGAGCACCGCGGTCGAAACGCGCGGCCAGGCAACGGTCGCCGCCGTCGTAACAAGCACAACGAGGCCGAGCATGATGAGCGCCGTTCCCGCCGCTCGGAGTTCGGTGCGCACCAGCCTCGACGGGGTGAGGGAGCGGCCGCGCATCAGACCTGACCTCGCAGTGTCGCGTTCGACGCGTGCGCGAAGATCCGCGATGCGGCGACTGACACGACCAGGGCGGCCATCACCAACAGCAGCGCCAGCGCAGGCAGCAGCAGGGCGAGGGCCATCTGCACGGGAACCGGGATGCCCAGCGGAGCCGAGGGAACCGAAATGAGCGAGAGCGGAGCGGCGAACAGGGCCACGGCCACCAGCCCGCCGATGGCGCCGACGACCGCCGCATAGACGACGACGCCCGCGTATTCGACCAGGCGGCCGCTGGACTGTTGCCGCGCAGAGAACCCCATTGCTCGCAGTACCGCAACCTCGTCGTCCCGTCGCCGCCCGAGCGCAGCGACGGCACCGGCCAGGGCGATGATGCTGAACGCTGCAGCCCCGCCCCCGCCCAGCCAAAGTGCCACGAGTGAGACGCCGGTAAACCGGTCGCCCTCCGCGGTAGCAGCCGCAGTGACGACGGCATCCGCTCCCGCCACCGTTGCGAACCGCGAGAGGGCGGTGGCGGTTCCCGGTCCGTTGGCCCAGACCTGGTTGACGGCGGGAACCTCCACCGACGACCGCAGCGCGGCGGCGTCGTAGGCGGCGAGATCGGCGATTGCGCCAGGACCGGATGCCGCGCCGGGGATCACCGGCACGATGCCCTCGACAACCCCGCGGAACGTCGACCACGTGCCCTGGAATGTTGCGGTATTTCCCTGGGCCGTGCCGAGGGCTGCGGCCAGCTGCTGGTTGATCACCACGGGGACCGCGGATGACCTTCCGGGCATCAGTCGAACGATGGTGTCACCGTTACTGCTGCGCGGCATAGCGCTCCGTTCGGCCGCGATGGATCCGTCGTGTTCTTTGACGGCGGCGAAGGATGCGCCGAACACAGTGGGAACCGGTCGCCAGGCCAGGCTGGTGGCGGCGGTCCCGGTGGGCAGCGCCAGGTGAAATCGCACCTGGGTCATGGCGTGCTGGGCATCGAAGTCGACGTCCGTCGCGACGACCGCCCACGGGCCACCGGCGGGCATCCGCACGGACACCGGCTGGCCCCCCGGATCTGAGGCTGGCTCAACTGGGATGGCGCGCAGGGCCACCGGCACGAGCTGGCCCTCCTGGTTCGCCAGCCACAGGGTCACCGTCGCTGTGCTGCCGCTCGACCCCGTTGCCGACACTGCGCTGACCTGCGCCGTGATGGCGGTCGAATTCGCGGCGACAGCGATCCCGGGAAGTTCAGGTGCGGGGCCGCCGAGTTCCGCCGCGATCTTCGACGTGTCGACGATCCCCGGCTCCACGGAGACCAGTGCGCCGAGGCTGTCGCGGTTGAGCGCGACCACAGACACTGTGCTGTCGCCGACCTGCGTTGAGGTCTGCACGACCGGAGTCACATCCGTCACTCCCGCCAGTCGACGATACGGCGCCAGCCCGAGCAGGTCGGCGGAGCTGCCCACGACGACCCGGTCGGGATAGACCGCCTGGACGTCCGCGCCATTGGTGACGTGTGCCGAGCTGCTCTGCAGGCCCTGCAGAGTCGCCGTATATCCACCGGCCAGAAACAACCCACCGGCCGCCAGGCTCACCAGCGCCGCGGGGCCGGCGAACAGTGCGACGTTGCGCGAGACCTGCCGAGCCGCCATGGTCGCCGTTGCACCCGAGGTGCGCGGGATTCGCCGGGCGACGAAGAGCGCCGCAGGGCCGATCGCGACCAGGCAGAGCACGGCAAAGGCAAGCAGAACGAACGCCGGTGCGAGTGCACCGACCGGATCAGGGTGCGCGGTCGGGCTCGCCGTTCCATAGACGAGCAGCCGCCAGGTGCTGAGGGCGGCCGCCACCACCGCGAGCGCAGCAGCGCTGCCGGAGATCGCCGACCGACCTCGTGCGGCATCCGGTCCGGCCCCACCCGACACGGTCGCCGCGGACCACACCGTCGATCCGGCCAGGATGAGGGTGGCAACGGCGAACACGACCAACGGCGCGATCGCCGGCTCCGCGGGATCTACCGGTGGTCCCGCCATCGGCAGCAGAAGCAGCTGAGAGAGCAGGGCGCCTGCCAGCGCGGCCAGAAGCGAGAGGCTGCCGGCCTCCCACGCTGCGACACGGGCGATGGTCGCGACCAGGGCGCCGCGGGCGCGAAGCATGCGCATCTCGTTTTGACGCACGGCGGCGATGAGCTGCACCACGAGCACAAGCGCGACGATGGCCGCGATTGCGAGAATGGCGAGCGGCGCGGGCAATACTGCGCGCGATGCTGCCAGTGAATCGATGACCGTCGTCACCGTCGCCTTGCCGCCGCCGGTAACCGTCAGGGCGGAGTTTTCGGGAGCCGCCGCCATGACGGCGGACCCCACCCGATCGAATCCGCGCTGTAGGTCGTCCAATTGGTCGGGCGTCGTGCCGTGCGACGGACCGACCGCCCAGATCGCGTTCCGTTCGATCCCGAGCCTCGCGAACGCCGCAGGCGAGAGCAGCAGTCGGGCGGAGGCGCCCTGGGCTTGTGGTCCGATGCCCGACCAGTCGAGATCGAGAGGGTTTCGAGCGGTCCAGACCGACGTGACTGCCAGCGTGGTTTCGCCGCGGTCGAGGTGCACGACGATGTCATCGCCCGCGGTAACGTGCAAGGCGCGGGCGCCGGCCGCGTCGATGGCGACGCTCGCCAGCCCCGCGGCGGCAGCGTGGTGGGCACTCTCCTGCACTGATCCGAGCAGGGCGGCTGAGGCGGCGAGGAAGACGACGCTCGGCGCCCCCGACGTCGATTTGCCCCCCGCTTTTCTGACCGGCCAGGGCGACGACACGATCGAGCGGTCCACGGTAACCCTCGCGCTGCCGAACGCACGCGTGATCGTGCGTCGGACCGTCGCATCCTGGTCGGCGGCGTTGCTCGCCAGTGGTGCCGTCATCGACTCCGAACGAGTGTCGATGCTGCCGGTGTCCAGGGCGGATGAGACGTCCGACGCCTCCCGGCGGGAACTGAAGCCGAGAACGAATGCGAGCAGGAATGCGAACACGAGCACGGTGCCGCAAAAGGCGAGCAGCAGCCCTCGGATCGCCCCCGACCGATGGCGCCAGACGATGCGCGCGGCGGCCGACTCGGCGCGAGCCTCGCGAAGAGGCGAGCGTCGGTCGGTCACCCATCCAACCTAATCTGTGAGGAACTCAGCTTTAGCCACATCCTGCCCGCGTCGGCTATGCGCCGTCTCGGATGTCTGTGACAAATGCCACCACGTGGTTGCGCAGCGCGAGGATGCGCCGGTCGCGCGCTGCCTCCACGTCGAATCCGACGTAGGCCACCGGTGGTCGCTTGCGAACGTTGGCCGAGCACTCGAACTGGGCGCAAACCAGCGTGCCCACGGTGTTGCCGTTGCGGCCCGCCTGCCCTGAACGCTTCGCGCCGAACAGGGCCACTTCGTTCGGCAGCTGCACGTCTTCGCACCAGGAGGATTGTGCGCGACTGCGCGCGCGGCCCTCGGCCTGGCGCAGAAGCACGCCAACCGGGACATCCCCGAGGCTGGCGATGACGTAACCGAGGCTCGGGATCTTCGCGTCGCGCCAGCCGAGGTAGTCGATCCGGTCCCAGTCGAGGGTCTCGAACCCGGGCGGAGTGGTGAGCGTGTTCCGTTCACGCTGCGAGGCGTTCACGAAGGATGCGCGGAGCGCGCTGGTGGGGATGGGTTGCATGATCTGGAACGCTTTCTGTCGTGTCCCGCGTTGGTACCTGCGGGGAAAATTCGGTTGCGCGAGCGCGCGGAATTACGAATTACGACAGGGCTATCTGACGCCGGCGATGCAGACGCCGACGACCTCCCATCGCCCGGAGGGCGTTGCGGGGGAGGGCTGCACGTTCATGCAGCAGAGTTTAGCCACTGGATGAGCCCGCTCGACACCTCGACACCGGCGGTCGCCCGACTGGATCCCCCCGGGCAGTGCACGTGCGACAAGTGTAGAAAGAGGTCATGACAGTCATTGCCATCGAAGAGCACTGGAGTACCCCCGAACTCGCCGCGGCCCTGGCAGCGCTGCCCGAAGCCGTGCGCGACGACAGCGTCGCGTTCAACGACATGGGCGACAACCTTGCGCGCCTCGAGAACATCGGGGAGGCCCGCATCGCGGCAATGGACGACCAGGGAATCGACATCCAGGTGCTGTCGCTGGCACCGCCCGGCACGGGCCCGCTGGAGGCGAGCGAAGCTGTCGCCCTCAGCAGGGATGCCAACGACCGTGCGGCGGATGCGGTCGGCCGGCATCCCACCCGGTTTCGAGCCCTGTCAACCCTGCCGATGTCCCATCCGCACGCGGTGGCAACAGAACTCGAGCGGGCCGCGAGCCTCGGCTCCGTCGGCGCGATGGTCTACGGACGAACGGGGGAGCGGGCGCTCGATGACCCCGCCTACGACGAGCTGTTCGCGACTGCGGCTTCCCTCGGGCAGCCGATCTTCATCCACCCCCAGATTCCGCCGCGGGCGGTACGCCGGGCGTCGTACACCGGGTTCGACCCCATCACCGAGCTGGGACTTGCGACTTTCGGCTGGGGCTGGCACCTCGAGGCCGCGGTCGCGGCGCTCCGGCTGATCGTGCGTGGCACGTTCGACCGACATCCCGACCTGAAGATCGTTCTCGGCCACTGGGGCGAACTGCTGCTGTTCTGGCAGGACCGCGTCGACAGTCTCTCCCGCGTCGCGGGGCTCGACCGCAAGGTCTCGGAGTACCTCCAGTCGAACGTGTACATCACCAGCTCGGGCATGTTCAACCCGGCGCTGCTGCATCACGCCCTGGAGGTGACCTCCGTCGATCAGCTGCTGTTCTCGACGGACTACCCATTCCAGCGGCCGACCTCGCCCGACATCCAGAACTTCCTTGCAGAATTCGACAGCGACGGCGACCGCGAGAAATTCACCAGTGGGAATGCGCGGCGACTCTTCGGCATTCCGGGCTGACCGGAACGCCGCCGCCCGGCTGCTCACGCCTCGCCTCGCCAGAGAATCAGCTGAGTTCGGGGTTCTCCCGATCGTCGGCCATGGCGAGGTATCCCGAGAGCCGGGAGACGAAGTCGTCGGTGGGCCGGTACTCGGGGTTTGCCTGCGCCTTGTCGTACTCGGTCTTCAGCTCGTCGATGGCGTCGTCGATCTGGAGCACGGCGAGGGCATTCGATTGGCTGTTGTCGAGGTCGACCAGCAGGCCGATGGCCCTGTCGATGTCGGCCGCGCCGCCGTACGCATATTCGGCCATGGTGGGATCCCTGTCGTTAGTGGAGCGACCGGATGCGGCCGCACTGTTAAAGGATAGTTGCGCCGCGTGGCAACCGCTCGTCCAGGCCGCTCAGGCACGGCGGCTGAGAGCAAGAGCGACCAGTGTCGCGAGCCCCACTGCCGCGACGAGACCGAAGAGCGGTGAGGTGACGGCTGCAGCGCCAGCGCCCGCAAGGAGGTTCAGTACCAGGTAGGCGACGAGCTGCGCTGGCACCTGGATGAGCACGAATCCGCGCAGGAGGCGCCCGATCACTCGCAGCTGCACCGGACCGCTTCCGGGAAGCCAGCTGAGGGTCATCCCGATCAGGTGCAGCAGGTGCACGCCGGCGAGCGCGACGAAGAACTTCCAGCCCGGGGCGACCCCAATCGGCCCGAGGCTGAGAATTGCCAGAAGCGCGGCGAGAATCCAGGCTGCCGGCGCCCGCGGAAACACGAGCGTTGCAATCGACAGCAGCAGCGCAAGGGCGAGCAGCGGTTGCCAGCCGACGACTCCGAATGAGAGGCCCAGAACGACGAGGGCCATGACGGTGCGTACGACTGACGCCGGCACCGCATGTCCGATGCGCGGGCGGTGGGGGAGCAGCGTGGTGTCTGCCGGCCCGCCCGGTTGAGCGACGCTCATCTCGGCCTCCGCGTCAGGCGACTCTGGGTGCTCAGCTGCACCTCGGGCGAGCGACCGTCGGTGGGGCGCCAGCGCACGACATCGGCGCCGAGCGCGCTGAGCGACCGGATGCGCGCCTCGCGTTCCAACTGCACGATTCGCACGGCAGCCTGCTGCTCGCGGCGCAGACGGCTGACCGACGTCGGCGGCAGGGTGTCGATTGCGACGACCCGGTGGCCGGCAACCCGCCACAACTCGGCCATGCGAGCGGCCTCGCCGTCGAGAAAAGTCGAGAGCACGTACACCAGGGCACCAGCCGGGATGATCGGCGCGCGCAACCGTCGCTGTGGGGCGCCGATCGGCCGGGTTCGCGCGATCGCCGAGAGAACGCGGTGCAGGTGGCCGGATCCGCCCGACGGTGAGATCGTTCGCGCGCTGCTGGCGAGGTCACGGAATCCGATGCGGTCGCCCCTGGCAACGTATCCGGACGCGATCGACGCCGCCGCCTCGCGCGCGACGTCGAGCGAGGTGGGCAGGTCGGGTTTCCCGCCCGGCCGGTCGGGGTCGACGGCCAGCACGGAGATTTCGTCCCGGCTGTCCATGACCACGATCACGGTCGCATCCGCCGTTGAGAAGCTGCGCCTGACGTAGAGGTCGCCGGGTGCCACAGCCCGGCGGGCGGTGACCTTCCAGTCGATCCGGCGCAGCCGGTCCCCGGGAACGAACTGGCTGATGTCCCGGAATTCCCCGCCGTCGCCCGGACGAGCGGAGTCGTGGCCGCCCGAGAGGCCGAACATGCGGAACGGTAGAGGAATGCGCCGCAGCGAGAGGATGCGCGGGGCGATCACCCGACTGCTGCGGGGCCCGCGGGCCGGTGCGGTCGCCACGGAGCCCTGCGGACCGACGAGCGCGAAGTCGACCCGCACGATCTCCTGTACGCCCGAGTGCACCACCGCGACTCGCCCCACAAGTTCGGAGGCGGTCCGACGATCCACCACCAGTTGGCTGCGCTCGAGGCCGCGTTCGTAGAGTCGCACGATGACGGCATCCGTTTCCGGCGGCGCGTCGACGGCGATCCGGTATTCGACCACCCCGAACTCCGAGCGCGGGCCAATCGTCGTGCGCACCGACACCTCTGCATCCGACCTGGGCCGGCGATGGTGCGACCAGGCTGACGCGACGAGCACGGGCGCCGCCAGAAATACCAGCTCGGGCCGCGAAAACAGCAGGCCGATGCCGGCCAGCAGGATGCCCAGGCCCAACGCGAAGACCGTGCCGGGGTTCCGCAGCCACGGGTAAATGCCCTTGGTGAGATCCCGGTCCTCGCCCTGCGGGGACGCGGCCGGGCGGTTTTGGCTCACCGCTCGGGCCCACTGTCATCGACGTCCTGGCGCTCGGCGCCGACGGCAGGCGGCCCGGGAACCTCATCCATGACCTCACGCACGATGTCGGCAGGGTCGGTTCCGTTGGCCCAGGCCTGCGGCGTCAGCGAGAGGCGATGTGCCAGCACGGCGACGGCGACGCGCTTGACGTCTTCGGGCGTGACGTAGTCCCGCCCAGCCATGACTGCGAGTGCCCGGCCGACCAGCATCAGCCCCTGGGCGCCACGCGGTGACGCTCCAACCTGCACCGAACCGTGCTCCCGCGTCTCGCCCGCGAGATCGACGCAGTAGAGCACGACGTCGTCGTCGACATCCACCAGTTCGATCCCGCGCTGCATCGCCCGAAGCTGCCGCGACGAGATCACCGCCTCCACCTGCGCGACCTCCTGGCGGCGCGTCACGCGATTCAACAGCACGCGCTGTTCGCCCTCGCGGTCGGGATACCCGACGGCCAGGCGCACCATGAATCGGTCGAGCTGCGCCTCGGGCAGCGCGTAGGTGCCCTCGAACTCGATCGGGTTGGACGTCGCGATGACATGGAATGGCACCGGCAGCGGATAGCTGTTGCCCTCGACGGTGACCTGTCCCTCGGCCATGGCTTCGAGCAGTGCCGACTGCGTCTTGGGCGACGTGCGGTTGATCTCGTCGGCGAGAAGCAGCCCCGTGAAGATCGGGCCCGGCCGAAAGACGAACTCGCTGCTGCTCGGGGCGTAGACGAACGATCCCGTGATGTCGGACGGCAGCAGGTCGGGTGTGCACTGCACGCGACGGAAATCGAGTCCGATGGCTGCCGCGAGGCTACGGGCCGCGAGGGTTTTGCCGAGCCCTGGCACGTCTTCGAACAGCACATGGCCGCCGGCGAGGATGCTCGCCAGGGCCAGTTCGAGCGGCTGCTGCATGCCGACCACCACTGTGGTGACTCGTTCGAGGATCGCCGCGCTCAGTTCGGAGATCTCCGTGACGTCGAGTGGTTCCACCTCGGCGGTTGATGCTGGCATGGCTGCCCTTTCGGCTGGATTGGTGGGGGAGCGGGGAGTGATGATTTGTCAGGTTCGGGTGCGGATGGTGGGTTCGGACTTCTCGAGCGACTCGAGCCTGGCCAGCACCGAAAGCAGGGTAGAGACTCTCACCCGGGTGGTGTCGGGGGCGACCAGCAACAGGTAAACCTGCGCGCCGACGAGTCGCTCGATGCGTTGGCGATGCGAGGGATTGTCGGGATCCAGGTGATGCCGGCGAAGGCCCACGAGGGCGATGTTCCGCACTCGATTGACGATACGGTCTTCGACCACACGACGTGGAGTGCGCAGCGCCCAGTCGAGTTCGGCGACCTCACGACGATCGCCGTCGGTCAGGGTTGGTGGCGGGGGAGGCCACTCGTAGTTGTCGATTGGTCGCACGAAGGCGCGCAGCGCGAACAGCAGGATGCCGATGACGAGCGTCACGACGATCGACGGCACGATATCGAGGCCGAAGAACCAGCACCCCGCTCCAATGAGCACGGCAGCGATCGACAATCCGATGTTGTATTTCATTCGGGCGTCGTCACCGGCCAGGTCTCATGCAGCCGCTCGATTGCGGCCCTGGCGAGCCGTACATCCGATTCGGTGGCCGGAACGGACCGAAAACGTACCCGCAGGTAGACCTCGAGGAGTGAGGCAGCTGCGGACCGATCGGCATTCACGGACTCGAAAACCCGAGTCGTGAACTCGGTCGGAGTCTCGGATGGCCGCCGCCGCAGTCCGGAATCCTCTGCGGCCTCCTGCAGTCCGATCCACGCCTTGACGATCGCGTCCCTTGGCTCCCGGTAGGTTTCGAGCGCATCCGATGCGCGCAACAGGCCGCGGTGCAGCGTCGGAAGGTCGGCCTCGGCATCGACGTCCACCAGCAGTGCGGATTCCTCGAAATCGGCGTCGAGCCGCAGGTTCGACTTCTCGGCGGGGCGGCGGCGGTGACGCAGCCAATAGAGCACGAGGAGCGCCAGCACGGCGATGAGTATGCAGGCCAGCACGATCGCGATCGGTAGCCAGCTGAAAACCACGCCCGCGCTGGCCGGCGGGGGCTTCAGCGGAGTCGCGGTGCTGCCCGGCGCGTGAGTTGCGCTCACCTTGAGCGGGGGCAGTGTTCCGCCGCCCGGAATCCACCGCGGCCCGGAGAACACGAAGCCGCCCTGCAGCGCGGCGCCGATCGCGACAACGATGCAGAGCACAGACACAACGCCGATTATCAAAGCGGATTGCATTCGGTCCCGCTTCACAGCATCAAAGTTACCCCGCTCACCTGAAAACGCCGACTGCGGGTGCATCCAGCGCGGGCGTGATGGGGATACCGGGGTACAAGGAGGCCCAGGTCGCGAGGGAATGTGCTCGCCGCTGGAGGCGTTGTCGGTATCACGTTCACGAGGGAGCAGCGCGATGAAGGCCATCAGTTTCACGACGACATCCGGTGTCGATTCGATCGAGGTATCAGAGAAATCCTCACCGGTTGCGGGGCAGGGTGAGGTGCTGATCGCGGTCGAGGCCGCAACGATCAACCCGGTCGACCTGTCGGCCGTGAGTGGAGCCCTGGCGGCACGGATGCCCGCCGAGGCTCCCTGGACTCCCGGCTGGGATCTCGCCGGCATCGTCACAGCCGTCGGCGGGGGAGTGGATGCATCGCTCGTCGGACTCAGAGTGCTCGGCTTCTCCCAATGGTTCCAGAGCGGCAATGGAACACAGGCGGCCGAGGTCGTTCTGCCGTTCGAGAACGTGGCGGTCGCATCCGGTGGTCTCACGCCCGAGCAGCTGACGACATTCGGCCTCAACGGTCTGACGGCCCTACACGCGCTGGATGCCGCCGCAGTACCGGACGGGGGCACGGTTATCGTGGTCGGCGCCTCCGGCGGCGTCGGGGGATTCGTCGCCGAGCTTGCGAAGGATCGCGGCCTCACGGTCGTGCCCGTGGGGCGTTCGACCGATCGCGCGGAGCTGGCCGCGACCATGGCCGATGCAGTCGTGAACTCCGGCCCGCTGGACGCGTCCGTTCTCGACGGCGTCAGAGACAACGGCACCGCGGTCTCGGTGACCGGCGTCTACGACAGTGTTCGGGGAATCGACTCGAGGCGTGTGGGCGTGCAGCCCGACAAGGCGGGCCTCGAGACCATCGTGCGCCTGGCCGAAGCCGGAGTGCTGACCTCACGTGTCGGAGCGACGTTTGCTGTGGACCAGGCACGCGATGCCTATCGCGCGTTCGCGGAGACGAAATCGCACGACCGGATCGTCATCACGTTCGCCTAGTGAACGCACAACGATTTCGGGTCGGCATCGTTACCGGCAGGTAACTGCGTAGACCGGGGAAGTGCCCGGCGGCGGCTAATGCCGCGCCCAATTCGGATCACTTGACATAATGTGCATTATCAGCGTTAGGAATAGCGCAGTAGATCTCTATGTCGCGAGAATCACGCCCGCTTGGGTCGCGGCACGGCTGAGCGCGTCATCGAATGTCGCCAGAGCGGATTCCGTCGACAACGCAGCGTGAAGAGCGACAGCATCCGGTATCCGGATTCGAAATCGATTTCGCACTGTGGCAAGCGCCTGGGCCTCAGAAGGCTCTATTGGGAGTACCTGCAAACCGATTTTTCTGAGAGCAGCCATTGCGGCATCCTGCTTATCGACTCGAGTCGGATGCACGACAGCTTCGGCCACAGTAAGGACGCTCGCAGCGTAACCGTCCGCGAAATGTCGCTCGAGGAGATCCAGGGCTGAGTCATGGTGCGGATCAGTTGCATCGAGGAAGCCGATCAACACGTTTGCATCGAGGATGATCACACGGGCCACTCTGTTGTCAGCTCGGCACGGGCGTCGCGAGGATACGCCCCAGTTGCGGCTCCAGCCGCTTCTGAGAGCAACGCGTGAACGCTCCCCTCGGCCCGAATCGATTCGCGACCAGCCGCGACCAGCCTCCGAAGCAGGGCTCCTCGATCCCCGCGCAACTCCGGCCAGGCCAGCGACGCATCGTCCAGCGCGGCTGCGATTTCGTCCGTTTCTGTCAGCATGTAGCGCGGTCGAGTGGTCGGCATGCTAAGAGTGTAACACCGAGTACAAAGTGTTGCACCGGGATCAAGGCCCGACCTCCCTCGTTGACCTGACTGTCGCGGTTGGTAACTGTAGGAGGTCCCAGCTCAACCTGCTTCACTTTGTCCACAGGCAACGGTGCCGAATAGTCAGGACGTTCCGTGAACGACCGGTTCGCCTGCAGGCGCCGCGGCATGCGTCTTCCTACGGCCCGTGACCAACAGAACG